>ERZ1740058.740-NODE-740-length-21470-cov-12.374410_pt1 | contig 21470 bp, 14 predicted proteins | sample MGYA00581745_ERZ1740058 | MGnify/ENA primary metagenome ERZ1740058 (study PRJEB43018, sample SAMN04849742) | marine metagenome | isolation source: floating plastic debris | place: Pacific Ocean | collected 2008-08-30 | study: EMG produced TPA metagenomics... | reverse complement strand
CAAGTTGTTGACCAAGCCTTCATTGACTGACCAGATCTATCCGCGGATTGCTATATTACCTTAGCTAAGAAAACGAAAAAACTGCTAAATCCTCTACATTTCAGGCACTGTTTTGAGATTTCGTAAACTTGCTAACATCCACATCTGGAATCCAGAAAGTTCCATCAGGGAGTCGAGTTTTATGATCAAAGCGCGCCTGATTAAAATCGGCGTCTACCAAATTAGCTTGATACAAATCAGCCCCCACTAAATTAGCTTCAACTAAATCTGCTTCAGCTAGGTTAGCGGCTTTCAAATTAGCATAGCTCAGATTAGATCGACGCAGGCTGATTCCCTGCAAGTTAGCTTTACTTAAAGAAGCATCTTTCAGATTTGATTCATACAAATCAGATTCAGAAAGATCGCAATTTTCAAGCGCTGTTGCTGATAAGTCAAGGCTGTATAGCCAGGCTTCAGATAGTAGATTTTGTCGTGCCATACGGTCCAATATTTTTTGCCGCTGATCGGTTTTTTGGGTTCGTCTCAATTGCTCAATCAAGTGTTCTTGACGACGCGTCCGCGCTCGGTCTACGCGACTGACTTCATCTCGCTTTTGATAAATGACTAACTCCACTAAGAGAATGGTTATGGCCGCCCCCAGCATCTCAGTGCCCACATCTTGCAGCCAATTGCCCCACCACTGTAGGGAGTTGGCTGTACCGCTTACTGAAAATGACCAGTATCCTGACAATCCGCCCAAAATGGCTAGGGACAGAGCAATGCTCAACCCTAGCATGCGTAAATTATTTTCAGTTTGTTGACTTCTCATCTTTTAAGCCATTGTTTCAGCACAAATCACGCTGTTACTATTTATAAGCGCTATTTTTTCGTGCACTTTAAAGATAACTACATTGGAGATTTTGATGACTAAAAAATTAAAGTCAGCGCCCTATCCGAAATTTCCTATTCCTTATGAAGGACCAAGTCTCAGCGCCGGCTCTATCAATAGGACTATGCAACCCTACGCTTGGGGAACGTACTCTTGAGATGGCCTTTAAGCAAATTCTATGTCATGCTTATTCGGGCAATGTCAGCGGCAAAATAACTTTGAACGTTGATCCTACATTGACTTCAGAAACAAGCTCAATATTACCATTCATCAAACTAACAATGCTTTTGACGATCGCTAATCCTAAACCTGTTCCAGAGATCGAAGGTTCTTGTGAGTTGGAGCGTATATAAGGCTCAAAAATTTGGCCCTTTGCCTCCTCTTCAATGCCAATGCCGGTATCAATAACTCGGATTTCCCAAAATTGCTCATTTTGCGGTTGACAAATAACCTGGATGCTTCCCTCTTCTGTGTAGCGAATTGCATTACTGACTAAATTGGTCACCAACTGTTGAATTCGAAGGCTGTCCGTCATAATAATGTCGGGCATTCTATCAACATCAATCATCAAGTCTAATTCTTTTTCCAAGGCTAACGGTTCCAAGCCATCTTGTAATATTTCACGGATGACGCTGCCTGCTCTAACCGGCATGATATTAAGCCTGATCAATCCTTGGTCGTAGCGAGAAATCTCCAAAGTGTCATTAATAATTTGTAGAAGTCTTCGCCCATTTCGTAAGACGCGCTCTAGCTGATCGAGGCTGGCCACACTATCTTGTTTTTCTACTTGCTTTCGCTGTTTTTGGAGCAAAACACTAGAGTAACCAATGATTGAGTTGAGAGGGGTTTTTAATTCATGGGCCATATATGAAAGATTATCTTTCTGAACTTGTACTAAACGTACAAGCTCTTGATTTGTCAGTGTTAGCTGACTCTGTAATTGTTGTAGCTCAATTAATCGGGACTCAATATAGCTTTCTACGCTATTAGTAATCACTTCGTCAAAAACTTGATCAATTAGTCTTACCGAATCTAAAACTTCTTGGGCTGAGCCAGAGAGGAGATCCGGTTCTAAAGTCAACAAAATGGTTTGCCGAAGCAGACGATATTCGCGGACGATTTCTGCCGTGTCAAAACCTTGGCTAGCGCGTACCAGACCATGGCACAGACTCTTTTGTTCTAATTCTTTTTCGCTGCCCGGAAGCTTGTCGGACAGCAGCCCAGCCAATTCTTTCAAGATATCAGGCAGGCTGTTCCGCACTGCTTCATAAGCTAGCTTCTTGGCACTTTCAATTTCTGAGTCGCGGTGAACTGCCTCAATCCACGTTTTGGTGATAATCTCGACTTTTGCTTCTAAGGCCTGTCCTAGGTCATTCATAGACGCTGCTACTTTAAGCTGGAGGCTCGTCTAGCCTACCATGCCAATTTGTTTGAGAATAAAGTCATTTCAGGCTGAATCAGGTCTCAATTTTGTCCGTCACTGACTTATTGAGGTGATTGGCATCTGCTTCAAGTGTCAACAATATCAATTTTTTTGATTCTCAGGGCCATTTTGCGGAGAATCGCTTTTATTTTTGAGAGCATTATCTCCAAGGCTTTCTAATATTTCTTGGCACACAGGCTTTCAGAATAGTTCAGCCAATCATCCTCCGGATATCCAGGCACCTCAGCTATTGGTGCTAAGCGCTTGCAAAGATCCGCTCTTGTTTGCTCATTGCATCATCCAGAAGTTGCAATGTTAGTTTACCTGCCTCAGGTTTGATAAAAAGCAAATAAATTTGGAATGCTTACAATCGGCTTCTGATTGTAGTGCAAAGAGATTTGGGCTGAAAACGTTGGGTGCAGATGGCCGCTCAGTCAGCTATAGCTTTTGCGGCAATACGAATAATTTTTCTGACGCTGCTGGTTCAGAGACAGTCTGCACGATCGCATTTTTTGTAATGTGGTGGCGTAATTGATCATCCTGAGGCATCCTTAAAGACGGTTTAGCGATCGCTCTATTGGAAAAATGGCCTCCGAAATCTATGCTGTTGCCAATTTTGGTGCCATACGAATGTATGTGGGTGAAGTCAGGCACCTGAAAACGCGCTGGCCTAAGATGATGAAGCAGTTGGAACAAGGCATATTTCCTGACAGCGCCATTCAGACAGAGTGGAATCAGTACGGGAATGAGAGACGGTTCACGTTTCACACTTCGGAAGAAGTCAGAGGCGAAGCTAAACTACGCGGGCGCAAATTATTTCTCAAGGACTTCGAGAAGTCTCCACCGCAGTCCTAGCTGATAGCCGCTGGTCTGTATCCAGTAAAATTGAGCACGGTAAAGGCAGCGTTTCAGCCGTTATTCATCCTGCAGCATACGAATTTATTCTAAAACTGGCTGATTAAACTGCAGAACAGGGCGGGGCACTCCAGCTTCATTTGCGGCATTGAGCAACCGATCTTGAGGAATCGATTCCGCTAAATTTGGACCCACAATACCGCCAGAAAGCAGCACCTTGAAGGCGTCTTCAATGGAAATCGAGAGATTGATGACATCTGAATCAGGAACAACGGCATACCAGCCGCTGGTCGGATTGGGAGTAGTGGGAATGAAGATACTAATCATGGAAGTACCGCTACCGGTCTCTGGAGACATAACAGTACCCGTTACAAAAGCTACAGCCCATATTCCGCGTCGGGGATATTCCACTAAAATAACCCGACGAAAACGGCTCTTAGAGTCTTGCAGCACCGTTTGTAGCAGCTGCTGCAGAGTTTTATAAATGGAGCCTGCTAGAGGAATGGATTGAACCACACGCTCCCCAAAGTCCAGCAGCCAACGGCCAGCAATGTTGCGCGCCATCAGGCCGATTAGCAAGATACTGAGCAGGGGCACCGCCAGTCCTACCGAGAGATTGAGAAAGTCTCCCAGCAGTGGCGGTAGGCCCGTAAACGGATTAAGCTGCTTGGGAAACCGCGTCAAAAATCGCACCACCCAAAAGGCGACGGTGATCGTTAGCCAAATAGTCGTCGCCAGTGGGATCACGACTAAGAGACCCGCGATCAAGTCATTTTTTAAGTCCTGCTTGAATTTATGAAGCACAGGCAACCCGTCTCAAAGATGGAAAACTATCAATTGATTATCATAAGAGAAGAGCCTCAATATCGGCCACAGCAATGATCCCGGAATAGAATTAATTCTGGCTAATTGCCATCGTTGTGGTTCACGATAAGAAGTGCTCAAAGTATTAATAAAAGGATTTTTATACTGGATTCCATCTTAACTTTAGCGAAAAATATACATTAGCTATCGCTGGGCTGCTTCGGCAACTGTGCTGCGGCCAGTCGCCTGGCCTTGCTTAAGTCTGACAACCGTGTTTAGAGCTTCAGGATAATGCGGGCTAGATTCAAATAAATCAGCACTCCCAACACGTCTACTACCGTAGTGATGAAAGGGGCAGACATCAGGGCAGGATCAAACCCAATGGTGCTGAATAGAAAGGGGAGGGCGGCACCAGCAGTGGAAGCGAGGATGGCGATCGCCACTAGACTGATCCCCACAATAATGGACACCTGCAGGCTGCCCTGCAAGACAAAGGCCCAGCCGGTGACGACGATCCCCAACATAATGCCGAGAAAAGCCCCCGCGATCGCCTCTCGCTGAATGACTGAAAAAGCGCTTTTATTCGACACTTCCTGGGTATTAATGCCGCGGATGACCACCGTCGATGACTGCGCTCCGACGTTGCCGCCGGTGCCAATTAAGAGGGGAATAAACGCCGCTAGTACAACCACCTGCTGCAGCACTGCTTCTTGGCTACGAATCACCCACGTAGTCATCGTATTGGTTAAGAGTAAAACCGAAAGCCAAACGACTCGCTTGCGGGCAACGGTTAACAAATTAGTCTGAAAATAGTTATCTCCGCCGGACTGCACTCCACCCAAGGCGTAGATATCCTCCGTTGCCTCTTCCTCAAGAATGTCGATAACGTCATCTACCGTGACGATGCCGACTAGGCGCTGCTCTGTATCCACGATAGGTACGGCCAAAAAGTCATACCGCTGAATCAGTTGCGCCACCTCCTCTTGGTCGGTGTCAGTTTGCATCGACACCACTTCACGAGTCATGATGTCACCAATGGTTTGTTCAGGCTGCCCCATCACGAGATGTCGTAGAGATAAGATGCCCGTGAGACAACGCGCTGAGTCTGTCACGTAAAGGTAGTAAACCGTCTCGCTCATGTCGGCTCGGTTACGAATATGCTCTAGCGCTCGCGAAATACTCCAGGTTTCCTTAAGAGCAATATATTCGGGCGTCATAATGCGCCCAGCGGTATCAGCTTCGTAGCCGAGTAGTAAGGCCGTGGCCTGGCGCTCTTGAGAACTCATTTGGCTGAGCAGACGGCGCACCACCTTGGCAGGTAGTTCATCGAACAGACGAGCGCGATCGTCTGGCGACATCTGATCGACAATATCCAGCACATCCTGACGCTTAAAATCTTCGACAAGCGTTTGCTGCACGCTGGAATCGAGATTCTCATACACCTCAATCGCTTCATTTTTAGACAGTAAGCGAAACCCAATTGCCTGCATTGTTTCGGGTAGACCTTCAATGGCGTCGGCAATATCGGCCGGCTGCACAGGCACCAAGAGCGCTTTCGCCCCCTGAAAATTTTCCTGCTCTAAAAGCATTCTGAGCTGCGTTCGCACAAGTTCTCGCAGCTCTTGGCGCGAGATTGTCGAGGAGGATGCGGGCTTTACGGTTGGCTCTGTCAACGATTCATTCCGAATATCCATGTGCATTGTCCTACAAGTTCTGCCTCCCTCAGAAGATTCTGGCGAACCGGAGCGCTATTTAAACCATCTCACTAAATAGCCCGACAACGCTAATTCCATAGATAGGAATGAATCTGCAATACGTCATCCGCCAGAAGTTGTCAGCGGCGATCGCAATATTTAAGCCCAAAGATTTGGCGTTAAAGCATTTATTAACATCGAGCGCCTGCTTTTTTTCTGGTTGAAAAAACTCAAGCTCCACAGATGGCAAAAAAGCGTAGTCTCTGAATGGCTTTTAGCGGCAGAGTGATTGCGACTTTCAGAATACCCTATACCAATTTTCGGTTTTCGATTGTGAGTTTGAGGCCGTTTCCATGCCAAAGCTTTCAGTTTCAACCTCTATAGCTCTAGGAAAAAGAACCGGTGTTAAGCGCCCTAAAAAACTAATTGGTTAGGCTTTTTAGTTTGCCCAATTTCATTTGCTTGCTCATCATCGTCACCATCAAAGAACGACAGCATAGCTATTCACTTGACCTGGAGTCAGAGACGAAGTTAAACGGCTAGCAGAACGCTGAGTAAATCCCGTTTGCACGGTAGCAAGGGCTGCGCTCGAGGACCAGACGCCGGTGCCAAACATAGTCAGTAGACTGGCCAATTGGGATGCTCCTTCAGCGCTGAAAGTTGTCAAAATTATCAGGCGGTCAAATGATGAGGGATTTTAGCGCTTGCGGCTGAAGGCCCAGACTCCATCCCAATTATCGGGAATACCTTCTGCCATCAGTTGAGTAATGCGCTGTTCATAGAGTTTAGCCGTCTTATCTTGGGGATATTGTGCCTGAATGGCCGAGAAATGGGCATGCGCTGCCACCAAATCGCGATCGCTATAGGCTCTGATCCCGGCCTCAAACTTTTCAAGAACCTGCAGTTTTTCCTGCTGCCGCTGCTCGCATTCGGCATCGATGACCTCATAGATTTCGATAGGTTTGGTGCGGCCTTTGACAATTACGCGATCCAAAAATCGTAGGTGATAGCGCTCAGAGTCTCGGAGTTGGGCACGCACTGTGTCTGAAATAATCAGAGAAGCCCCATAAACCTTGGACAATCCCTCAAGGCGCGCCGCCAGATTCACCGTGTCGGAAATCGCATCAGGTTGAATGCGATCCGGTTCTCCAATCATGCCGGCCATCACATGGCCAGTATGCAGACCGATGCCAATCTCAATTTCAAAACCATAGTTATCGTCGGTTTTAAGCTGACTGTTATATTCTCGTACTGCCTGAAACTGAGCGATCGCCGAGTCAATCGCATCTTCTACGGCGAACGGAAACACTGCCATCATGCCATCGCCCATAAACTTTACGACAAAGCCATTTTGCGTTCTCACCAGCGGCGAAATTCGCTGCAGATACTCGTTGATAAAGCAAAAGGTGCGTCGTGTCCGCATCTTTTCCGCCATGTTAGTAAAGCCGCGAATATCAGAGAACATCACCGTCATTTCTTTGCTGATGTAGTCTCCCAACTGCACTTCTCTGACGCTCTGCTTATTGAGAAAACGCAGGTATTCCGGCGGAAAGAATCGCGAAAATGCGTGGCTTTGCTCTTCCAACCGCTCAAAAGACTGCTGGGTTTGCGCCGCCATTTTATTAATAGAATCAGCTAGTTCGCCCAGCTCATCTGCGCGGTCAATTGTTACCCGCTGCTGCCAGCGGCCAGCCGTAATGTCTTTAACAGCAGCATTCAACTGCAAAATAGGGTTGGTCAGGCGGCGAGCGAGCCAGGTTCCAATGGCTAAAGCGAGTACCAGCGCTAATCCACACAATATAATCGTGATGCGAGTATTGAACAGAATTTGCGCCATAAAATCGGACTCAGGCACCACTACTACAATTAACCAGTCGAGGCCGAACCCATCATTGAACGGCAATACTTCTAAGAACTGCTGCTCGCCGTTCAAAGCAAAGGATAACTGCCGATTCTGCTGAATATTATCTAGGGAGGCAAAATGCGTCTCTAGATAGCTGGCTGCTTGTTGTACGTGACTATTGCTGCTCTGGGTCGCTTTCAGGAACTGTGGATCGGCACCGCGCATTTTGATCAGCGGCTCATCTGTCGAGCTGGAAATCAGATTGCCCTGACGGTCGATGACGAAGGCTTGTCCAGACTCGCCAATCTCCAACTGCTTGAGGAATGTACGAAACTCTGCCGGTAGAACGACGTCAGTAGCACAAACACCCAGTAGACGGCGATCGCGGCGACCATACACCGGTACGCTAGCAGTTACATTGGGCAGGCCGGTGGTAAAAGCCAGATACATATCCGTCCAGGAGGGGCCTTCTGCGTCGAGGGCGGCTTTAAACCAGGGGCGCACCCGAGCATCATAAGCAGCATCCGTTTCATATAAAAAATGCTGGCGATAGCCCCGCACATCGAGGCTGTAATATTGCCGGCGGAAAGCGGTATCGGGATTGCTATACGATAATTGCAGTTGCCCAGTTTCGGGCGATCGGAAAATGCCAAAAAATTCCCCAGATTGCACACTGCCGCAGTAGACAAAAGCAATTTCGGGGTAAATTTTCATTTGCTGAAACAGCAAATGTTCGCCTCTACTCGGGGCCTCAACGGCCAAATCACCATGGGAAAAGGCGGTGGCGTTGAGACGATTAATTGCATGGGGATCGCCAAAATAGCTTTTCAACTCCCCATCGATGCGCTTTGAGACTTCACTTCGCAACTGTGACGCAAGTACCTGAACGGCTCGTTCGCCGTTACGCAACGATAAATAACCCACCAATCCTACGGCCAGGGAAATTTGCACCAAGACCGGAATGGTGAAGGCGCGACGCAACGAAGACCGACGGAGTGATCTATGAGCCTGACGCCCTGTCTGATGGAGATGACAAATTAATCGATTCACAATGAAAATGATGCTGTAAATACGGCGTAATTACGAATAGTCAGGAATAGCAAGCAAAACGTTATCGCGTCATCATCAGGAACATTAAGAGTCAGAGAATGTTATCAATTGATGTTTAAAATCCGGACAGAAAAAACATGATTATGTCTGCACTGAAAATCAGCCAAGGACGACTTCTTGATACCAGGTTAGCTGAGTATTGACAGTTTTCAGCCTACATGAGAAGTCTTAAAAAGTTTTAAAACTATTGCGGTATAAATCACCTTTCAACTAAATAAAGTTTCAGCTTATTAGTTATGTCTGTTTGGCAACCTCAAGCTATGGCAATTGCTATTAACACCCTAAATCTGGCGTAACCGTTTCCCGAGAGTCGCATAGGATTTTCATTGAGAGCGTGACGTCGACTGTACTCAGTCAGCACAATATTTCGGATACTGACAATACAGTTACTTCACTTACGAGTTCTAATCAACTGGCTAAGCCTTTATCAAGGCTAATATTGCCAGCATAAACGGATATATTTGATTTTCTAGGTACGAGCGGTCTACGCGCGAACCGGATGCTCACTTTGAAAGTACGTATAAGTTTACAAAAACGATCACTCTCACACTTCTAACTTGCCCTAGATACAATCATTGCCAACAGGCAATGTAGACTGCCTGGCCGAAAACAGTAAGGCTGTGAGATCGCCACAGGTCTCTAGCCAAACTGTTTTTTTGCTTCCTCATAAACGCTTTCCGTAATTTCAGACAGTCCTTTTTCCTGGGCGAACTTCTCAATCTTTTTACGAGCAGCCGGTCTAACGAAAAACGGAATCTCTTTGAGTCGCTTTTCAGCATCGGGTGTCCATGTCGGCATCTTAGCCATAAAACGAAGGGATCCATACTTGGAAATCCATTTGATTATTTCAGATCCCCAGCAGAAATGGGGCTTTTTCTACTTTTGGCCACCGTCGAATTTGCTGCTGCAAAATCACTATTGTTAGATATCCTTGAAGCAGGCTTGTTATGGCGTCTTTGAAATTTGGGAAAAGCTAGCTATTGGCTGAAGTTTTTGCTTTTAGTTAGAGCAAAACTTCACGCAAGTGAGAACATGCCGCCGGTCCTAAGTTCCTGATAGAGGGTTTATCATGCAAAACCGCATCGTGCGATTAAGGTTTATCCAACTCGGACTACTGACCATTGGCACCTTTGGAACAGTCAGTATCACGAGCTCAGCCGCGATCGCCGATGGCATTCCGGGCGTCACTTTGGGAACAGAAACTGGCGCTCCTTCAGAGGCAGCTACTGAGGCGGCACCGACAAACATTACTGAGATTGCCCCCGATCTGTATACGCAAGCCATGTTGGTAGGCTATGCAGCCGAGGAGCAGGGGGACTATCAAACCGCACTGGTTAATTTTCGGCGCGCGCTGTTAGAGCGACCCAATGATTCCTATGCGCTGCGAGCGATCGCTAATGTTGAATCCTACATCGCGGCAGAACGGCGTGAGCAGGCCCGAATCGCTCGCTTGGCTACCTTACGCCAGCGAGTGGAGCAGTCAGTAACCATCAGGGACTGGGCCTGTGCTGCCGCAACCGTTGATGAAATGATTACCTTAGTCCCACCAAATTCCTTAGAAAGGAGTCGCCTAGTAACCTATCGAGGCGAACTTTCATCTTTGATGGATGCTCGCACTGATATTGAACAGTGGTCGAGTGTTTGCCCCGGTTAAACTCTTCAGCAAGATGTTAATTGATTTACGGTTACTGCAACATCCCATCCGACCAGGATGATATATCGATATGCTTAAACGATCTGCACAAAGTTGAGGTTTTCATCCGCACTTTGGCACGCGGAAAGTGAATGCTGATTTTATCTGCAGCGTGCTAATAGCTTCTATGATGCTGTTTTATGGGATCGCGGCGATGCTGTTCACTCCCTCACCTAAATGGAGCGTAAGCTGTCAAACACTCGATAGTCATTCCAGCTAGTGTTTTTATTTTGCGTGAGTTTTGTGTGATTTCCCATCATTGGGACTAGCGGTTCCTCCATCCTCCTATCTGGAAAGATTAAATCCGAATTTTTCCCACTTGGGGAGCAAAGGGCAAAATCGAATTCTCCTGCCTTGAGTTCCGATTGTGACTGATGTTCTGATTTTGTCTACTTTGCGAAAGTCTCGAATATACAAGCACACAAGCAAAACTCACTCATCAGTCACAAATTCCCAACCCTAAGTCGCGCCAAATTTCACTTTATAAACTGGCGCTCCAAATATATGACCGTCAGTTTTCTATGCCCCTCGTATCGTCGCACTTTCCTAGGAGACTAAATATCGCGATGCTGCCCATCTTAAACGCCAGGCCATCAGTCCTTGCATAGGAGTCCTGTCATGTCATTGAGAATTACCCCTGGCAAGAGTTTTCCCCTGGGTGCCACGGTTGAAGCAACTGGCGTTAACTTCTGCCTCTATTCCGAGCACGCAACGGGGATTGACCTGCTGCTTTACAACTCGTCTACGGCCCCCTATCCCGAGCATACGATTCATCTGGATTCTCGCTATCACCGATCATTCAACTACTGGCACGCGTTTGTGAAAGGCATCACCGCCGGTCAAGTATACGCCTATCGGGCCACTGGGCCGTGTGCCCCCAATGAGGGGCATCGCTTCGATCCCTCCAAGGTGCTGCTTGACCCCTATGGCCGTTCCGTGGTCGGTCAGGAAAACTATGATCGGCAGGCTGCCTGCTTTCCTGGCGAAAATTCGCCCTATGCCTTAAGAAGTATGGTGGTTGATCTGTCTGCTTACGATTGGGAAGGCGATACTCCTCTAGATATTCCTTACTCCCGCACGGTGATTTATGAAATGCATGTCGGGGGACTGACCCAAAATCCCAATTCGAATGTCGCTTCAGACAAGCGCGGTACGTTTGCCGGAGTGATCGAGAAAATACCTTACCTTAAATCTTTGGGCGTCACGGCGGTCGAGTTGCTGCCGGTGCACCAGTTTGATGAACGTGATGCCCCTTTAGGCTTGGGAAATTACTGGGGCTACAGCACCATTAGCTTTTTTGCTCCTCATCGGGCTTACAGTTCACGCTCGGAGCAAATGGGGCCAATAAACGAATTTCGTGACATGGTCAAAGCCCTACACAAGGCCGATATCGAGGTCATTTTAGACGTTGTATTCAATCACACTGCCGAAGGGGATCACCGTGGTCCGACGCTTTCTTTTCGCGGATTGGACAATCAGACTTATTACATTCTGGAACAAAACAATCCATCACACTATGCCAATTACAGCGGCTGTGGCAACACTGTTAAATCTGACCATACTGTCGTCAGCCGGCTGATTCTTGATAGTTTGCGCTATTGGGTTTCAGAGATGCACGTTGATGGCTTTCGATTTGATCTCGCTTCGGTAATGTCTCGGGATAAGGCCGGTTTGCCGTCTGATGATCCACCCATCATTTGGGCAATCGAGTCTGATCCGGTACTTGCCCGCACTAAACTAATTGCTGAAGCTTGGGATGCGGCTGGCTTGTATCAAGTTGGATCGTTTATCGGCGATCGCTTTGCCGAATGGAATGGCCCCTTTCGCGATGATGTCCGACGCTTCGTGAAAGGCGACAATAATACGGTAGATAAATTAGCCGCTCGGATTTTAGGCAGTCCTGACATTTTTGTTGATGATCCGCAGCGGGAAACCAATCGCAGCATCAATTTTGTAACCTGCCACGATGGTTTTACGCTGCATGATGTCGTGGCTTACAACCAAAAGCACAACGCTGCCAATGGCGAAAAAAATCGCGACGGCACAGATGCCAACTTTAGCTGGAACTGTAGCGTTGAGGGGCCAACTGACAATACGGCGGTGCAGAAGCTGCGGGTACGTCAGCTTAAAAACCTGATTACTATCCTGCTGATTTCCCAAGGCACTCCGATGTTGCTCATGGGGGATGAAGTAAGCCGTACGCAGAAAGGCAACAATAACGCTTACTGTCAAAACAATGCTTTGAGCTGGTTTGACTGGGAGCGGCTCTATTACCACGGTGAAGTTTTCCGCTTTACCCAGCGGATGGTCGATCTAGTGCAAAATTTGCAACTGTTTCAACAAACCCATTGGCTCCAAGTTACCAAAAAGCACATCAACGTACCACACATTACCTGGCATGGCGTCGAGCTATTTGAGCCCGACTGGGCAGAACATTCCCACAGCCTGGCATTTACTCTGAATGACCCTCACGTGGAGGAGGAGATGCATGTTATTCTCAATGCTTTTTGGGAACCGCTGGAATTTGCTTTACCCCAACCCCACGCCCACAGCCAGTGGTATCGCATCGTCAACACGGCTCGGCCAACCCCAGAAGACATTGTGGACGGCACTACTGAAGTCGTAACCAGCAACCGCTATCGCGTAGAACCCCGCTCTTGTATTGTGCTAATGGCACTTTAGCGACTTGTAGTCGACGGAGCCTAAATGCGGTTACGGGTCGACTAGCTCATTTAAGCCTTGGCAAGATCAAGCCCGCTGAGAACGTTAACTTATCGTAGCTGAGACGGTAGTTGAGAATTGGTTGTGGGATCGGCGGACACCATTTGTGGCGTCATCTTGCCATAAGGCGATCGCGCTGGCTGCCCCTGCACTAATTGCTTAAAAAGATTTTCATAACGGCTAAGGGCTTGCTCAAAAGAATACTCTGCCATGGCGTGATGACGCCCCTGATGTCCTAATTTATCTGTAATCTCAGGATGATTGTATAAATGCTGAATTGCGTTTGCCAGCTCCTTGGCGTTCTCCGGCTCAACAACTAAACCGCCACCGCTATCCCGAATGGCTTGAGCGGCCGTTCCTTGAGCGGGAACCGCCGCCAAGACTGGCCGACCACTAGCTAGCAAAACCTGGGTCTTGGACGGCAAGTTGAATCCGACGACATGGCGTTTTTGCATAATTAAGCCAACATCTGCTGCCGCCAGCATTTCCGGTAGCTCAGCTCGGGGCGCAAAGGGTCGCATCAACACGTTGTGAACATTTAGCTCTTTTCTGAGGTCATCCAGGTCTGCTAGTTGACTTTCTTCACCAACCACCACAAAGACTAGATCTTTAACATGCTGCAGCCGCGCCGCCGCCCGAATTACTGTCTGAATTCCTTGAGTTCGAGCGATATTGCCAGAGTAGAGCACTACAAACTTATTGCCTAAACCATTCACCTTACGAAAAGCGTTTTCATATTTTGGTAGAGGACGAATGAAATTCACATCGACCCAATTGGAGATGACTTTCATTTTGCTACCGCGAACGCCTTTGCTTAATAGATTCTGGCGAAAGCCTTCAGCAATGACGCTAATTTGAGTTGCCGAGCGATAAGCAAATTTCTCTAGCGTTTCAAACACTCGAATAGCCCAGGGATTGCTGATCAAACCCGTCTGTACAGCCGCTTCAGGCAGAATATCTTGCAGATTGAGCACCGTTGGACAGCGATATATCAGCTTCAAAAGTGCTACTGGAACAGCCACTGGCAGTGAAGGGCTAGTGTTCAAAATGATATCGGGTCGCCATCCTCTCAAAGCCTGAATGAAACTTAATCCGACAAAACTACTTTCCAATAGCAGACGAGTACACAAGCCGGGATTTGGTCGGATCCAAACGTAGCAGCGTTGAATTTTGACGCCGTTTTTTTCTTCTGTGGTTAACCATCGCCCCCGATAAGTTTCATAAATCTTTCTCTCTGGATAGTTAGGCATTGCAGTAATGACTCGAACCTCATGTCCGCGTTTTACTAGCCCCTCTGCCAATTCAGTCATGAGTGGGGCAATACCAATGGGTTCAGGATGGTAGTTGTAAGAGTAAACGAGGATGCGCATAGCTTCAAAATGTCCTTTGCGTAACAGGGAGGATGTCCCAGAGTGAACGATTGAAAAGCAATGACTAGACATTAGGGCGATTTAACGCATGGCAATAATGGATTATGCACGGCCTTATCACTAGCTCATCCATATATATCTTGCCTTGAGTGGCATGTCCGGAGACAATAACCAGCGCCTTGGGCAACATGTCCGGAGGCAACAGTCAGCTTTACGAGAATCAAGAAAAACGATCGCTTTATCGACAAGAATTCAGGAGAATTTTGTCACATTTAAAGCATTCCCGGAAAAAGCTGAAAAAGGCACACAGCATGGATTTTCAGGTATATTTCAGGAGATTTTATCAGCCCTACATCAAAGTCTCGAGTAAAATCACCGACCTGAAATATGGAAAATCTCCGCGCCATGAATCAAGAAATTATTCAATGTGGATAATACTTATTGATGGCTTTGCAGTTGCTTGGTGAAAGCTTTGCTAGTACATAAAGCCAAAGACTTTAGAGAACCGAACTGTTAGATTAGGTGTTCTACTACGTTCGCCAAGTGGCAACTCAATTCGTAATATTTTCTTTGTCAATAATCAGTAAGTTTAAGTTCCTGTCGCAAGGTCATTTTTACATTAGCAGGAAAATGGCTAGAGCCTCAGCAGGGGAGAGGACTGCTCGGCTTTCAGCATCACTGTTTCATCGTTAAATGATGACGGTCCCTTGGGTAGCCATTACTCATTCATGTTTTTATATGTAGCGACCGCTGAAGGCGAGATGCGGTTGAGATAGCGAAAAATCCAGTATTTGAACACGGTGTCAAGAATCACTGGAAACGTCGCGATGAACAGAAAGATAAATTCGCGGTTGGCCGCAAAGCCTAAATGTCGTGAAAGTCCTTCCATCAAAATCTCCCACCCGTGGGGTGAGTGAAAGCCGACAAACATATCGGTAAACAAAATGATGATGAAAGCTTTAGCGCTATCACTTAGCCCGTAAACGATTTCATCTAGAAAGCCTTTGAGCACTAGGATGCCGCGTTTTTGATTGATTAGTAGCAGCACAAATGCGCCCACAGCTAAAATGTCGGAAAAAACGTTTTTGACCGAGTCTGCACTACGAGTTCGATAGACTTCTTCAATTTCGGTGGCTTTTTCAACAACGCGCTCTTCGATTTCGGCTTCGCGAATCGGGGCAACTTTGCCAATTAAAACCTCAAATCGTAGGCGTTCTTCATACTGTTGGAGCTCATGTAGGGCTTCTTCCTCCATTTCCATATTGAGAAAGACATCAGCTTCTTGCTGATCGCGGACATAATCAACGATGGGTCCAACCATGTAGTTTTTAGTGAACTGTTGGGTAAGTAACGGCACGATAATTAGCAAGAGCAGAAACTTGACCGCTGTTGTGGTTCGACCTCGAGAGGAGCGGAAATCATTAACTACCTGCTCTTCAGCTTTGGGATCAAGATCCTGGCGAATACGGTCAACCGTGCGCAGAATCGATCGCGGTAGCACACTTGCGCGATCGGACAAGCCGGCTGGGCGCTGACCATTTTTATTGGATACCGACGCGGATTTAGCCGCTTTGGGTGCGATCGCTCCAGCCCCGGCTTGATTGCCACTGCCATTTGTCTGGCCATTTAGCAGAGCGGCGCGTGGTTTTGCTGTGCCGGGTTCTTTGACCATGACAACTGTCGAGGGGGTTGCTGTCTCTGAGCGGCTGTAGCGCGATCGGACTTCGTCGACAAATTGCAGCTTACGAAAAAAAAGGGAGGGCTGTTCAATGACGTTGAGCGTCAGCGGTTGGTCATCGCGATCGCGACGATTATCAACTTGAATTTCCATAATCTTCGGATCCGATACTCGCACAATGGCGTTGCTTGCCCGAAACTCGGTCATCCGCAAGTTGATTAGATTGAGATATTTCTGCAATTCCCCCTGAAAATAGGTCATCGAACTCTTGCCGTATTTGCCGTATACAGGGGAAATTGGGTTGCCGTCAAAATGCTCGTTTTCAATCGATTCGATCATCCTAGCGGCTTCATAGGCTTGATCGAGAGCGCGCTCGGGAGTCTTAAAAAACCACTGTTGTGCCTTCTGAAACAGAGAGGGGATAGCCATCAGGAGTCACCTGTGATTGCAATTAAAGGTGGATTTCTGGAAAGTGATAACGGAACACGACGCGATTTGCAGTTTCGAAAGGCGATCAAATTTTGCGATAGATCAGCCGCCGGCATTAGCGAAATGGCTGAGATAATAATTGCTTAAAACGTAAAGCTATTGTATGCCAAAGCGATCGAGCGTAGAGCCAGCCTCTGCGGCACTTGATAGAACCGATCGAATTCTTGCTCCAGCCCACTGGGTCCCGGAATACTTTATGCGACTTGGCCCGACAGATGACACACTTCGATGGGCGTCGAGTCAATGAAGGCCATGCCGGTCATCTCTCTGGTCTGCTGGAGAGATAGCGACAGAGCAGCAACAAACACCAGGGCATCAGCTCCACAAAGCGGTTGTCGCTCACCAGATTCGGAAACGCGTGACGCCAACCTGGCAGTACGCAAAGGGTGTATAACTCCTTGTATTGGGCTAGAGAATTCTCGCGCCCGCGAAACCATCAATTTTCTACGGATGCGTTTCGACAAGCTGCTGAAAGGACAATAGCGTTTGTCGGTGACGTTCACCGGCCACCCAGGTGAAATCGTTATGGCCTGCTCCTGCTACCCAAAGAGACATCTTGGGGTCTGGTGCCGCTTCATAAAGCGATTTCCCGTGTTGTATGGGAATTGTTTGGTCAGCCTGACTGTGCAGAACAAGCACTGGACAACGCACTCGCTGAAGCTTGTCCAGGTTAGAGAATTTGTCGAAGGGCAGCAACGGAACCGGCAGAACGACACGGAATGCAGAAGTAAATGCATTTTCTAGAATTAAGCCACCGACCGCCTGCCGACTGGCCAGGTCAGTCGCTGACCCCGATCCGACCGAGCGACCATACAGGATGATTTGCTCGGGAGGTATGTTGAGGTGTTGTCTCAAATAGTTGTAGGCCGCATCAGCATCCTGATAGGCGTTGGCTTCACTGGGTTGACCGTCACTGGTACCGTAACCGCGATAATCATAGGCAAAAACGCTAAATCCCCAGCCGTGCAGACGCTCTAGCACAGGGCGGATATCGCCGAGGTCTTCGGCATTGCCGTGAATATACAGCAAGGTATATTCAGCCTGGGCATTGGGCAAGTATGTTGCCGATATCTGTTCAGTATCGTTGACCGGAATTTTGAGCACATCAGCAGTATCCTGATAGCTAGCTGGCCGGGGCAGAAAAATCATGCTGTCTGCCCGAAAAAAGACATACAGTGCGAAGAAACCGTAGATAAGTAGCAGCGATCGCACGAGTCTCTGCCAAGTGAATTCTCCAATGAGTCGTTTCCTGGATCGTTCAGGACGCATAGATGTGTACTGCTAGCTCCAATACTTTAGATCATTCTCTATGAGGACAAAATTTGAATTCCTACGACGGTGTTGAAGGCGGTAATCCTGGAGAATAGACAAGGGCGAGCATCCTGAAGGAGCAGATTATTCTGGCTTTTTATCTTTCTTAAGTTCGGGAACGTACGGATTCTGCTGTCGTCCTAAAGAGACAGTGAGCAATGGTAGTGCCACGGCGCTTGATTAAAGCGTGGTTCAGCATTCATGGAGCAATAGCGCGAGCTATCTAGAGCGCATTACTTACCTCGCAGTAGGGCTGATGCTGGCATTATCGCCATGCTGAACCAACACATTCGATTCGAACTAATAATGACAAACATTTTTAGCTAGGATGCAGGCAATCAACATGCAATTATGTGAGGTAACCAATGTTGAGACTATTTTTAGCCGGATTTATCGCGACTTTACTGGTCTCTGGTTTAGCAAAACTGGGCCTAGCTGATGCCCCTCAGCAAGTTCAAGACTCGCCGCCGGTTGTCACCAGACTAGCGTTTCGCGATCGCACTGTGGTTATCACTGCAGCCGCAGAAGGGCGACGATATGCTGTTCTGGGCGAGTCCGGTGATACCCTACAGGCTGAGCTGACCGAAGAGCAGTTTTCCCAACAATACCCTGAGCTCTATGAGCTAATGCGTCCCGCCGTGGCCGACGACGATGGGCAACTGATGATGCTTGCTCCTATCATGCAGTAGCTCAAGTAGAGTGGGTAATATCCCCTTTCGCAGAACCTTTTTTGGCAGGACTTTAAGCGACGGTTTTCCTGGGACTGCCATCCTGTCTTCGTCTGACGCTAGCCTGGATTTTTCTCATCGCTAGAAATCAGCAATCTTATCAATCAGAGGAGTTTCTAGGCGGCACGTTTGGCGATCGCACTAGGAGTCAACATTCACCAGATCAGCCGACTGATGAATGTCAAATCAGTTGAACGATCTCTAATCCAGTTCCCCCTCATTGAGCGGCGGCAACTGAAGAAAACTATTCGACTGATTGGGGCCTGTGCTCAAATTTGGGGAGCTTTGGGCTGGGTAGTGGCACTAAGGCCAAAACAGCGAAGCAGATTTGCTCAATATTGAAGATTTAGGCTGGCATGGTGGAGCGATCGCGCTGCCACGGAACAGGTGGTGCTGCACGCCACCCGCCACGTCGTCGCCACCACCGTCACCACCATCACCGGCTTTATTCCCCTAATGCTGAATAAAACCGGCTTTTGGCCACCGTTGGCGATCGCGATCGCGGGCGGTCTCGGCGGCGCTACGATTCTCGCCCTTTACTACACTCCCGCTGCCCACCTGCTGATTGCGAGGCGTTTTGGGAAAGCGAACGTGGACACGTCGTCGGCTCATCTCCGGTCCCAGGCAGCGTTGCGACACTAACGGTCTCCGATCAGCAGGTGGGCAGCATCAAGCAGTAGCAGCGGGGAATCCAGTATTTGAGTTAATCACTCGGTGAGCGCCGTAGATCACTCGGCCCTGTCAGCAAAATGCTTGGCGACTCCTGCAAATTTCTTGAAACTTGAAGAAAAATACTCAGAACGGGGCGTTCCTCGGCTGAAGCTGAAAGGATTAGGATGATAGCAGTCTCAGATAACAGCGGCTCATATAGCCTCTGATAGCCGAGTGCCGGATTGACAAAATGCCGTTTTGACTCGAATCGCGCCGCTGTGAAAGATTTTTTCGTTAGCTACAATCGCGCCGATCAAACCTGGGCTGAATGGATTGCCTGGGTGCTGGAAGAAAACGGCCATACCGTCATTATTGAGGCGTGGGACTTTCGCCCCGGTGGCAATTGGGCGCTAGATATGCAGCGGGCTACCGAAGCGGCTCACACTACTGTCATGGTGCTGTCGGCCAACTTTCTTGAAAAAGGCCGATTTACCCAACCCGAGTGGGCGGCCGCCTTTGCCCAAGACCCCACTGGCGAAGAGCGCCGCCTGTTGCCCATTCGCGTGGGTGACTGTCAGCCGACAGGAATGCTGGCACTTGTGCAGTATGTCGATATGGTGGGTCAGAGTGAAGCAGAAGCGGAACAGCTTGTCTTATCAGCGCTGAAGGAACGGGCGAAACCTGCCACTCGCCCCGGATTTCCGGGCGGCATCTCCCCATCAGAGCGAGTAGCGGACCAAAAGGTTTCCTTTCCGGGCACGGCCCCGCACAACCTGCCGCGCAGTGGGGCAAAAGAGTTTGTCGGGCGAGAGACCGAGCTAAGTAACCTACACCTGCAACTACAGGAGTCGAGGAGTCTCGCGATTACTGCGATTCGCGGCATGGGGGGCATCGGCAAGACGGAATTGGCGCTGCGATATGCCTATGGCCAGCTTGCGCAAAATAATTATCCTGGCGGCATTTGCTGGCTGCAGGCTAAAGAGCAAAACATTGGCACCGAACTGGTAAACTTTGCCGTTGACGCGCTCAAGCTGGCAGTACCGACCGATATTGATTTGCCTCGTCAGGCCCAGTTTTGTTGGCGCAGTTGGCCCGCCGAAGGCAATGTGCTGGTGGTGATTGACGATGTCAGCGGGGTGAATGATATTGCTGCCTACCAGGCCATTCAGCCCTATTTGCCGCCCTCCGAGCCCCGCTTTCGCACCCTGCTGACAACGCGCTTGCAGTTGGGCGCATCGATTGACGAGTTTGAGATCAAGGTGCTGAGCCCTGACGCCTCCCTAGCCCTGCTAGAGTCGCTGATGGGGACTGATCGCCTCAATCGAGAACTGGATGAAGCCCAGGCGCTGTGCGAGTGGCTGGGCCATCTGCCCCTCGGGCTGGAACTGGTGGGGCGCTTTTTGCAGCGCAAACGCACTTGGTCGCTGGCTAGGCTGCGGGAACGCCTAGAAGCCAACCGCCTGGAGGCCAGAGCCCTCTGTCAAGCGCGACCGGATATGACCGCTGACCATGAAAGCGTTGCCGCCGCCTTTGAGCTGAGTTGGCAAGATTTAGATGAACCTGTCCGCGAGCTGGCCTATCGCCTTTGCTTGTTTGCCCTGGCGCCGATACCTTGGGAGTGGCTGGAAACTTGGTATGAGGATATCGACGCCGATGAGTTAGAAGATTGGCGCGACGAAGGACTGATCAATCGCAGTCTGCTGACCCTGGTAAGTGATGAAACCGTGCAGCTGCATCAGCTGATTCGCGAGTTCTTTCGCAGCAAGTTCGAAGCTTGGGAGGGTGCCGCTGACTTGAAACAGACCTACTGCCAGGGCATGGTGCAAATCGCCCAAATTCTTCCCCAGGCAATCACCCGCGACCAGATTTTAGCCGTCACCCCTGCCATCCCTCACTTAGCAGAAGCCAGCACTACTTGGCAGCCGTGGCTAGCAGACAATGATTTAATCTGGCCGTTTGTCGGGCTAGCTCGCATTTATGAAGGGCAAGGGGCCTATGGGCAGGCGGAACCCTGGTGGCAAACTTGCCTAGAGGCGACGCGCGATCGCTTCGGCGAGCGCCATCCCGATGTCGCCCAAAGCCTCAACAATCTCGCCGCACTGTACAATTCCCAGGGCCGTTACGATGCCGCCGAACCGCTCTATCAAGAGGCCCTGACGATGCGCAAAGCGCTGTTGGGCGAGCGCCATCCCGATGTCGCCCAAAGCCTCAACAATCTCGCCGCACTGTACA
>ERZ1740058.739-NODE-739-length-21489-cov-9.705188_pt1 | contig 21489 bp, 17 predicted proteins | sample MGYA00581745_ERZ1740058 | MGnify/ENA primary metagenome ERZ1740058 (study PRJEB43018, sample SAMN04849742) | marine metagenome | isolation source: floating plastic debris | place: Pacific Ocean | collected 2008-08-30 | study: EMG produced TPA metagenomics assembly... | reverse complement strand
GCTAGTCGTCTTAAGCCGGGCGTTCAAATAATATTCACCTGCAATGATGATTAAGCCGCTGATGCCGAGTCCAAACAGACTACCGACACCATCCCACTCCCCGATCAGTACTGCCAGCAGTACCGTCCACAGGCCATAGGCGATCGCCACGCGGCCATGACTCCACCCCGACTGCTGCAACCGCTGATAGAGATGTGTACGGTGGGCCTGAAAGATGTTTTCGCCCTTGAGCAAGCGGCGCGTCAATGTGTAAATTGCGTCGGCAGTGAGGGGCAGGGTAATCGCTAGAGCCGCGACATTCAAACTGGGGTCAGCGGTTGGCACCATCAAGGCGATCGCCACGCTGGCACCGAGCACCGTACTGCCCACATCCCCCATAAAAATTTTGGCGGGCGACCAGTTCCACCACAAAAAGCCCAGCAGGGCTGCCACCAGCAGCCACCAAATCGGCTGCTGTAGATACAGCGCCAGAAACCCCAACTGAATGGCAGTCACACTGGCCACCAGCCCATCCAACCCATCCATAAAGTTGTAGAAGTTAACCAGCGCCGTGAAGCCAATCAGCGTGACACTGCCCATGAGCAGTGTTACCCACAGAGTTTCCGGCAACCCAGTGAGCGAAAACGCGCCAAAACTCAAAAGGGCAATCGCCGCTGCACTCAACTGCACGGCATAGCGCACCTTAGCCGACAGGGTGAAGCGATCGTCCAACAGCCCCACAACTGCCAGCGGCAGCAATACCAATACGATATAGAGCGGATTAGGAAGGAGATTGAGAGCCGTCGCTGGCCAGACAGATGACAGTCCCCAACCCAATAAGCTCGTGATCGCAAAAGCCAGGCAAAATCCCAATCCCCCGCCCCGAGGTGTCGGTTGTGTGTGGGAGCTGCGATCGTTCGGAATATCAATGAATGACTGCTGTAAAGAGTGGGTTAACCAACCTGTGAAAGCAAAAGCCATCACCCAACTTAAACCGTTCAGAGCAATCAAACTGAGCGTCATACTTTTTGAAATGTTCTCTGCAACCCTGTCTCTATTGAAAAGGGTGGATGCCAATCAAGGATATTACAGATTCTATGATTCTCGACCACCAGCGAACCCGTCAATTTTTCAACCGTTTGACTATTGAGAGGCAATTGCCGGCCCAACAACGGTTCAATCCGATCTCCTACCTGCCCCAGCGCCCTTAAAAGCCAAACAGGAACAGGTAGCAGCACACAGGGGAGATCGGCACAGGTGGCAATCAGTCGTACAAGTTCAGGGGTCGATAGCGTCTGTCCATCGCTGACATGAAAGGTTTGATTTAAAGCATGAGGATGATCGATGCATGTGGCGATCGCATCCACTAAATTCTCCACGTAGACAAAGCTGCGCTGATTATTGATTCGGCCTAAAGGCAAAGGCAAATTAGTCTCAATCAGCTTAAATAACCGCTCCATATTGCCGGGATTACCTGCCCCATAAACGAGAGTGGGACGCAGGATAGTCCATGCCATTAGACGTTGATCGGTAATTTCTATTAACGCCTTTTCAGTCGCTAGTTTACTGCGTCCATACGCCGTATCAGGGCAACACTCACTGGTTTCATCTACCGGCAAATCACTCAACGAAGTCACCGCCCCGATGGAACTAATGAAGATGAATTGCTGTACACCCGCCGCGATCGCCTGCTGAATCAGATTGATCGTGCCATTTGTATTAACTTTCAAAAACTCTGCCTCAGGACTAGTTTCTTGCTCATTCAACACATGAGCGCGGGCCGCTAGATGCACGATGACATCAATTCCTTGCAGCGCTGTTTGCCAGTCGGTCTGGTCATTGAGGTCTGCCACTTGGCGAATTTCGGCTGGTAGATCCACCGCGCGCCGGATGGCAGCAACTACCCGATAGTCTCCCTGCTGCAAAGCTTCTATCAAATATTGGCCGATAAACCCAGTCGCCCCGGTCACTAAGACTGATTTCATACCCAACCGCCCTGTTAAGAATGTTCAGTTCCTAGGTTCTTGAGCAGGTCTCGATAGCCTGCAATCGCCTGCTCAAACGTATATTTTGAACGCGCCGCTACCACGGCACGTTGCCCCATCTCTGCACAGACTTGAGGATGGCTAGCCGCATATTCAATCGTCTTCACTAACCCGTCAACATTCTCAGGCGTCACCACCCAACCAATATCTTCCTCAACAATGACCTGAGCCAACTCAGACTCAGTATCCGCTACGGCAAGAATCGGCTTTCCAGCTGCCATACAGTTGTACATGCGGCTCGGCACAGAAATCCCTGCCATCCCTGGTATGAAGCTGATGATAGCGACATCTCCCGCATTGAGCGATACATTCTGCTCTGATCGCGGGCGGTCTTCTAAAGGAATGAGCGTTGTATTACTGAGGCTGTGTTCATTAATAAACTGTTGCAACCAAGGGCGTTTTTGACCCGCTGCAATGGTCAAGAAGTGAATGTCATCGCGATCTCTGAGCTTCCGCATCGCTTCCGCAAAGACTTCTACTCCATGGGTACGGCCTAAATTACCGGCATAGAGCACCACAAATTTGTCGTTAAGTGTTAATTGCCGAAGCAGAGGGTTGCTAGCGCGATCGTCGGGAAAAACGGTTTCGAGCTCAGCCCAATTATGGATACACACCAGCTTTTTCTGATCACAATCTACTGTCAGATAATTTTGTTCAATCCTTTGAGCCATATCTCGACCCAAGACGACGATATTAGTTGCGTTCTTATAAATAAGTTGATTCACTTGTCGCCATAAAAAATTAAGTCCTGGCAACCATTTGCCATAACCTAAGACATCTAAAACATCGGGATAAACATCATGAATAATCAAGATATATTGGCAGCCTTTTAGTTTGGCAATCAAAAATACGACAAATGGTAACGTCGGCGGATTTGTGACGACAAAGACAACGTTCTCCTGAACACATCGCTTCAACCCTTCTCCAAAAATAGAGGCAGTGCGTGTTAGAATGTTGATCATTCGTCCAAGCATCAAGTTTTTGTCCAGCGAACTGCCGCCACAACGAATAATGTCCACTGAATTATGAACTTTCTTCCTAAGAAAATCTTGATTTTGGAAGTGATCAGCGAGAGGGCTAGTAATCACTTCAACTTGATGATTCTGTGCCAGAATCTCAAAAATATTGGTCAGAATATATCCTGTTGAAGTCTCCTCAGGGTAGTACAGTTCAGTGAATACCAGAAGCTTATACATAGAATGGAAAACACCTATCTCCTGAAATAATACAGGTTCCTGACATCCCAAAAATCAAATCAAAGACTCATATATTGCCATATGTTGCTGAACTGTCTTATCCCAAGAAAAGTCTTTAGCTCTCTGGTAACCCAATTGAATGTAGTTTTCTCGCACTGAAGGAGTAAGCAATTTCTCAAGAGCAATTCTAATACTATTGTAATCTTTAGGATTGACTAAAATCCCTGCGTTTTTTACTACTTCAGGGATAGAGGAGGTATTAGATGCAACCACAGGGCAACCACACTTCATCGCTTCTAATAAAGGCACTCCAAATCCTTCATATAGCGAGGGATAGATTAGCGCAAAAGCTTTGCTATATAACAGCTTGAGTCCGACATCGTCAACATTCTGAAAACTAACGACTTGATCAAGGATACCTAGGTCGAACAACCTTTTTTGTTCTCCTTCAGAAAAAGAATCACCTACACAAAAGAGCTTAAAGTTTTGCTCAGAAAGAATAGACTCTGAAAACGCTTCTGCCAGAAGATCAAAGTTTTTATAGCTTGATCGCTTGCCGACAAATAATATATATGGAGAGTCGCCAATCACTTCCTCTAGGTTAAAATTATCAGAATATACATCAGGAACATTACTCAAAGCCGAATCCAAATAAATTACCTCTATCTTTTTCCCTCTACACAAATTAGGATATATCTTAAGCAGATCTTGTTTCGTATTTTCGGAAATACAAATAATCACATCTGCCTGCCAGATTGCCGCTTTTTTTTGAAGGATATTGATGAGAGCACCCTTAGTCTTCAAATAACCCAATTCATACATGAAATCATAAATAGTTACGACATTTTGAGTGAATGGATTTAAATTGAATCGAAAATAGCTAGAGTGAAAGACCCGAGCAAGAGTAAAGATAGGAAGATATCTTCTGAGATACTTAAGTGCACCCCCTTTTCCAGTTCTTTGAACATCAAATTTTTCAGCTAGTTCGGCAACAACAATTGTGACCTTGCCCCAATAAGCCGAAATGCCCCCATGCCGTTGGAGGGCAAAAATAATGTCATCGTAGCAAAGTAAAGGTTTGTGTGTATTCATATTTCATATCCAGTGACTTATACAGATGCAAGCATTCAGGCAATAAAAGTCAGTACAATTAGATGCCGGAAATATTTTCGGCAATCTTTTTCAATCCAAGTGATCCAAATTCAGAGGGAGATAGAAGTCTGATTAAAAACTTTAGCAGGTACTCACCGTATTTGTACTTGTCTTTAAGTTCGAGGTCTTGACGACAGCACAATATTAGTCGTAATTACTACAGTGAGAGATAAAACAGGCAAAATCAAAAAAATAAACATAGGCGTTGGAAAATACATAAACAGTGCTGGAAAACCGCCTACTTTGACAAGTACTATAAAATCAACGACACTACGTCTAGATTTCAAGTAATAATTATGTACCCACCCAAGCAATAATCCATGAGCTAGTCCGCCTAAAATTACTCCTGGGAGGCTTAAATCCAAGAAGGCTCCAGCCCATGGCAAAATTCCTGGTGTAAAAGACTGCGCAGCAGCTCCAGGGAACAAAACTTTATGGATCAATAAGATGCCATATTCATAAGGTTTGTCGGGATAAATAATTCTAGGAATATAAGACCAAAAGTTAGAAAAAAACACTTTCCCAAATAAGAAGTTGAAATTTTCATCGAACAAACTTATGAATTTATCAGTAGTTGAAAAGTAATTTGCGTAAAAGATAGTATCTAATAAATTTTGAGCCGTTCCCTGAGATAACTGAAGCAGAGAAGTCGACAAAACAAGTAGGATTGCAACAGAAAATATCCATACTGACCGTACACGCTTGATATTGTAGTTAAAATATACGACCCCGATCACAGCAATGCCAAGTATTAACGCTTTTGAACCCAGAAAATATGCAGCAAACATATAGAACAAGGTCTTCAAGCCGAAGCGAATCACGAGGTTTGCCGTTAACCTCGAAAAGGCAAATAGGGAACTCGTGTAGGAAAGAGTAAGAAGCGTCGCAGTAACAGCATAAAATACTCCAACTCCGTTACGATATAGCTGATATGCTTTACGACTATCAAGAATCCATAGCGTACCGGCACCGCTAACTTTTGCTAGAAATAAGAATGAGAAAATGAACAGTAAAAAAAATAAAAGTGAGCACGATCTCATATTTTGAGATCGTATATTTTTGTTCTTAAGAGATAGAAAGTAAATTAATTTATTGAAAGCTGTCTGGCCAAATTTCGGAGCTGCTGTGACTCCCAAAAATACTGAAACAAAATATATAAAAGACAGTAGAAGAGTGACTCTAAAAGAAGTGAATCGGTAAACCGATGAATCCAATTGATCAATGAACAGGAGCTGTAACAACGGAGTGGCCACAGCTTGATACAGATAAAATGCTGTAAAGTATCCAAAAGGAGAAAGCAGTTTATTCGGTGATGCCCTATCCAAGCTGTTGTTCATCTTGGCTAACTTATAAGTTAAATCATCATGTCATTTGAGCAATTTCATCTTTTGCCCAAGCCAACGTCTTGACAGAGGCGTTGCGATCGCAGTTCCAGCTAAAGTAACTAAAGATACACTAGTAAGAGTCAAGGAAATCAAGTATATTCCCTCTGTTACCGGCAATAGGAGTCGGCTGATGGCCGCAATCGAGAATGCGGTTACCAGCGGAATGCCAGTATCACGCCAGTACCAAAGCTTCTTTTCATTGGGGATTAACTTTTTATGCATAAATGTAATTACAAAAATTACGTAGCCACTATTCAGAATCACCCAGACGATTGCGGCTCCTACAACACCCAATGAATCCGTGAGAACGATGATAAGCGGAACTAGAATTGCACAGGCAATAATATTTGCCCTAAACGTTAGAGATGTCCATCCAGAAGCCAGTTGCAGTGCATAAGGGATATTCATTATCCCATTAAGAGCACTTCCAACCACTAAGATACTGACTATAGCAAAAGTCTTTTCAGCAATATCGTGATCTTGTGTCCAGAGGAATAGTAACTCATAAGAAAAGAACGTAATTACTGCCGCAGGCGCTAGAACTAGCAGGGAAATGAGTTGAGCGCTGGCATGATACTGATTTATTAGACCTTCTTCGTCTTTGAGAGCTATTAAGTTTGCTAAACGCGGATATGTTGCATTGAACACAGGTGCCATGAATTTGCCTAAAGACATGGCAACTAAGTAGGCAAGACTATAGTAAGCAAAGTCCTTGAGGGCTAGCATCTTGCTTAAAATGACTTTATCGGCCTGCGTTAGAATGACCACAGTAAAAGTTATTCCTGTAACCCCTGCTGCAAATCGCCAAACTCTAGATAATAAAGCTTGATTGAATTTTGCTGCCCTCGAAGATTTGGGCAAAGATAGATAAAGATAGGCAAGCAAGGATAAAGTATGGACTAATGAGGCAATCACCTGCCAGGCAAAGAACATTTCGACGGTAGGGGACACAAATTTCAATAAGGCGACTGCGCCAACAGCTCTAAAAGTTGCGGTCGCTGCGCTGATAATGTTGAGTTGTACTTGACGCTCTAATCCCATGAGAGCACCCAAGTAAACTGTCTGCGGCCATTGAAAAATAATGACTATTCCCATAACAGAAACAGTCGTTTGCATAGTATTTATTGATATAGTATCTGCAGTCAGCCAATAATTAGATATCAAAGGAGAGGCAAGAATAACAACCAAGCCCAAAACCCCTCCTATCGACCAGTAAATCACTTCAAATGTTCTTATCAAATCACGAATATCGTGTCGATTAATGTCTTGAGAATTAAGTCTTGCAACTTCCCTATTCAGGGTACTACTCAAACCTAAATCAAGGAGCGTCGAGACTCCCAATAAAGTTGAAAAAAGGCCTACTAATCCATAGGATTCTATACCCAGAAAACGAACATATACGGGAACGAACAACAGATTCATTGATGTGATCCAAAGACCACCGAAGAGATTGGCAAAGACATTTTTTGAAACACTCATCTTAAATTTTTAAAGTATCTATAAATGCCATCGATGATATTTCTTGCTATCTTTGGGGCGAATACATAAGACATATACACTCCCTTAAGTAGTTTGTTAACTACACGCTGCTTAGGGTTCAGGGAAAAATTGGCTCCCTCAAAGAAATTTTCAATCATATTGATAAACTGAACGGCCGTTTCATGAGCTTTTCTTTGGTCTGTCTCGTCTAATTGTTTGGTCAGGATAGATACGTAATAGTTAGATAGATGCAGGAAATGATTTACGGCATATTTCTCCAGAGTGCACCTAATTTCACTCTGATTTCGACTTAAGTTTGTCAAAAAATTCGTATATTCCAAGGTGGCTTCATATAGAGTATTTGGGCTCACACCGCCGGAAGTACTACCGGAGTGAAGCCGATATGAGAAACATTCTGCTTCAGATGTAACTTTGTCGCCCAAGTTCATCAATATTAACCAAAGCGCATCATCTGAGAATATCAACTTCGGAAAGAGAGGAATCCCTCCAATAGCATCATAATCTGCCGTTCTAAACATGTATCCGGTTCCAAAACTATCTCGCTTACCCTGCATACGAGCAGCTAAAAACTCTGATGCTGATTCCCGGTTCGACATGGGATAGCAACTTCTAATTGAGGTTCCATCGGCATCAATTAATCTAAAATGAGTTTGATATAAGCTGGCATTTGGCTCTGATACAATTAATTCATGCATTGTATGCAGATAATTGTCATCTAAAAAGTCGTCATGACCAATGATGGTCATAAACTCTCTTTTAGGAATTTCAAGAATACGCTGCCAATTTTCTTCGATATTCAAAAGTCGAGAGGATTGATATATTGATACTCTGGCATCATCAATTTCCTCTAGCCATTCAAGGCTTCCATCAGTGCTGTAGTTTTCTAAAACTGAAAGCTGAAAATACGGAAAACTTTGCCTAAGAATGCTATTAACGCAACTTTTAAGATACGACCCACCGTTGTGCACAGGCAAAATGATGCTGAACAAAGGATCTATCATGTTTACCTATTGAGCAAAATTGCTTTGATTTTTTTCTTGGCTGAAATAACTGGACTTAAGCCCGTTATTTTGGAATAGACTAAAACCTTCCAATAAAATTTTAGCGCAAGCATCTTTTTCTTAATTTTACTAAGATTCAGGTTGAAAATGAGTTTTAATATATCAGTCCTTAATTCAGCCCGGTTCCCTATATGGTAGTGCTCAAAATATTTATCTAAAAAGACTGCATGAGTGATTGACCAGTTAGCCAGCATTAAACTCATTTTTGACTGGATTAAGGGATACCCTTCTCGGCTTGATAACTTACTAGAAACGTACTCTATAAAGCCATCCACACCTAGGCGAATATCTTTGAATTCTTGACGCCCGAAATTGCCACTGTGAATAGTTTGAAAACCTAGGGACTTATTGATTGTCACACAGCCGGAGTGCGCACCACAGAGACAAATGAAGGCAAAGTCACCCAAATATGCAGTGCCATAATCAGGGACGCCACCTATTGCTAGAGCAACTTCTCTCCTTATGATTCCAGTCGACCAGAGAAAATATGGAAAAACTCTATTTTCAAAGAATGCTACAGGAAATTCTTTTTCGGGAAATACCTTTATTTCGTTTGGCGCTCTGTTGGATAATTGCGAATTTATCCCTGGTGGAACTCCGTAAAGCGATGCAATTTTGGTATCTTCAACTTTTATATCGCAGGCACCATAATAGCATCCGAATCCGGGATACCTTTCCTCTAAGCCATACAGCGTGCTCAGCATATCTGTATATGGCGGATCATCATCTGTCATCATGACGACGAACTGCCCACTAGATCTCTTTAGTGCAGCATTAAAATTTCCGACGATACCTAAATTTTCTTCATTTACAAAATACTTGAATCTTTCATCTCGGAAGTTCTCTACAACGACTCTGCTACTAGCAGTAGGATCGTTGTCTGAGACGATCACCTCAAAATCTGACACTTCTTGTTGACGGATCTTCTCAAGTGTCTTACGCAGAAAATCATGCCTCTGATAGGTTGCTATGCAGATGCTCACCCATGGATTGGCGTCGCTTTTTTTGGTTGTTGCCATACTCTTCTATCAAAAACAACAAGTAAGATTGATAAGGCTAAACTGCTGCTAATCAATGCTGATGTTATGAAACATATAGCGATCACCAGAAACTACAAGAAATTACAACTTTCATCAGACAAAACTCAATCCCTAAAGCCATGAATAGGAATAAGTTAGCAAACACGTTGAAGATACCCCCCTCTGGCCACCGTGATCAGCAACTTCGTTTCAATATCAGTATCAACTTCAAATTCTTCATTCTCTTGCAAGAACTCTCGAACAGCAGTTTTAGGATTGTTACCTCTACTCCAAGGTCGATCCGGATATAAGTCGTCAGGTAAGTCTTCAATGACAGTGTCAAAGACAATACAGTAACTGTTGTTAGAAGTTAATGGACCATAAATTTCCAGCTCACTGAGGACGTGATCATGGGTATGATTGCTATCGAGGCAAATTAAGATGTTTTGTTTTCTGCTCGCTTTTTGCTTCACTTGATCGACGATATCAGGAGATGTACTAGAACCCTCCAGCATAGAAATGCGTTTAAACATTGGATGAGCCTTGATCGCTTCTCGATTGGGCTTCCTAATGTCAACGTCAATGCCCAAGACCTCAGCATCTTGAGGCCCACCACAAGCAGCATTCAGTTCTAGCATTGAGGCCGAGAAAATCAGAGAGCCGCCGTGGGCAATGCCAGTTTCAATAATCAAATCAGGTTGAACTGTCCAAATAATTTCTTGTAGTGCGACCATATCTTGAGGATATTGAATGATCGGCCTTCCCAACCAAGTAAAACTGTATGAGTATTTATGGACAATGGATGCCTCCATAAATGCATCTGCTTTGCTAAGCAGATCCGGGTTCGCTGGGTTAGATACAACACGATTTTGAGATTTATGTTTGTTAGTTTTCATGATCCACCGTAAAGTATATGAATTTATTTTGAGTGCAATTCACGATTTCGGGTAGGTAATTGCTATTCATAACGAACAAATTGGTGTCAGCAGAAAAGTCATCTGTCAGGATTTCAGGTGGGTGCACTAATGAACCCGTTGCGGGAAGATATTTCCCTTGTTTAGCTGGATTAATGTCAACAACGTAATCTACAGTAGCTCCTATTTGAGACATGAATAGGGAGAATATCACCCCTTTTGAAGCTCCTCCCCAAATAACACAAGGTGCATCAGTACTATTTTTTATTATATGAGCATAGTGCTTTACTGTATGCAGGAAAAAATCTGGCATGGAAACCCACTCTTCTCCTTCATAGACAGGAGTTCTCAGACTGTCTAAATCAGCAATCAAATAGATATACTGCCCACCAAAAATATGGCCAGACTCGTAAATCTTACCGAACATTCTTTGGAAGTCTGACAACCTAAAATAGTTAACGTGTTCGTAGTATATGTCGAACCAGGCATGATTCTTTAATATCCACTCAAAGCACGGGACTTCGATATAGATTTTGCCTCCTCGATTAGCATCTCTAATTTTTGAGCAAAAATCAATTGGGTTTTTCACATGCTCAAGAACATGGCGCAGAATGATGGAGTCTGCCTGTAATTTTAAGTTCGAATCAAAATACTGCCTAATGACTGAAGAGTTGTTGCCCTCATAGGTTGGATCAGTGCCAATTATGTTGAACCCTCTACTTTGTAAAAGCTCCAAAAATCGACCTTTACCGCATCCTACTTCTAAAAGATCTTCTCCTTCAAAATGAGTTTGGATAATCTTAGTTACATTGTTGAGATGCTCCTTGAAAGCAGAACTAATAGCTTGCTCATTTTGATAATCAGCACTGTATTCCATCAGGTCTGGCTGAAATGCCTGGTTAAAAATGAGACCAGTTTTTAAGTCTTGAACTAATTCAATATCTCCTTTGACACATGCTCTAGCTTTTTGAGCTGTGTCAAACATCTGATTTTGAAAGATAGGAAGTTGCTCAACCTTATAAATACTATTGTAATCAGTCATCACAGCCCCAAAGCGTTGCTAAATTTCGTGCGATCGCCCCAGAAGGCAAAGGGCTCGTACTCTGGATAGGGATAATATCCAAGATTAAGACCAATGTTCCAATGGTTTGACTCAATCCAGTTTTCAACCAATTTTCTGATAGATATGGGCTGGCCTGAGCAGATATTGACGATGCCATGCCCTGTATTGCTGAGTGCCAGACCAGCTAGCCCTTCAGCAGCTTCGGTAACGGACAAATAATCGCGGAGTTGCTCACCGCCAGACATATTAAAATTTTCATCACCCCGTTGAACAGCTTGTTGCAATTGAGGAAACAGAGAGTTAGAAGCTTGCCCTTCACCATACAGATAAAATAACCTACTCCAGGTTAAGGCAAAAGGCTTCTGTCTCTGGAGAAGTTCGAGTTGGCACCGCAAAGAATTTTTGGCAAAGCCATAGGAATTGTTAGGAAAAACAGGCAAGGATTCGTATAAGCTGCCTGACTGCATGCCATATTCGAAACAAGTCCCCGCCATGACCAGATGAGACAGTCCAGCATTAACCAGCGTTTTCAAAAAAGCATAATGTTTTGGCAATTCGTCTTCATAATGATGCAGAGACTTATAATTGGGTAAGCCTCCCCAAGCCAGATGAATTAGGGTGTCGGGGCACCCTAACTTTTCGTAAGCTTGGATGGGCGGATTCGTTAAATCGATCTGGATTATTTTGGCCCCAAGCGATAGAGATTTTGCCTGATTGCTATTGCGAACCGCCGCAATGACGTCTACAGATAAACTCTGAAGAGCTTTAATAACATATTGACCAATAAACCCCGTGGCCCCGGTGACAGCGACTCTCAAAGAGAAACCTCCAATTGAGGAACAGCCGTCACAAATTGGCCATTCCACTCACGGATGTAGGCCAGTTGTGCCATGACCTCGGCTTTAATATTCCAAGGGAAAATCACTACATAATCAGGGCGCAGGGCCGAAATCTGGCTTTCTTCTAGGATGGGAAGGCGGCTTCCGGGCATAAATTTGCCTTGCTTAGCGGGATTGCGATCGCACACAAATGCAATTAAATCTGAGCGAATACCGGCATAGTTCAATAGGGTATTGCCTTTGGCGGCTGCCCCATAGCCCACTACCGTCTTACCTTGTTCCTTGGCCGTTAAGAGAAAGCGCAGGAAATCATCCTTGACACGATCAGCAGCGCTTTGAAAGTGCTGGTAAAAACTGGTTTCTAGCAAGCCCGCCTGCATTTCCTGCTGCAATATGTTCTGTACGCGTTCAGTCGTAGCATAGTGCGAGCTATCTTGTCGTTGGGCAAATACTCGCAGGCTACCGCCATGGGTAGGCAATGATTCGACATCAAAAACACTCAATCCATTAGCTGCAAAAATATGCTTGAGCGCAATTAGAGACAGGTAAGAAAAATGTTCATGATAAATGGTGTCAAATTGATTGTTTTGAACAAGCTGTAGCAGATGGGGAAACTCGAAAGTGACTACGCCTTGGGGTTTCAGTAAGGTGGCAAATCCTGCTAGAAAATCGTTGATATCAGGAACGTGAGCCAAGACATTATTAGCCGCCATGAGGTCAGCTTGCTTGCCCTGCTCCACTAACTGTTGCGCTTGATCAACGCCAAAAAAAGCCTCCACAATTTCCAAGCCTTTAGCTCTGGCGGCAGCAGCAGTGCTAGCGGTGGGTTCAATCCCCAAGCAAGGAATATTGAGGGATTGAAAGTATTGCAACAGATAACCGTCATTGGCAGCCACTTCGACCACGAGACTCGATGACTCTAACTCAAAGCGTTTGGTCATAGCCGTGACGTAACGCTGGGCGTGGTCGAGCCAAGTTTGCGAAAAAGAGCTGAAGTAAGCATATTCAGAGTCGAAGAGGTCTTCCGCCTGAGCAAAGTCTTCGGTCTGCACCAGCCAGCAATGGGTACACACCGACACCCGCAATGGGAAGTATGTCTCCGGCGATCGCAACTGTTCAGCCGTCAGATAGGCGTTGGAGGGCGGCGCGGTGCCCAAATTGATAAACGACTGCTCGACGGGATAATAACAGTGACGACATTTCATACCGACACTCCTGAAAATTGGGAGTCTTGCATAAAGGAATGATGGCGATCGCGGTCAGAAAGTTCAGCAATTGGCAACGGCCAAGGGATACCGAGCTTGGGATCTTGCACATGCAATGCTCCCTCAGCTTCAGGGCAATAGGCTGCTGTATGTAGATAAAGCAATTCACACTCTCCCGTCAAAGTCTGAAAGCCGTGGGCAAAGCCCTCGGGAATGTACAAGCTTTTGCAATTGCCTGCAGATAATACCTCACCATGCCATTGCAGAAAAGTTGGCGAGTCTGCTCGAAGATCAACGGCAACGTCAAAAATCTCGCCCCGAAGGCAAGTAACAATTTTGGTCTCCGCATAGGGGGGGTATTGAAAATGCAACCCTCGGACAGTGCCCTGCACCGCTGTGAAAGAATGGTTGATCTGGCTAATAGTCTGCTCAAAGCCATAACGGCCTAGCTCGTCATAACAATAGAGCCGACTAAATTGGCCTCGCGAGTCGCCAATGACCTGTCTTTGGGCAACCGTCAGCCCGGCCAAGGGAGTCGTTTGGATGTCAAATCGCTGACTCATTGCCTCGCCTCCTGATAAGCAGCAATTTGCTTGAGAGAGTAGGCTTGCATGTCTTCCTGTTGTTGCCAAGCGCGGTACCAGTTGACGGTTTGTGCCAACCCCTCTGACAGCGACCAGCGCGATCTCCAACCTAGTTGAGTCCGGGCCTTGGTCGTATCTAGCCTTAAAATTCCGGCTTCATGGGGATGCCGATGGCTATCATCAACTTGCAATTCGCCCTTGCCCCACAGATCAATGACCTCCTGAACCACCGTCGCTACGGTCGCTTCTCCGCCTGCATCGGGGCCAAAATTCCAGCCATTGCTTTCCTTTACTTGAGTAAACCTGGCAGGGGCAGTCCACAATTGTTGCGCCAGCATCAAGTAGCCTGCTAACGGCTCTAGGACATGCTGCCAGGGGCGAATCGCCCCTGGAAAACGGAGGAAAATGGGCTCTCCTGCCAGACAAGCGCGCATACAATCGGGAATGAGTCGATCTTCGGCCCAATCGCCGCCGCCAATCACATTGCCCGCTCGAACGGTTGCGATGGCTGGCAGTGAACCCGTTTCACCATGCGGGTCAAAAAAGCTGGCTCGATAGGATTGAGTCACGATCTCAGCACAGGCTTTGCTAGCGCTATAGGGGTCATGCCCCCCCAGCGGGTCACCCTCACGATAGGGATGGCACCATTCTCGATTCTCGTAGCATTTGTCAGTCGTAATGTTGACCACTGCTCGAACCGTCGGGGCAAAGCGCACACACTCCAATACATGAGCTGTGCCTAAAACGTTGACGGCATAGGTTTCCAATGGGGCTTGGTAGGAATAGCGGACGAGGGGCTGAGCCGCCATATGAAAAACGACATCGGGCTGGGCTGCACTCATCGCATCTGCCAGAGCGGGGCGATCGCAAACATCACCGATGGCGTGGTCGACCACAGCGGTTTTGACCTGAGCCACCGAAAACAAATTGGGTTGGGTTGGTGGTGCCAGAGCATATCCATAAACCTTAGCCCCCAGAGCATTCAGCCAGAGCGCAAACCACCCCCCCTTAAATCCCGTATGCCCAGTCAGAAAAACTCGCTTGTCTTGCCAAAAACTGCGACCTATTGCCATACTTTCCAAGGCGCATCCCCCGATTGCCACAGCGATTCTAAATGGTTCTTATCCCTCAGCGTATCCATCGGCTGCCAAAAACCAGTGTGTTTGTAAGCAGACAACTGGCTCTTAGCCGCTAACCTTTGCAAGGGGCCACTTTCCCAAGAGACTTGGTCGCCCTCGATATAATCAAAAATCTTTGGCTCCAGGACAAAGAAGCCTCCATTAACCCAAGCATTATCACCCTGGGGCTTCTCTTGAAACGCTTCGACTTCATGATTAGGCGATAATCGAATGGCCCCATACCGGCCTGGCGGTTGAACCGATGTCAGCGTAGCCCACCGACCTTGCTGCTGATGAAATTTGACCAGGGCAGCAATATCTACATTGGCCACGCCGTCGCCATAAGTAAAACAGAAGGTTTGATCTTCCACATAAGATTGCACTCGCTTGAGCCGCCCCCCAGTTAAGGTACCTTCCCCAGTATCAACCAGGGTCACCTTCCAAGGCTGGGCCTGTCGACGATGCACTTCCATTCGATTCTCATCCATGTGAAAAGTAACATCAGACATGTGCAAAAAATAATTGGCAAAATATTCCTTAATCACATAGCCTTTGTAGCCACAGCAAACCACAAACTCATGAATGCCATAAAAGGAATACCCCATGAGGATGTGCCACAAAATCGGCTTACCGCCAATTTCAACCATGGGTTTAGGTCTCAAGTGAGTTTCTTCACTCAGTCGAGTCCCAAACCCACCAGCCAGAATCACGGCCTTCATAGAAACGCTCCCATAATTTCTGAGGGTTTGATTCGCGATTTAATCGTCCATTCAGTTAGCCGTCACAAGTCTGGTGAAAAGGTTCTCATTGAACATCTCTAATCGCTGCATTGCACTCACCATGACCGACGGCTTGAGAGGAAACCATACCCCGCTGGCATCTTAGTCAGCCAAGCCCAACGCTTCAACGGTAGATAATATCAACAAACCGCTCACTATGCCTCTCAGCATCAAGTCTTATCTCCTGACCATCATTCTCGATGCCGGTGAGTAGCTAACCGTCGTCGAAATTTGTGATGTGCCCGCCAAGCCACTTTGGTATATTGAGTGACTAGATTGGCATCTTGCTAGGAGGTGATGCCGCTAATCGATTGTCTTGACGGTTAATAGAGCGATCCGATATTGCCCAGCCTCGCATTTATTTTCCAGGTTCCATTGCGCTGCGTTATTGTCTGTTGCTTGCTACCCATCATTGAATTTCCAATGGCTCAAACACCTCTGCCGAAGTCTGCTCAGCCACCCGCTTCGTCCCCCAATGACGAAATCGATGAGATTTCTCTCCTCGACATTTTGGGCTTTTTTAAGCGTCAATTCAAAGTCATTGGGGGTGTGACGATAGCGGCGATTGTAGCCAGCTTGGGCATGGCGGCAACTCAAAAAACTCAGGTTCAGCGAACCCTTTCCCTCGACGTTGAACTATCCCCTTTGTTAGGCTTGGTCATTGCGGGTGATGAACTGGCATTGGCCCAAGAAATTGACCAAGAGTTGGTTGCAGAGATTGTGTCAGAAGGAACCTTGGCCCTGCAGTCTTATTTTTTGGAGCACCAAAATGACCCTAGCGCTTTGCCTAAAGTGAATGCCACGACCGAGGCGGTACCGCCGACGGAAGCAACCCAGGTGCCAGAAGATTTGCGACTGACACTACAGGCTGAAAGTACTGACGGGTTTGAAACCTTTAGTGAAGCGGCGATAGCAGTTTGGGAAACCAGTGCAGCAGACCTTTTGGAAAAACACATTGTGTCTGCTCAAGAGCGGCTGGCTTTGCTGATTCAGCGATCGCAATCAAAAATTGATTTCTTAGAAAGTCAATCGCTCTCACCTGTAGCGGCAACAGGCGATCCCGACACCTTAGTAAATCTTCTGCAATTTCAGCAACAACAAGCGGTACTTGCAGAAGAATTTGCCCAGCTTGCTGACTATGAATTTAATCAGGCCGCCCTCGCCAGAGCCCAATCAGAGCCGGAAGAATTAGTGGAAATCAAGATTTTAGCCGATGTTGAAAGCGCTCAAGGGAGTTCTCTAGGAACACGTCTGACCCTTTCTGTGATCGCCGGGTTGATGCTCGGAATTTTTATTGGACTGTTGGTAGACCAATTTCCCAAGTTTAAAGCAGCCCTCTCTCAACTCTAGAAGCACCTCAGGGTAAAAGTTATCCCGTGTATTCTCTTTCTCTAGAGAGCACGCGCCTGCATAGAGCTTTGGGGCAGCGACCAAACTTGAGCCGATAGTCGCGAAAAATAAGTCATATGACAATATTAGAGACATCTGACTGTAAGCTTGACTAACCTTATGGTCGGGAAAATACTCTGTCGAAATATCGTCAACCCCATCGCTCAAGCCTCATTGTTTAACGGGCAAGTTGGCCCTAATGTGCTTTTAAGCTTTTAGCGACAGTTCTGTTTGCAATATTGATGCCTACTTTTAACCGTATGCCATCCATCTACCGAATTGCTCAAGTCACGCTAGACACCCTGGTGGCAATCCTAGCTGTATTAGTAGCCTTTGCGATTCGCTTTGAAGGAGAAATTCCTACTGAATATTGGCAACTTATTAAATTCATTGTGCTAGTTGGCATTCCTTGCCGTCTCCTAATCCAGTGGGCCTTTAGGGTATATTCACAAATTTGGAGATTGTTTAGCCAACGTGATTTTTGGGCCATCTTCCAGTCTGTCAGCTTTTATTCATTGCTTTTAGTGCTGACGACCCGTTTGGTTTTACCTAAATTTATTCTCCTAACCGTCAACTTGCCTCTAGGTGTGGCGATGACGGACTGGAGCCTCTGCCTGACCGGGATGATCCTCATTCGTTTTTTACGCTCCTGGCAAAAATCTCGTCAGGGGATTGCCGTCATTGGCCGACCCCAGCAGCAGCCTAAACGCCTGTTGCTTTTGGGTGCGGGACGCTCTGGTGCCCAGGTCGTCAGGGAAATTGGCCAAAATCGATGTCTCACTCTAGAAGTTGTTGGTTTTTTGGATGATGATGCCAGCAAATTAGGACGACAGGTGGAGGGCGTTAAAGTTCTTGGCAGAGTGAGCCAATTAGTGACTTGGGTGACTCGATGTGCAGCAGACGAAATCCTCATCACAATGCCGTCTGCTTCCAGCGATCGCATTCAGCACATTGTCAACTTGGCGACGGCAGAAGGCATCGGCATCAAAATTTTGCCGCATGTCCAAGAATTGTTGCTCGATCGCAACTTAACTGGCCAAATTCGAGACATTCGCCTAGAAGACTTGTTGGGGCGTCCAGAAATCTTTCTGGATTTTGATCAAACCCTGTGCAGCGAGTTTGTCTCTGCCGCAGCACAAATTCAAAACCGGGTGGTGCTAGTCACCGGCGCCGGTGGCACCATCGGCTCAGAGCTTTGTCGTCAGATTGCCCGCTTGCAACCCAGGCAACTCATTCTGGTGGGTCGAGGCGAAAACAGCATTTTCCATATCGACCGAGAACTGCGCCAAACCTTTTCTCAGCTCGATATTGTGCCCATTATTGCTGACATTCGCCATGCAACGCGAATTAGAGCCGTTTTTGAGCAGTTTCGACCCAATGTCGTATTTCATGCGGCAGCGCATAAACATGTGCCGCTGATGGAACAAAATCCGACAGAAGCGATCGAAAACAACTCGATCGCTTCGGCTCATCTGGCATTGTTGGCTGAAAGTGTTGGGGTCAAAACCTTTGTCCTGATTTCCACGGATAAAGCCGTCGCTCCCAGCAATTTTATGGGTCTGAGCAAACGTTTGGCCGAACTTCTAGTCAGCGGCGTCGCCCAAAATAGCCAATCTCGATTTTTATCAGTTCGGTTTGGCAATGTTTTAGGCAGTCGGGGCAGCGTGGTTCCCATTTTTCAAAGTCAAATTGCAAAAGGCGGGCCAGTGACTGTCACTGACCCCACCATGACTCGCTACTTTATGACAACGCCGGAAGCAACGCGACTCGTTATTCAAAGTTTGGCAGTTGGCAAAACTGGACAAACTCTTGTGCTTGATATGGGAAAACCAATGAAAATCTATGACTTAGCTGAACAACTGATTCGGTTGAAGGGCTATGTTCCAGGCAGAGACATTGAAATCAAGATCAGTGGTATTCGTCCCGGAGAAAAACTGCACGAAGCTCTAGTAGACGACAACGAAGAGATTCAGCAGACACCACATCCTCGAATTTTTTGCTTAGTTAAAAAGCACTCAGAGTATTTATCCGTCAACACGACGCTGCAAAGAATTCAAAGCATTCTAAAATCATCTAATCTTCAAGACCTATGGAAATTCTTGTCGGCGGGGTCGGCCAAACCTGATCATTCGTTGGAAGTCTTACCCCGAGCTGACTCCTCTGCTATTGAGCAAGGGCGCGAAGGTTCGGCTGTCTAGCCTAGACAAAAATTGGAAAGCCCATGCATTTTTTCATTTCTTGGCTAGATCTGATCGTTAAGTTAGCGCTTTTATGGGTTTATTGTGCTGGCCTCTACTTGAATTGGTTCAGAATCTCTTCACACACACACCTGCTGCCAACATTTTCGGTAGCGGCTCTGCCGTTTTTTATCTCGTATAAGTTTGCAAGCGCTTTCGGCAGGGGGACAACTTTAAACGGTTTATATACGGTGATTGCGCTCTCAGTTTGCATTGTTTCTATAACTCTTGCTATCCGCAATTCTTCATCTCTAAAACAAGCTATCTACTCAGGGGCAATAACACTCAAACAGCATCGGATATTTTCCTGCCTGCTCGCTGGCATCTTCATCTTTTTCTGCTTGCGAGGTCTTTATCTAGAGTATCCAGGGGATGCGATTATCTATCTTCAACGAATTGGGTTAGCCAATCAAGATGCTCCCGTCAACATCCGCTCACTGTGGAATTACTCAGCAGCTGACACTTTTTTCAGCAGTTTTCAACAGTGGTTAGTGGGCAATGACTATTTGATGCGACCAAAGCTGAGATTCATAGCTGCTTTAAGTGCCTGTCTCCTCTGTTTGGCTACGTATCGCCTCGCGCTGTGGTGTACTCACAATAAAACCAGCTCGGTGCTAGCAGTATTGCTGTTTTTAGGCTTTTATGGAAATTTGCAAATCAGCTTCTTTCTATACAAAATTTTGCAAGGTGCTACTTTTGCAATGGTTGTTTATCTTGAAGCCGTTCCCATACTTTATGAATTGCTATCGACGGCAAGATTCAGGAATCTGCTGACTCTACCCAAAATCGTTCAGCTTTCGGCGATCGCCTTAGCCATATGGATGTGTGTCGACTGTCATAAAGAAAAGACTTTGTATTTTTTTGCCATTAGTTTCTCATATACCTTTTTTGTCATGCTGAAAACAGCATTCCAGCGCAAGTGGTCTTCAGGCTTGATCATCACATTGTTTTTAGCGATCTCGGCTTTCTTAGTCGCGCTCTGCTTTTCAGGCATTACGCCTCATTCAGGCTATCCTCCTCTGATTACGCCATGGTTTGCCATTGGCACCCAAGCCTTGTCAACCTATTGGCCCGCTGCGCCCAACTCATCACTGATTTTGTTGGATTTCATGGTGCTTAGCTTGGCCATCCTGCTTCTAAATAGCAGTCCCGCTAACTCGAAAGAATTCCTTATGGGCGCGATCGCGATCGCGCCCATTTTTATATTTGTCAACCCTATCGCCATTACTGGTTTACTGACACTGACATCCCCAAACAACCTTTACCGGATCGTAATTGGGGGATTGCCGTGGATTTTTCTGCCGCTGGCTTGTCGTATATTTCAGCAAGAAACAGCCATCAAGATGAGTTATTTACCCGTTCTCTTGGTCTTGCTGGGAGGCTTATCCTATGCGCCGTTCTATGGCAAGCTACCCCATCTGCTCAGTCGAGTACCGTCTTATGCTGATGGGAGTGATTTAGCGCCTGTCATCGAACATTTATTGGCAGCTAGTGATGAAGCACAAGGCAATCAGCTTTTCAATGTACTAGCTCCCCCTTATGTAAGCAGTTACCTAGCTGTCTGGCCACGTTTTCTGTTATCCTCCAGCCGCTGGCTCAACAACGATGCCGAAGCTAATGGGCCTAATATTGCATATGTTTACGGTCAAGACATCACTCAAGCTGAAATCGCTGGCACCGTTCCCTATGCAACTTTTGATGCGATCGTGATGGATCGGCGAGATGAGCTGAACTATCAGAGTTGGCTAGGACAGCAAACCCAACATTGGGCTCCTGATTTGATTGCTAGCCAACAAGCGTTTCTGGCCGGTTGGCCACTGCAAAACTACCTCGAAAATCAGCCTCAAGCATTTTTTAAAAAAACCTTGGAGGAGAACGGATTCCAGGTTTACCAAAAAATCGCTCCGGAGGTTCAGTAGCTTGAACAGGTCTCTGGAGAAGTCTTTAAATAGCGGACTTGCTTTAAAACTGTGCGATCGCCCGCCAAAAATCCTCAAATCAGCCGCTAGGATGGAATGCAGGTA
>ERZ1740058.738-NODE-738-length-21505-cov-22.100932_pt1 | contig 21505 bp, 18 predicted proteins | sample MGYA00581745_ERZ1740058 | MGnify/ENA primary metagenome ERZ1740058 (study PRJEB43018, sample SAMN04849742) | marine metagenome | isolation source: floating plastic debris | place: Pacific Ocean | collected 2008-08-30 | study: EMG produced TPA metagenomics... | reverse complement strand
AATATTCATAATTCCCGCAGAACTCATTAAGTAATGTCCGCAAGATAGATTAAGCAATCGCACCACTCATTTTGCCAATCTCGATACCGTCAATCTCCTCTCTATTTTAGAGGAATGATTTTACAAAACGTCGGCCATCTCCGTGTTGTCTCTAAAGCTGGTGTAAAGTTCTCATCAAATCCTGGTGATGTCTGTGTGAACTTGTCGTCTCCCATCCTCTGTCTGCCAAGTAGAGCACATTCTGCGAGGCCAACCAGCACAATTCAAAGAATTTGTCAGAGACCCTGATCGGCGGGAGGGCGATCGCTGTCGGCTCGCACTGAACCGCTGATGGCCGCGGTCAGTCGGGACGGAGGGCACCCACTGGAGGGTTTGTCTCCTGGAGTAGTGGCGGCGCCAACACGGCTGGCCAACCTATTTTTATGGAGCGGCATCGTCAGCATCATCTTCTCCCAGCGATCTAGGACTCCAGAATCTAACCAGTTTCAGAGGCATGATGGGACTTAGCGCCCGCCCCAGTTTGATCAAAAATTCTGGATTGCTCACATCATGCTTTGACCAGTCTCTCAGTTCTTACTGCCGCATTCTGTCATAAACCGGAATAGAAGCAAGCAGCGCTGGCATCCGCCAGCCATGGTTCGGTATGACCCTTCAGCTCCGTGTAATCACAGCAATCGCTGGGCGATGAATCACTACCGCCCCAACGAGCGTCGAAAATTGAAAAACTTTTGCAAGATGCTCTGCAGCCGGTGATTGGCCGCATAGGTTTCCTTCGTTAGCTGCAGTGCCGTCTTGCTGTTGATTTCCGCCAGGGTGGGGTAGACGTGAATAATCGACTTCAGCGCCCCAATTTTGAGCTTGTAGCTCATGGCTAGAACCACTTCGTGGATGAGTTCTCCGGCAGCGGGGCCAACGATGTGTGCCCCTAAAATTTCACCATTCTTGCGCGTAATAAATTTTGCAAACCCGTCCGTTGCCGCTTCGGCAATGGCTCGATCAACATGATCAAAATTGTGTCGCAGCACCATGATATCGTCACCATATCGTTTACGGGCCTGCTCTTCGGTCAGACCCACACGAGCCAACTCGGGCTCGGTAAAGGTCGCCCAGGGAATCACTCGATAGTCGGCTTTTTTAGTGGGAAAGACCAGTGCATTTTGCATGGCGACCGCCCCTTCATAACCGGCAACATGGGTAAATTGATAGCCCCCAATCACATCCCCAGCCGCATAAATTTTAGGGTTGGTCGTCTGCAGCTTGGCGTTAACGACGACGCCTTGCTTACCAACCTCAACCCCCGCCGCTTGCAGATTCAGGTTTTCCACATTGGGCACACGGCCAGCGGCCAGCAAAATTTCATCGACGACGAGGCGATCGCCGGTATTGGTGATCACAACTTTCTTATCCCCTTCCACCAAAACCTGTTGCGCTCGGGTTTCAGTCAGAATTTTCACCCCTTCGGCGGCCATTTGCGCTTGCACCACGCGAGCCGCTTCGGGATCTTCTTTGGGCAAAATACCGTCACGACTGGCCAGCAGCGTCACTTGACTGCCCAACCGCGCGAATGCTTGGCCCAACTCACAGCCAATTGGGCCAGCTCCAATCACAACCAGCGATGCCGGACGAGCCTGAATCGAAAACACATCCAAATTGGTCAGGTACCCCGCTTCTTTAAGGCCATCAATGGGGGGCAAGCCAGGGCGCCCGCCTGTGGCAATCAAATAAGCTCGGGCTCTGAGCTGACGCCCTTGCACTTCAAAGGTTTGCGCGTCGGTGAACTGGCCCTCACCGTAAATCACCTCAACCCCGAGCGACTCAAATCGTTCAGTCGAGTCATGCACCTGAATCGTGTCGATCGCGCGGTGCACATGCCCCAGAGCTTCACCCAAGCGCACATCATTGAGAGTCGCCATGACGCCATAGGTCTCAGCTTGCCTGACCGTATGGGCAACGCGTCCAACATGCAGTAAAGACTTGCTCGGCACACAGCCATAGTGCAAACAGTCACCGCCTAAGCGGGGTTCTTTTTCGATGAGGGCGACTTTGGCATTGAGTTGAGCCCCTGCACTGGCGGCCACGAGCCCAGCCGAGCCGCCCCCGATAATGACGAGATCATAATCAACAGCCATTTCTTTTCCCCTGTGCTCATCGAGTTCATGTTTAGCGTACTCAGATTGCCTGCTAACTAGCTGAGGCCAAGCTGAGAAGATGCCGTGAAACAAAGACAGCAGCGCTCCCCTGGCACTACATTCCCGCCAAAGGTATCGTGCTAGTCCACCAACTCATCTCGACTATCGCCCAACCGCAAATCCCGAGAGGGGTCAGGAGAGTTTTGACGGTCAAATCTGACATCGGGCGCTCCCTGATCAGTCAGACCTGAAAAGTCCGCCTGCCGCCAAGTCTGCCTGCTAGGCCTTAACGACCAACACACCCGGCTCCGACTGGATAGGCACCAGGTTGAGCACGTCGAGCTGGGCACAATATTGCAAATCCTCTTCTTGGTGGAGGCGCAGCAACCGTTGACCATGGCTGGCACAGTGCATCAGCTCTAGTAGCGAGTCTTGCCACTGCTGATAAAGACTGACCGCCGCAATGGTGGCATCATTACCGGCAATATCTTTGAGGTCATAGGCTTGCTGTTGAGCCAGTTGATCAGCGATCGCCCCAGCGCAAACGGTGTCTTCCAGAGCATAGTCGCCTTCCCAGCCGGAGCCAACTAGCCAGACCTGCTCAGGTTGATGCTTGAGCAAAAAATCCACCACTGCCTGTCGCGTCGTCAACGCCGCCGTAATCACCATCTGCACCTGCTGAATCCGATGCAGGCAGCGAGTACCATTCGTCGTACTCATGAACAGATGCCGGCCCCCAGACAGTTCTGCCGTGTGATCGAGCGGAGAGTTACCCAGGTCAAACCCCTCCACACGCGCACCGCCGCGTTCGCCCGCTAATAATCGCTGGTCAATCGGAATTTTTTGGCTCGAAGCCCGGAGCAAATCTAAATCACTAAATACGTGGATGGATTCCGCACCAGCGTGGAAGGCCGCCGCCATGGTGGTCGTTGCTCGCAAAACATCGATCGCGATCGCACAGTCAGGTAGAGCCCCATCCGGCACTTCTTCAGGCGTGTGATAGACAAATAACTTCACGAATTATGGGCGCTCCCAATGTTGATACCGCTCTCAAATTTTTATTTTATTCGGGAAGGATCACAAAAAGAGATTAATCTTCGACAGCGCTGATTCTAGAGCAGGCTGTAATCAAGGTCGGCTCAAGGTTTGCTCCCCTTTATCGATCTGTTTGTCGGCCAGTCTGTCGGCAGCTGTGGGCCAAACTGACCATGCGAGATCACCATCGCACATCGCCCGGTCTTGAAACTGATGCCCACAATGCCCCACACAGGTTACAAGATGGGGAAAACATCCACATTTGCGAGCCCACTGCCACAGATAGGGAAAGGGCAAAGACCGAAAATCTCCCAGATTTTTGGGATTGGTTGACACAGGGTTTACTCGCAGTCTCAAGATGGGGGACGAGCGCGGTCATGCCGAACCCAAAGGTTGTCACCCATTACGATGACGTGGCCTAGTTCTCCACGGCAGCAGTAAAACCACCCTTCCAGTTTTTCTGCCTCTTTGCCCCCCGGCTCCCAGCCATCGGCAATAGTCCATGAATTAGCACCGCAGTCTAGGCGTCTTCTGACCGATCGCGATGGCAGAGCGGCATGATGTAAGCGCCGAATCCCACGCCCGCCAGCCAGCCAAACAGCGTCATCCGCACGTTGCTGATCGGCCACCCGTCAAACCCTTGCAGTGCTAATTCCATTGGGTAAAACATACAGAGGGCAAACGCGAGCCCAAATCCCCAGAGGCCATAGCGCTCTAGCCAATAGGGCGCTTGACCGCGATCGCGGCCATACAGTATCCGCATGGCCACGAGCCCAAACACCGTGCCATAACATCGCATGCACACCGACATGGCATGGCTCGCCGTCATCGTCACCCCCAACTCCGGTTGAGGACAGACCTGCTGCCCCATCCAATAAATAATTTCGCTGATCTGCGTCAGTATCGGCAGGCCAGAAGCCGCTAAAAACGGCGCTGCGAAGGGGCCGCTAACCATGGCCGCCAAGACCACATCAGCCAGCCAGCTAGACCAAGGACGGCGCTTTAGGAACGTTGAAGCAGAAGCTTGCATGAAGAAAAAAAGCAGGGTGCGCTTTCAATTGTAGACACGTCTGTGATTTACCGGTAGCCGCTGCAACCAGCCCAATGAGTTAACCGGCCCTGACCAACCGTTGTGTTGCCCCAGTTTGGAGCGAACTCAATTCTCCGCAGGCTCGGCTTCGACGGGGGTAGGCACAGGGGTTGGGGCAGCCGTTTCCGGAGCAGCCGATTCCGCTGGGGTATCGGTTTCAGCAGCCGGTGTATCTTTGCCTGGAGACATCTCGGTCGAGCCTGAACGCTGTCGCAAACCAGCCGCCGGCGGCTCATCACTCGCAGCGGGCGAATCACCCTCTAACTCAACACAGTCGTCGGGGTCGTAATTGACCACCACCTCAAACTGATAGCCCGTAAATGTCTCAACTTCGGAAAAGTTCAATGTTTTGACATATCGCAACGCCTGCTGATTCAACCCACCATAGCCAGTGCTGCGAATCACTTCGGGCTCACCCAATAGCGTTCCTTCTGGGCCGACCCAAGCACCGATCAGGCCCTTTTGCGGCTCTTTGGTAAGACAGATGCCCGCTTCGTGGTCGAGGGGCAATTCGATCGGACGTTGAAAGATGCTGTCTAGGTCGCTGTCGGGGTCAGCGGCGGCGATCTCCACTGCGGCCTCAAATTCCGCCACTAGATCCAGCGTGGGATCTAGTTCCAGCTCCGTAGCCAGAGCCTGGCCGGTCTCTAACCAGCCCTCAAGCCGCCCCTGACTCACCTCCGGTTCCGTCTCATCCCCATCAAAGGTATAGGCCAGTAGGCGCTCTTCCAGGGTCATCACCTCAGCCGGGTTACCACTCGTGGCTACATCACCGTCAGCATCGGTTGACGACTCATCAGTTGGCCCTGCCAAATCAGCAGCACTGGGTTCGTCTTGAGTATCGGCTGCCGTCTGGTCAGACGTTTCCTCATCGCCGGCAGCTTCAGGCGTACCGGGGTCAGGGACTCCCGGCCCCGGCGCAGTAGAAGAAGGGTTAGTGTCTCGGAAGGGATTGGGAAATTGCGTCAAGGGCCCCGTACGCGACTCTAGACGAGTAATGCCAAACGGCACCAAAGTCGACGTGGAACTGCTAGAGCTGCCGCCAGCAGGCTTTTGAGACGTGATGCCGGAATTGGGGCTCGATGAAGGACTATCGCCAAACAGCGGGGCTAGCGGCTCCAAGTCGCCAAATGCATCAAAGTCGTACAAAGAGCCCGAAAAGTCGGGCAGGCGTTGCTGTTCGGCAGGGGTGAGTTCAACCAGGGGCACATTGCGCCGTTCGGCAGTCAGTTCGGGCTCCACCAGCTGATTAAAGCCCAGACTCGGAAACGTCGGGCCAGCCGCAAATAAGACGCTGTGAAAGCCAATGGAAATCGCCCCAGCTAACCATGAAGGGCGCAGCAACTGTTGCCAGGGCAACTGACTGATGAAGGGGGGTATAGCAGAGGCCATTGGGCGATCGCTCCCGCAAACGTAATGCGCTAACTATCCTAGACGCAAATCTGTCAGTCATGTTGCGAGGAACGGGCCAATCCTCAGCAGCAGTGAATGATCAGCACCGAGAAATAGGGCAGCTCTAGAGTGGGGTGATCGGTCAGCGTCGGATAAACTCTTTCTTCCCCTTGGGTTGCTCGCACCACAACGGCACTCTGATTGAGCAGCTGGCGGCGCTCCAGAATTGACCACACCTCAGCGTAGACCGACGCCACCTTCATTAAAACGACCACATCGGCCTGGTCGATCGCCGCCTCTAAATCGGCGATCGCATAGAGCGCGGGCAACACCATCAGACGCTGCTGCAAGATCGTTAGGGGGGAACCCAACACCGCCGCCGCCGCCAGCGGCGAACATACACCAGCTACCGTTTCTACCCGAGCTTCGGGGTGCAGGCGCTGCAGAGTCTGGGATAAGTATGTGAACGTGCTGTAAAAGCTGGCATCACCCTCCGTGGCAAACACGACATCCTGCCCCTGCGAGAGCGGTTGCCAAACGGCTTCCGCTGCTGTGACCCAGGCCAATTCCAGATCGGCGGTAGCCTGCACATAGGGAAAATAAAGGGGTAGCTGAATTTGTTCAGGCCGGAGGCGATCGGTGATGATTTTCTGGGCGATACCGGGATGTCCCCCCCGCCCTGCCGGAAAGGCCACAACTGTTGCCTGTTCCAACAAACGTGCCGCTTTCACCGTGATCAACTCCGGATCGCCCGGCCCGACACCCACGCCCCATAAAGTTCCCAGTAAGTGTTGAGTCATTTTTGGTCAATCTATCGCCACACTGGGTTGATCGCACTGCGGGGAAATCTGCCAAGTCATGAAAAATTCTCGACGCTCCCCTCAAAACACCGACAGCAGAACGTCCATAGAGCGTCACTCAAAGTAGAGCGTCACCCAAATCGCCGAGTGGGCAGTCATCCCCTTTCGCGGATGGATGGCAGCCCTCGCTCAGAGAAACTCGCGTCCCGTCTCCCCAACAACGGCAACTCCTCGGTTAATCCTTCTTCAGGACGTCTGAAAACGACAGCTCCTCTGAGGCCATCACCAACAGGGTGTTAGGCAGCTTACTGATGCGCTGCTGTAGCTCCACATAATACTGGCTGAAATCCTCAACGCTGCCAGGCGTCGCCAGCCCCAACAGCACCAAATCAGCCGTTTGCGAAGAAATCAGCAAAATCTCGTCGAAGCTGCGCTCAGCCGCCACAATCACCTGCGAGATCGCCCCAATTCTGAGATTTTTGATTAACCCTTGCAAATTGGCCTCAGCAGATTCGGCAGCGGTCTCGTTAGGCACTACGAGCTTCAGGCAAACTTCAGCGCCGCGCCAATCCCAGCTGGTTCTCAGCAAATAGGCCAAGATCAGCATCAGCCCACCGTTAGACTGTAAGCCCCCCCACCAGACATCAATGCGGCGAAATTGAGCCGGTCGCCGTCGCACTAGCGTAAACTGCTCTGGGCTGCTGCGCAGGATAATGACATTGCGCCGAGCTTGGTGACATTGCGCCACCAATTGCGTGAAGCGATCGCGCCCTTCAGGATTTTCGGTATCCCCCAGCAGCACCGTATTGGGCAACAGCGGGCCGATGCCGTAGGCCTCGATCAGCTGCTTCATACCTTGAAAGGCGTCGGGAGCCGTCACCAATCGCACAAAAGCTTGAATCCCACGCTTTTCTAAATAATCTTGCAGCGTCGCTTCCAAACTTTCTTGCCGACTCACGTCGCGGCTCCCCTCTGGCAAGACGCTCGCCACCGTGAACAGTCCGCGCTGATGGGTCAAGGCATTGGCCATGTCTAATAAATGCCAGCGCTTAGTCGGGGCTCCCGAAAAAACCAGCAAATGGGGTCGCCAGTTTTTCGAATCCAGCGGCCCTTTGATGCGAAATAGTCCTGTCCGAATCAAAGACATCCACACGCCCTGACGGACGTCACCCCAGGTTCCCTCGATTTCGCTGCGTTCCAGCCAGAGATAAATGCTCAACACGATCGCGGCGGCAATCACCGTGGCGACCGCATTAATCAAAAACATGATGCTGATACAGCCCACTGCCCCGACCGCTGAGATATACCAAGGCACTCGAAAGGTCGGTCGAAAGGAAGGACTTTTGAGAAAGCCTTCAATCCCGGCAGCGACATTCAGCACCATATAGGTGGTCAAAAAGAACATCGTCAGCACCGGCGCAATCACATTAATATCGCCCAAACTGACGGCCGCCAGGGCAATCCCTAAGCTAAACAGGGTGCCGAGTTGGGGCTCATCGCGCGGCCCCTTGCCTTTACCGAGCCAGCGTAGAGACTTGGGCAAGACGCCATCGCGAGCCAGGGCTTGCAGCACCCGTGGGGCCCCCAAAATGCTCCCGATCGCGCTGGAGAGCGTCGCCCCCCACACCCCCAACAGAATGGAATTATCCCAAATCGCAATGCGCCGCATGATCAACGGATCAGACACCAGCGAGGCCGCATCGGCGCGAAACACCAGCACCAGGGGAATCAGCATATAAATGGCATAGCCGACCCCAATCGCGGCGAGAGTGCCCACAGGAATGGCCTGGGAGGGATTTTTCAGATCCCCCGACATATTGACCCCCGACATAATGCCGGTCACCGCCGGAAAGAAGACCGCTAGCACCGCCCAAAACCCTACAGAACCGGGTTCTTCTAGGGGAGCCGTCGTCATCGGCGCGACCGCTTGCCCAAAGACGAGACAGACGAGCGACAAGACAATCGCCGCCATGATGAAATATTGGGCCTTAATGGCCACCTCAGCGGACTGGAGGGCCAGCAACGTTACCAACACCGTGACGATCGCGGCGACCCAGGTCAGATTCAGCATCGGGAAAATCTGAACCACGCTTTCAGCAAACCCTAAGGTATAGAGCGCCACCGATAGCGCTTGGGCAAAAAACAGCGGAATCCCCACTGCGCCGCCGGTCTCAATGCCCAGAGAACGGCTGATCATGTAATACGCGCCCCCAGCTCGCACGACCTGATCGGTGGCGATCGCAGAGATTGAAAGCCCCGTAAACAACGTAATGCTAGTGGAAATGGTCACAATCAGTAGCGTATTGACCAAACCCACATGTCCCAGCACCCAACCAAAGCGCAGATACATGATCACGCCCAAAATGGTCAGAATCGAGGGAGTAAAAACACCACCAAACGCCCCTAAACCAGCGGCTTCAGCGGGCGATGACAATTTTGAGGCGATCGCCCCTGGCCCAGGGCTGTGTTGAGGCATAGAGTTCGCAAAAAGTGAGTAAGCTCAGAGATTCAAACGTCTATAGATGACGATCGGCAACGGTAGCACCGCAAGTCAGTGTAGGTCTGATTGGCTACCTTGCCACCCCTCTGAGCGCTAATTCTGCCAAGAGCCCCTGCCACCATTGAACTGAATCAACTAGCCGAAGTTCTCTAGAAAACTACAAACAACAGTCTACTTTTCAAGTTGACCCCAGCCCCTATGCCTGCTGTATGACTCAATCGGGCTCAGTGACTTACCTCAATCGTAGCCGCTGCCGCTCCAGCCCACCGGGCGACTCGCAATGGTTTGGGCAAGCTGGGTCACCCGCGATCGCGGCTTTGCTCACAGCCCCAACCAGCAACCCTCACCTCAGCGGGCAGCGGCCCGACCCAGAGGAATTGTTAAGTGATCGCACCCAAAGTCAACGGTAATCGAAGATCACCGCATATCGTGCCAAGATAGCCAGAATTCCATCAGGTTCCGATCCTTAAATTCTCCCCTCAACTCCAGATACAGGAAATTTGCGTACCCTAAGGTGAACCGACTCAGCAATCATTAACGGCATGTCAAACTTGCCTCCATCTTCACCTCAGCCGAGCCCTGCCGCTGGCGGCAGTCCCGATCAGCTGCTCAAACAGGGGGTTGCAGCGCTCAAGCAGCGACGCTATGCAATCGCAATTCAGTGCTTTTCATCCCTGTCGCAAGATCCCACCCTCGCCAGCGCCCTCCGCCTCAAAGCTCAGATTGGCTGGGTCAAGGCACTCCAGGGTGATGGCCAAACAGCGGCCGCGATCGCCCACTGTCAACCACTCATCACTCACCCTCAACCCAAGGTCCAACAGTGGGCGACACAAACCCTGGCAGCGCTAGAGCCCCCTGCACCTGAACCCGCAAATTCAGCGCCAAATTCCGATCGCAGCGGCTTTCAACCCTTAGCGGCAGACTCTGAAACCCCAGATCACCTCAGCGGTTTTCAGCCCTTAGCAGCAGAGTCCAACGCCGCAAATAATCTCAGCGGCTTCCAACCCCTAAGCGCTGAAGCCGACACCGCTGCGGTCAGTAATTCACATCCTGTCGATTCCCTGCCCTCAGAGCCACGATCGCCCCAAGTCCCCCCGCGCCCAGCAGATGAATCAGTCACTGCTCAGAATACTGTCACTCCTCACAGTGAAGGCAGGACAGCAACCCCGTCGACGGAATCTGCACCTCAGCTAGGAGCCCTGAGTCCCTCAGCTGCCGTGCTATCAGAGGGCACCGCGTCGCTGTTTCACTACGAAAACCTCAATCAAATCCCAGCTACGGCAGCGGAGAATCCAGAGGCACCGTCCCCCGCTGCTGTAGACGGTGCCCTCGTCCCGTTGCCGACCCCAGCAGCGACAGATACAGACACACCACCGGCACCACCGCTCTCATTTCGCCAAGGCGGACGGCTCGACAAGTTGCGCCCCCTCGGCAAATCGGGACAGACAGACTGGCAGGTTTGGTTAGCCCAACTCCTAAGCGCGATCGCCCTCGTGTGGTTGAGTAGCGCAGTGCTCCCGATCTTGCTGTGGCCCTTCCTGCGCCTGTGGACTTTCTTTAATCGCTTTTTACCGCTGCCCTCGGTGCGGCAGCCGCCAGACCCTCTGTTGATCGTTGCGGTTAGCCTCATCGGGCTACTGCTAGCCGCCCCCTGGCTATTAGATGCCCTCTTGAGACGCACACTGGGCCTCAGACCCCTTGCCATTCAAACCCTGCAGAAAAGTCATCCTGAAGGGTGCCGCCTGCTGCGACGCCTTAGCCAAAAACAAGGCTGGTTGCTACCACTCCTGCGGGAGTTACCGGTCGACGCCCCCCTGATCTTTAGCTATGGCTGGTTACCCCGCTATAGCCGCATTGTTGTTAGCCGCGGCCTCCGCAACCAACTCAGTGACGAGGAACTCGCCACGCTCATCGGCTATGAACTGTCACATCTGACCCGCTGGACCCTGCCGTTGATGTCTTTGATCGCCCTGTTGCTGCAGCTCTTGCACCAGGGCTATTGGCAGTCAGCCCGGCTAGGCGATCGCACCTCCAGTCGCCTTGTTAAATCCTTAACGGCTGGCCTCTCCGCCTTGAGCTACCTGCTGTACTGGCTGGTGCGCAAAGTCGCCACCCCAGCAGCGCGCGCCCGCGTGTTGGGCGGCGATCGCCAAACCGTGACCTGGACAGGCAATCCCAATGCCTTGGTACGAGCCTTGGTCAAGCTCGAAACCGGCATTGCTGACAGCATCGTTCAAACCGGCTACACCCCCCCGTGGGTCGAGAGTACCGACTTGCTTACGCCCTGTGGGTACGAAACGGCGCTGGGCTTCGGCAGCCTGTTTCCCAATCCCCTGAGCCTAGAGATGCTCCAGTGGGATATTCAAAATCCCTATCGTCGCTGGCTCGCGCTCAACAGCAGTCATCCCCTCCTGGGCGAGCGCCTCAAGCGCCTCACCGGCTACGCCCGGCAATGGCAACTCCCGCCAGAATTGCCCTTCCCTGACCTAGACGACCCCAGCCACTCACCCAAACGACGACTGTCTTTTGGCAGCGACTTGGCCGCCTTTTTGCTGCAAATCAGTCCTTACATCGGCCCTCTGGTGGGCATCGTCATCGCCATGCTGCTGTGGTTTGTGGGTGGCGTCTTCGAACCGTTGGGGTTACGGCGCATAGCCTGGATTTATGGCGATCGCAGCGTGCTGTGGGGCAGCCTACTGCTGGGTTTAGGGATGGGCATCATGGTACGCATCAACGCCTATTTTCCAGACATCACCTCCACTAACCGCTTTCAGCAGTCCGCCTTGCCGACCCTGCTCAAAAGCCCCTTAGCGCTACCCACTGATAGCCGCCCCGTCCGCTTAGAAGGCACCTTGCTCGGCCGTCCCGGCGTGGCCAACTGGCTGGGCCAAGACCTGATCCTTAAAACGCCCACCCGACTTTTCAAGCTGCATTTCTCATCCATCCTGGGCCCACCCGGCAATCTTTTGAGCCATCCTCAGCACCCCACCGACTGGCTCGGACAACCGATTGAGGTCCAGGGGTGGTATCGTCGGGGCGCGATCGCTTGGATTGATGTCGATCTTTTCTTGACTGCGCGCAAAGCTGTAGCGCGGGCCCAGCATCCTCTGTGGTCAGTGGCTCTCAGCCTCGGTTGCTGCGCCTTAGGCCTGCTCATCCTGTTTCGCGGCTAAATCAACGCCCAAACGTTGCAGAACTCTTAACATAGTGTTACCTTTCTTTACAGAGTTCCAGTGCACCTAACCGTGACCAACAGTGCAAGTACAGCTTGGTCACTTCACCCGACTCGGGGGCTAGGGAATGGGTTCTCCTACTCTCAACACAGCAAGGCATACCAGTCACCTTTTTGGGTGGCTGGTTTTTATTCTCAAATTTGTTCGTGAATATTTCGAATTCTGTCTGCGGTCATGGATAGCGCATGTTAAGTTAATTGATGGCTCTCATAATATTGAGCAATTAAGCTTCAATATTTCATGCTTAAACTTTGTCTGTCAGATGACACGAGCCACACTTCATGGAAGGTGTTAGGAGCAGCAAAAAAGTTTTCCCAGACAAGGGCAGTTCTTAGCCCACAATGTTTGCAAGGTTTGTTTCGTCATGAGAATTAATCCTTGAATTATCAAATTCATTGAGATTAGACGATAACAAAACTGTTGTTCTTAACGCATCACCAAAGCTTGCCGAAAAGCAAGTTCTCAATTGTGAGAGTGTTGAAAATAGTTTGTTAAAAAGAGGTATCTAAGAAAAATGTCTGTAAGAGTTTACGTTGGCAATTTGCCCAAAGATATTGAACGAGAGCAACTGGAGGCCGTTTTTTCAGAGCATTCTGAAGAGATTATTTCAGTCAAGCTTGTGACTGACCGCAAAACTGGCAAGTGTCGTGGTTTCGGCTTTGTCACCCTGAAGACTGACGAACAAGCAGACGCCATTGTTGAAAAATTCAGCAACTTTGTGATGCAGGAAAACACCCTGAAGATCGAGAAGGCTCTGCCTCGCGCCAAGGGTAAGGAAGAGGATGGTGAGGGCGGTAACGCAGCTCCCAGTCCAGCTCGGCGGAAGTCTCCGAAAGCTAATCGCGATAATGCCTCTAGCAACAGCAGCAGCGCTGAAGCAGCCAAACCTGACCCGCGTTGGGCCGACGAACTGGAGAAGCTGAAGCAACTGCTAGCGACTCAAACCACCGGTTCTTAGTCCGATTGCGATGGCGTTTATCTCTTCAACCAGCCGGTTAATCAAGCCGGTGATAGTGAGCTAAATCAATTGCAACCTTGAGGGGGCCAGTCTCTATCATCTGAGGCTGGCCCATTTTTCATGCATGCAGAAATCGGCTAATCTTCAGGTTTGCACGCTGCTTTGCCCTCAGTGTTTTCGCACCCACAGCCACGTCATCTCGCTGTCACCTCGTCTGTTAGCTGGCAAACGATTAGCAGATCGACTGCGGACTCATCTGCTTTCATCAGCGGTCAAAGGCAGGGCAAGCAGAGGGAGCAGAAAAATTGCAGAGCCGCGCTCCCAAATCTCAATTTTCAACACGGCAACAATGCCACACTCTGGCGATATTCTCAGCGCTTGCTGACGAGCAGAAACGGCGATCGCGCTCTGACTTGCAATCAACCGCGGCATCGTGAAATTATCGCCACGCCGGTTCAAGGATTAGGCTGACGTGCAATGTTCTTGCCGCTGGTAACGAGATAGCCGCGCCAGCACTTGCGAAAAATCATGGACTAACGGCTCGCGATGATAAACCGATATCGGGGGCACATGAATAAACAAGCACTGCGTTGGCAAAGAAGACCGCTGGATACAATCCAACAGCTGATAGTACAAGGCGTTGCAAACATAGTTACCAGCATCGTCGCTAATCGTGGTCCACGGCATGTCAGCACATAAGTCGGGCAAACAGAGAGCCGTTTCTAGGCGATCGCAGCGATGGTGGGCATAACGCTCCAGAGATAAGAAAGAGCGCTTTTCGGCCATGCCACAGCAAACCACCGCTGCGGGTCGATGTTTAAACAGTGCCGCCAGGACCTGACTAGGCGCGAGTTGAAAGTGCACCGGCAAGTGCCGCATCAACAGCGTCTGGTGAGGCAGTTGGTTTCTAGCCTGTGCCAGAGCAATCAGGTCATCGGCAGCATTAGTGCTTTGATGTGCCTTCCAGGGAGCAAATGAAGTCAGGAGCAGGGTCATACGTTACCAGCACAAAAATGCGAGAGCGGCGGCTACGCGGGGGTGCTGCTGTTTCCTGCTCCTCAGCGATTCAGACTGGGTTCGAGGCGATTCGCAATCCCGCCGTCCGCTGCCTTGACCCAGAAGTTCACGCACTTCGAGACAGGTTGATTCTACCGCGTGTAGGATGATGGTGGTTTTGTCAATTCACGAGGGATTAACCGTGACGCGCATCGCTGTAATTGACTACGACATGGGCAATCTGCATTCCGCCTGCAAAGGCTTAGAAAAAGCTGGCGCAGTGCCCGTCATTACTGATCAGGTGGCCGATTTGCACGCCGCCGATGGCGTGTTGTTGCCAGGTGTTGGCGCCTTCGATCCAGCCATGCAGCATTTACGCGATCGCCAACTGGTGGGCCCCATTCGTGAGATTGTGGCCACCGGCAAGCCCTTTTTAGGTATCTGTGTGGGACTGCAGGTGTTGTTTGAGGGCAGCGATGAGGGACAAGAACCCGGGTTGGGCATCATTCGTGGTCAAATTCGAGCCTTTCAGCCCGAGCCTCACATCACGATCCCGCATATGGGGTGGAACCAGCTCACCCTCACCCAGCCCAACACACCGCTCTGGCGAAATGTCACCACAGGGGACTGGGTATATTTCGTCCATTCTTACTATCCGGAGCCCACTGACGCGACCATCGTAGCCGCAACGGTCACCCATGGGAGCCAAACCGTCACCGCGGCGATCGCCCAAAACAACGTCATGGCAGTGCAGTTTCACCCCGAAAAATCTTCCACCATTGGCATGCGAATGCTGTCGAACTTTGTCTCGGTCGTGAATCAAGGCGCGGCCGTTTTGAGTCGCTAATGCCCTTAAGGATTTACGGCAATCGTCAACTTAAAACCTTGCCGGGGCAAGCGACTCGCCCCACCACGGGCAGGGTGCGAGAGGCGCTGTTTAATATTTGGCGCGGCTCAATCGTCGGGTGTGATTGGTTAGACCTGTGCGCTGGCAATGGCGTGATGGGGGCCGAAGCCCTCTGTCGCGGGGCTCAGTCAGTCGTGGGCATTGAGCAGTCAGACCTGGCCTGCCGTACCTTACAGCAAAACTGGCAGCAGGTCGCCCGGCCAGAGCAGACTTTTAAGGTGATACGGGGCGATATCCTCAAGCGGCTGCCCCAGCTATCGGGCCAGCAGTTTCATCACATCTATTTTGACCCCCCCTATCAGAGTGGCCTCTATGAGCCCGTGATGACGGCGATCGCCCATTATCAGCTCTTAGGTTCCCAAGGGGAGCTGGCAGTAGAACATGCCGCTGACGCCAGTGCAGCGATCGCGGCCGTACCAGGTCTGACGTTGCGGACACAAAAAAAGTATGGCCGTACCGGTCTGTCGTTTTATACTCCAACCAGTGAGTCGACGAGCGTCTCCCCTGAGCTATGAACTCCCCAGCCCTGCCCATGTCTGCGCCCCTAGTCGATATTGACTGGGTCAGAGCGCACCTTGACGACCCGCAAACGGTCATTATTGACTGTCGCTTTGCGTTAAACGATGCGCAGGCGGGGCGACGAGCCTATGATGCCGGTCATCTGCCTGGTGCGTTCTATCTCGATCTAAATCAGGATTTGTCGAGTCCAGTGCAGACTCACGGCGGGCGGCATCCTTTGCCCAATCTAAAGCAGCTGGTCACAACCTTAGAAGCGTTGGGCATCTCTTCTCAGCCCGCCACCCAGGTAGTCGCCTATGATGCTACGAAAAGCGCTTTTGCGGCCCGGCTATGGTGGCTCTTGCGCTATCTCGGGCACTCCCAAGTAGCCGTACTAGATGGTGGGTTGCCCGCCTGGCAGGCGGCTGACTATCCCCTCGAAACGCAAATACCGACCCCGCCCAAAACCGGCCAGTTCACCCCTCAAGTGCAGACCCACTGGACGGTGGATAGAGACTATATTCTGCAACACCAAACCGCATCGGGCATCGTTTTAGTGGATGCGCGATCGCCCGAGCGCTATCGCGGTGAGCAAGAACCCATCGATCCGATTGCGGGCGCTCTACCCAACGCGGTCAATCAATTTTGGCAAACAAATCTGGATGCGCAAGGTCACTTTCACTCACCGTCAACCCTGACAGCCCAGTGGCAGGCCATTATTGAGGCCGACCAGCCTATTTTTTACTGCGGCTCTGGCGTCACCGCCTGCGTCAATCTGCTGGCTCAAGAGCACATGGGTTTGCCCATCCCCAAACTGTATGTCGGTGGCTGGAGTGATTGGTGCTCATACGAAATTGAGCCCTAAACCCATTCTCAGGAATAGGACAACCAGTGATCGGACTCCAAAAGCATGAGTTCTCTATCAAGGGTGATGACAGGGAAACATCGACGCTAGTCTTGCTCGCAGACTGCGATATTAGTTTCTCTCCCGAAGGTCTCGGGCTGGGGTAAAACGGAAAAAGGGCGTCAGTAGACTGGAATGGCAGTGTTACTTCCACCGTGGAATACTAGAGGCTGTCATCATTTAGCGGCTGAGTCCTGATGCTGAAAGCGGTTCAGCCTCTAGCTAGGTTTACGGAGCGGGCGCGGTAATGCCCATACCGTAAGGCTTTCGAGTTTAATTGATGACGCGCCCTAGCCACCAGGCAATTCGAGGCAGTAACCAGCCCCATACACCGTCTTAATGTATTTTGGATGACGCGGATCAGGCTCAATCTTGGTACGCAGGTGGCGCACATGTACCCTAATCGTTTCGATGTCATCGTTGGGGTCATAGCCCCAAACTTCTTTGAGAATCTCGCTCGGCGACACCGTTTGACCATGCCGCTGCAGCAAACAATGCAGCAGCTCAAATTCTAGGTGAGTCAACTTCACCGTGTTGTCAAACCACAGGGCTTCAAACCGCTCGGGAATCAGGGTCAGTGGCCCGTAGTTCAAAATTTCGCTGTGTTTCGCTGCCTGAGGAATGCGATCGGTACGGCGAAGCAACGCTCGCACACGAGCCAGCATTTCTTCTAGCTCAAAGGGTTTAGTAAGATAATCATCGGCCCCAGCATTAAAACCATCGACTTTATCTTGGGTTTGCCCGAGCGCCGTCAACATCAAAACCGGCACTTCCGCCGTTCGACTATCACGACGCAACCGCTGACACACCGTTAGACCATCAACTTTAGGCAACATCAAGTCAAGCATAATCAGGTCTGGCAACAGCTGCACCGCCAGCGCCTGCCCTTTAATGCCATCGCTGGCTTGGCTGACATCGTAGCCAGCCATTTCAAGGTTTACCGAGACAAGCTCAGAAATGGACGGGTCATCGTCAATAACAAGGATGCGAGGCATTATTCAAACCACTCTGCTTAGATTAAAGAGTATTGCATTACGGCTTGAAAAGCATTAATACAAACTACTTACAATTATTAAAACCATAAAGTTTTCTTCACACCATTGTAAAGCTCTCGCAATCCTCTTGCGTAATCAAGGCGCGATCGCCTGCTTAGAGATCGCGCCGGTGGATTCAACATTGCAGCAGCCTCTTTTGACGCAGCCGAAATAGCCCATCAGCGGGGATGAATTCAGGCTCAAACTGTAGAATTTGCCCGTGGCAACTCTCAATCCTGGAATTGATACGTGGGTTCACCCTAACTATCGTAGGGTGCGTCACGCGCCTAAAAACCAATTCAGGGTGTGTGTAGCTGTTGCCACAACACACCTTACAACGTCGTTGAATCAGAAATTTCTACTTAAGCCATCAGCCGGAAGCTTAGGAAGGTTTTTCCTGAGTTCGTAGGCGGCGCTTCATTCGCTTGCGCTGCTCAGTCCGAGACATCGCCTTATCAACTGGAAATCCAGCCACGGGAATCACCTGCGTTTGGCGCTCTTTCTCTAGCTGCTTGAGCTCTGTATAATCGACCCAATGAATGCAATCAACTGGGCAAGTATCGATCGCCTCTTGAATGATGGCTTCACTGTCGCCATCTTGCCGAACAGCCCGCGCTCGTCCATAGTCAGGTTCGATGTAAAAAGTGCTGCGTGCCACATGGGCACAGTGGCAACAGCCGATACAGGTCAGTTCATCGACATAAACGCCCTTTTGTCGAAAAGCACCGCCCAACTCTGGCTCAAAACCGGTGCGGTCTTCACCCCCCCGCAAATCGCCCCCGAGTTCTGGCTCGAAGCCGGTCGGAGCCATCGGTTCGTGACTATTCGCATCTAAAGACGCATCTTCAAAATTTTGGGGCACGATAGTGTTCCCCTCTTATGACGACTAAAGCGATTTATGAAAACAAGCGCTCAAGGGTGCATTACGCTGTCGCTCTAGCGCAGCCTTAGCGGAGCCATTACGGAAAGGCTATTGCCCGAAGAGCAATACGACACCCGATGAAACGTAACTTCTTTCTAGAAAGTCTCTTAAGCCCAACGTTGAACGACTAAACGAACAGCACCCTCGGCAGTCGTTTGTTGCTCAGCCACCTGAAACCCTTCGTTAGCAGTCGCGGTCAAAACGGTGTTGATAGCATAGCGTTGGCTAATCTGATTGACGAAACCATCGACTGAAAGGGGCTGCTGCCAGTACTGCAGATCAGCAACCAGCTCGTAGTCTTTAGTGTCTGGGTTGAGGCGAAACCCGATGTCAAACCCATTGGGTTGCTCAATGACAACTTCAGCAGTCTCGGTTAAACCTTGATAGCCTCGGACTGGCGAAGGCCCTGGTTGCCAATCAATGTCGAGATCAGAGAGGGCAGCTTGCAAGGCAGCAAGGTTGCGAATTTTAGTGCGGATTTGGCTAAAGTGCGACATGTTAACCGTGCTTAAACAACCGTTGAACTAACCCCAATCACTATGAGAAACCTGGTTCTGAGTCTCTGTTGACGCCGTTTGTTGAACCGATTGAGCATAGTACTCAGATGTACTTTCACGGCTGACTACGTTGCCCAATTGTTCTTCAATCTTGCGGGTCACCTCTTCACAGGAGCGTCCTACGACGCCAGTCACCATCTCTTTGACGCGACCGTCGGGATAGATGATGAATTCCAAGGTTTCCATAGGCTCTCGGGATAAAGGCTCGAAGGAGCCTGATATCAAACTGTAGGGATCAATATTTAACTGACCTTATCCTACCGAGCATTCTTGAAAGATGCTCAACCATCTCATCGCAAAAGTTTATGCAAGTTATTGATGGCAGGAGCAGCTGCTCCAAACTAGGTTTTAGTGTTACGTAAGTTGGCTAGAACCGTCAACCTATCGCGCCTCAGAGAGGCTCCAAAACCCTGGTTTTTGGGCCGCTCACCCGACATCTCTTCGCAAATCTTCATGCTTGTACATATGATCTTCGTCTGAACCAGCGATCGCCAAGCGGATTATCTGCTTGGTGGCGACCAGATCAGCCGATAATGGTGGACTGTGATGTCAATGGATAACCCTATGGATTCTCAACACCTGCGTCCAGCATCCCCCATTGCGGTTGGGGTTCTCGGCTTTGGCGGGCTGGGTCAAGCGGCCACTCGCGTACTGGCTCCAAAAGCAGAAATGGTTGTAGTAGCCGCCGCTGATAAGCAAGGCTACGTCTACTCCCCAACAGGATTAGAGCCCCAAGCCTGTATCGCCGCCTATCGTGATCGCGGGTCGATTGGTTATGTCGAGCCGGGGGGCGTGCTCAGCCAACACAGCATTGCTGACCTTGTGACGTCCGCCCCTGCTGTGCAGGGATACTTTTTGGCGCTGCCGAACCTGCCCAATACCTTCATGGCATCAGTGGTGCAGCAATTTATCGCATCGGGCTGGCAGGGAGTCTTGGTCGACGCCCTGAAGCGCACCAGCGCCATGGAGCAAATCTGGGCCTTGAGAGCTGACCTGCAGGCAGCAGGGATTACCTACATGACTGGCTGCGGGGCCACCCCAGGCTTATTGACCGCCGCTGCCGCGATTGCAGCCCAGAGCTATACCGAGGTTCACAGTGTCAAAATCACCTTTGGCGTCGGCATCGCCAACTGGGAAGCCTATCGCGCCACCATTCGCGAAGATATTGCCCATATGCCTGACTACGATGTGGACTCGGCGCGGGCCATGACCGATGCGGAGGTGGCGACCCTGCTCGATCGCACCGATGGCATCTTGGCCTTAGAGAATATGGAGCACGCCGATGACCTGATGCTAGAGCTGGCGGGCATCTGCGATCGCGATCAGGTCACCGTGGGCGGCATTGTCGATACGCGCAATGCGAAGAAACCCCTCAGCACCAACGTTCAAGTCACAGGACGCACCTTTGAAGGCAAGCTTTCGACCCACACGTTTACCCTGGGGGACGAAACCAGCATGGCCGCGAACGTCTGTGGCCCCGCCTTTGGCTATCTCAAAGCTGGGGTTGCTTTACACCAAAAAGGACAGCACGGACTCTACACGGCAGCGGAAATCATGCCGCAGTTTGTGCGTTGAGCCTGCGCTCGGCGTTCAGCAGACGGGGGAAGCACCCTCTTCTCCTGCCTGCTGCTCCCAGATCAGTTGTGTAACCGCCCAATCTAAAAGCGAGCAGACAGTGCCTCGACGCAGCGATCGCAGATGGTGGGATGCTCCGCCGATTGCCCCACCTGGGTGGAATAGTTCCAACAGCGATCGCATTTTTCACCGTCAGCATCCACAACGCCAATGCCGATATCGTCCGCTTCACTGCGGTATTTAGCTGCCGTTAGTCGGTCTGGTGCGTCTAGTACTTCCACTTGAGAGACCAGGAACAGGTAGCGCAATTCATCCACATGCAAGCTATCAGCAGCGATTGCATCAGCCGGATTCATTGCCTTCAGGGTTTGGCGCAAATCGACATCCGCCACATACAGCAGCACTTTCGCTTCTAGAGAAGACCCGATCGCTTTTTCAGCCCGCGCCTGTTCTAAAACCTTATTCACTTCCTGGCGCACGGTGCGCAGCTGTTCCCATTTGGCCGCCAGCTGGGGTTGCCGCCAGCTCGCTTCGAGCTGCACCCAGCCCGACTCAAACACCGATTTTGTTGAAGTTTGATAGGGCAGGTTCTGCCAAATATCCTCTGCCATGTGGCAAAGCACGGGGGCGATCGCGCGCGCCAGATTCTCAATGATTACGGCGAGCACCGTCTGACAACTACGGCGACGAGCTGAGTCGGCAGCGCTGATATAGAGCCGATCTTTGGCCGCATCGAGATAAAAGTTGGACAGATCCACGACACAAAAGTTTTGCACCGTTTGAAAGAAACGGAAGAACTGATAGGTATTGAAGGCGTCTGTGACTTCATCGAACACTTCAGTAATGCGATGCAGCATGTAGCGATCGATCTCTGGCAGCTCATCAGCGGCGATCGCCGACGTGGCCGGATCGAAGTCGTTCAAATTCCCCAGCAAAAACCGGGCCGTATTGCGAATCTTGCGAGACACATCGGCC
>ERZ1740058.737-NODE-737-length-21532-cov-6.803837_pt1 | contig 21532 bp, 11 predicted proteins | sample MGYA00581745_ERZ1740058 | MGnify/ENA primary metagenome ERZ1740058 (study PRJEB43018, sample SAMN04849742) | marine metagenome | isolation source: floating plastic debris | place: Pacific Ocean | collected 2008-08-30 | study: EMG produced TPA metagenomics assembly... | reverse complement strand
CCACTGCATTAAACAAGGTACTCGCATACCTCCTTCCCAAGTACTTCCCTTCCAGCCACGCAGCTTTCCGTTGCTACCACCCCAGTGAGGGGCGGCACCATTATCTGAAGTAAAAATTACTATCGTGTTTTCTTCTAAATTATTTTCCCTAAGATATTTCAGAATTTGCCCAGTCGACCAATCCAATTCCTCGACTGCATCACCATAAATACCATTAGCCGATTTTCCCCGAAAGTTATCACTGGCGTGCAGTGGATTGTGCGTCATGGCGTGAGGGAGGTAGATAAAGAAAGATTCGTTCTGATGTTCATCCATAAAGCGAATGGCCTCTTCGGTATATCGCCTAGTAATAGTATTCTGATCAACCGGGGCTTCGATTACTTTTTCATCTCGCATCAACGGCAACGGCACATAATTGCGGTTCATGTCGTTACTATAAGGTATTCCAAAATAGTAATCAAAACCCTGATGGGTGGGCAGAAACTCAGGTTGATCGCCTAAATGCCATTTGCCAATACAGGTAGTAGCGTATCCTTGTTCTTTGAGCAATTCGGCCAGGGTAATTTCGTTGGGATTAAGTCCTTTTTTTGCCCGAGGAAAAAGTACTTGAGTACCTACGCTATCGCGGTGTCGGGCATTCACGTGCATGTCCACCCGCCGGGGATAACAACCGGTAAGCAGGCTAGCACGAGAAGGAGTACATACCCCACTAGTGACATAAAAATCAGTGAAATGAGCACCATCGGCAGCCATTTGATCTAGATTAGGAGTGCGGTGTAACTTTGAGCCATATACCCCTAAATCTCCGTACCCCAGATCATCACAGAAAATTAGAATGATGTTTGGTTTTAATGATTGAGAAAAAGAGGCTGACACCGATAGCATCAGCAGCGAGAGAAATGCAAACATGTTAATTAGCATAGAATAAGAAGGTTAGGAATTTGAAGGTAGTATTTTTAGCAGAATTGCCGTAGTTTCAGGTAATCAAAATCAGCTAATCATGCCTTCTTACGATACCCTTGTTGAAGCCCTAAATGATCTTCAGGCCCGTGGCTATGTCCACGATTTTAATCTGGAAAAAGATCGTATCTACTGTACGCAGCTCAAAATGCATTATCGACCGAAGGAGTTTACCATTCAAGAAGTGCACCGGTTTGAGGGTATGTCTGACCCCGACGATAATTCAGTAGTATATGCCATTGAAACCAGTAATCACGATAAGGGTACTTTGGTAGATGCTTACGGCACTTACGCCGAATCAGTGTCGGATGAATTGTTGGCAAAACTCAAAGCTGGCTACCAGTAATAACTCTCAAGCCTCATTTTTTGAAACGTAAGGATTTAACCCAGGGATCAGTCCCACTTACTTTGTTTCAGCTAACCCTGCCAATGGTGATTGGGGTATTGAGTATGGTAGGCTTTAACCTGGTGGATACCTATTTCATCGGGCAACTAGGCGAAAATGAACTAGCGGCGTTGAGCTTTACCTTTCCGGTAATTATGGTCATATTCAGCCTGGTGCAGGGGATTGGTATTGGAGCTACAGCCCTTATCTCTCAATCTTTCGGAAGAAATGATTTGCCTAAAGCAGCCCGAGAGACTACCGATAGTTTGATTTTAGCTTTGGTCTTGGTGCTGATTTGCGTGTTTATCGGGTTGGCTACAATTAATCCATTATTTACCGCCTTGGGAGCTGGACCAGAAGTGCTTCCTCTAATACGGGAGTACATGGAGATATGGTACTTTACCATACTCTTTGTAATCGTACCTTTCGTAGGTAACAGCGCTATTCGGGCCACCGGTGATACGCAGACCCCTAGTTACATTATGCTGTTTGCGGTACTTATCAACGCGATACTTGACCCATTGCTGATTTTTGGGTGGGGACTAATTCCTGCTTTAGGACTACGGGGTGCCGCATTAGCTACGGCTATTTCGAGGGGAATAACCCTGTTAGTCTCTCTATACATCCTCCGGTATCGCGAACGGCTTATTACCCTCGACATTCCACCCCGTACAGTGCTGATAGGCTGCTGGCGGGCCATCTTGTATATTGGTATTCCTACCGGCGTTTCCCGGATGATTGCCCCAGTAGCAGTAGGGGGGGCAACGGCATTATTGGCTACTTACGGCCCCGAAGCAGTTGCGGCCTTCAGAGTAGGTAGTCGAATTGAGGTGTTCGGTACCAGTATCTTATTTGCAATTTCGGCGGATATTGCTCCATTAATTGGACAGAAAATTGGGAAGAAAGCTTGGGGACGTATCCGGGAGTCAATCAATTTTGCCAGCGGGTTTTCCATGGTATGGGGTGGGTTTGCTGCACTCGTACTTTGGTTGTTAGCTGAGCCTGTGGCTCACATTTTTACTGATAGCCAACCAGTAATTGAGATAGTGGTTTTGTATTTAGCAGTTCTTCCCCTGAGTTTTGGTTTTCAGGGTATATATCTGATAGGAAACGCAAGTCTGAATACAATGAGTAAACCCTTACCGGCTTTTCTGATTTCTGCTTTCCAAATGTTTGGGCTTTACCTTCCGCTAGCTTACGTGGGCTCCTACCTTTATGGCATACAAGGGATTTTTATTGGGTTGGCTATTAGTTACGGTATGGGAGCAATAATCTCTTATCTGTATTTGCGGAAAATTTTAGCGCAACCTATATCCTAAGAGTAAACAATATCATTGTCGACCTCTATAATGCTATTTAAATACAGCATAAGCGTATTTTGTAAAATATTTTTACATATTTGGTATAATTTGAATCATAAGAATTAAAGTAGGATAACATGTTTAAGATATAAATCTAAAAAACAAAACTTGAGTAACTCAATCGCTAATCATTATTTAATTTCAATAAAAAAGTTAAAAAAATAGAAAAAACTTACATCAATATATATTTTATAGGCAGACGAATAAAAGATTGCTGGTTTAAAATCACGAAACTGTGATAATAACAATTTTATATTTTATATTACATTAACAATAATTCTTGACAAAATTTCTACTTGAATGAGTATTGTCTTACGAATGTAAGCAAATCTCAGTCTGTGACTATTTTTTAACTATTACATAGCCTAGGTTTGTATCTATACATTTGCGAGAGACGTATTACTATTGTCCTTTACTACTATTTCTGAAGCAAAAACTGCAACTACCTAGCAAGAATTTGTTGGCTCTACAACTATAATCTACCAAATAGTTGTAGAAAATTGATCGTTTAAACTACCTGAATTATGTCTACATTTAGTGCCCCTACTCAGGGATTTCCCGCGACAGCTACGTCTGTAGGGAACGATCCCTCCCGGAAGGATGATTCTACCAATCCTCGCGAACCCATTGCCATTATCGGCATTGGGTGTCGCTTCCCGGGCGACGTGAATGATCCGGCTTCTTTCTGGAAATTGCTTGCTGAAGGAAAAAATGCCATTACCGATGTACCCTCCGATCGCTGGAATTTGAAAAAATTCTATGATCCAGATAGTAATAAGGCTGGTAAGATTAAAAACAAGAAAGGCGGATTTGTCAAAGATATTGATCACTTTGATCCTGGCTTTTTTGGTATGTTTCCGGCGGAAGCCCACTGCATCGATCCTCAACAGCGAATGCTGCTAGAGGTTACCTACCAAGCATTGGAAGATGCCGGAATACCCATGGAATCGGTTTCCGATACCAAGACGGCAGTCTTCATGGGTGTCTTTATGAACGACTACTGGGATATTCAGATTTCGTCAGAGCAGCGAAATGCTATTACTCCCCACGTACCGATGGGATCATCGCTTACTGCTATTGCTAATCGTATCTCGTACGTTTACAATCTGAAAGGCCCGAGCGTAAGCTTAGATACGGCCTGTTCTTCTTCGCTAGTAGGTGTGCATCTAGCTTGTCAAAGTATCTGGTCGGGGGAGAGCGATCAGGCCTTAGCTGGGGGAGTTAATGCGCTACTTCGTCCCGAATCGTCTATCATGATGTCGAAGGGCAATTTCCTTTCACCGGATGGTTACTGCAAAACTTTTGATAGTCGGGCCAATGGTTATGTTCGTAGCGAAGGCTGCGGAGTAGTGATGCTTAAGCCGCTATCCAAAGCCGAAGCAGATGGCGATCACATCTACGCTATCATTCGTGGAACTGCCGTAAATCAAGATGGACATACTGAGGAAGGGTTTACTGTTCCTAGTTTTACTTCTCAGGTGGCCATGCTGGAGACTGCTTACCGAAACGCTGGAGTTGACCCCAAAGATGTGGCCTACATTGAGGCGCACGGAACAGGTACCCCAGTAGGTGATCCCATAGAAACTCGAGCTTTCGGACAAGTATTTGGAAAAGATCGTTCGGAAGAGGAAAAATGCTGGATGGGTTCGGTAAAGACGAATATTGGTCACTTAGAATCTGCTGCTGGTATTGCTGGTCTGATTAAATTAACGCTGGTACTGAAAAACAAGCAGGTTCCACAGAATCTGCACTTCCAGAATCCTAATCCGAAGATTCCGTTTGATGAGTATCGCCTTCAAGTACCTACCGAACTGATTGACTTACCTCAGAACGGACATCCAATCATTGGTGGGGTTAACTCTTTCGGAGCAGGTGGAACCAATGCTCACGCAGTGCTGCAAGCTTACCAACCAGAACCAGCTCAAGATGTGAAAAAGTCTACTGAGACTGATGTGGCCAACGTTGAACTTTTTACCGTATCTGCTCAGAGTAAAGAAGCGCTGCGGGCCAACATCACCCAGTACATTGAATACTTGAATAGTACTTCTAATTCTTTATCCGATATCTGCTACACTGCCGGAGCCCGGCGTTCAGCCTTAGATTATCGACTATCGGTAGCGACCCGGACGAAGTCCGAGCTAAGGGAAAAGCTGGAAGCTTACCTTCAGGAGGAAACCCGTCCGGGGATGTTTGAACAAAAATCTAAGAAAGCGCATAAACCTAAGCTAGGATTTATTTTCTCGGGCCAAGGACCGCAGTGGTACGCTATGGGTCAGCAACTGATTCAATCTTCACCATTATTCCGAAGTGTGATTGAAAAAATTGACCAACGCTTTCAGCAGTTATCCGATTGGTCGTTACTGGAAGAAATGAATCGAGATGAAGCTACCTCACGGGTAAGTGAGACTCGGATTGCTCAGCCGGCGATTATGGCCGTTCAGATCGGACTTACTGAAATCTGGAAATCGTGGGGAGTAACTCCGGAAGGTTGTGTAGGACATTCTATCGGGGAAGTAGCTGCCGCCTACGCCAGTGGAGCATTAACATTAGACCAGGCAGTGGAAGTAATCTATCACCGTAGCCGAGGCCAAAACCGTGCTACCGGAAAAGGTAAAATGCTGGCCGCCGCCCTCACAGTTGAAGAAGCCCGGCAGGTAATAATAGGTGTTGAAAATGTTGTTTCCATTGCGGCCATCAACGGTCCGAACATGCTGACCTTCTCGGGAGATGCTGAACCACTAGAGAAAATTGCCAATCAACTGGAAGAAAAAGATGTTTTCTGCCGATTCCTGCGGGTAAATGTACCCTTCCATAGTCACCATATGGAGCCGTTAAAGGAAGAGCTGATTGACTCACTGGATCATCTGGTGACCAGCGAAGCGGCTATTCCGTTGTACTCTACAGTAACCGGTAAGCAGGAAGATGGATTACATCTGGACAGCAATTACTGGTATCAAAACGTGCGAGAACCAGTCTATTTCACGGATGCCCTGGGGCAAATGGCTGAGGACGGTTTTGATACTTTTATCGAGATTGCTCCCCACCCAGTACTAACTATTGGGGCGAATGAATTACTGAAGGCAAAATCAGTGAAAGAGGCTTTTATCGTTCCTTCGTTACGGCGAAAAGAAGACGAGGCTCTAATCATGATGGGATCGTTGGGGATGTTGTTCACTCAGGGTTACCGCATCAACTGGAAACAGTTAGCTCCGGAAAGTTCGCTAGTAGAACTACCTGCCTACGCTTGGCAGCACGACCGCTACTGGTTTGAGACCACGGCTCATGAACAAGAGCGATTAGGGGAAGTGATTCACCCGCATCTTTCTAATGTAGAACAGTCGGTAGCTAATCCGAACCAATTCATTTGGAAACTACAGTTAGATACCAAAGTGCACCCCTATATTGAGGATCATAAAGTTGATGGTACCGTCATTTTCCCCGGAACAGGTCATTTGGAAGTGGCATTTGCCGCCGGAAAATCTTCTTTTGGCGAATCTTTTGGGTTTTTGGAAGACATCCATTTTGAGTCAGCTCTTTTTCTTCCGGAAGAGGGAGAATTGATGGATATCCGGCTGGAGGTTGCCTCCGACGAGGGAAGCTACCGCATCTTTAGTAAGGGTGAAGGAGGTGATACTCCCTGGACGATGCACTCTCGAGGGGTGATGAATCATTTAGGTGACGCATTTGTGTCTTCATCGGTTAACTTACCCGAAATCCAGAAGCGGCTTACCGAAACAGTTTCAGTTTCAAACCTATACGTTGAACTTAAAGAAGGAGGGCTTCAGTACGGAGAGGCATTCCGATGTATTCAGCAATTGTGGAAAGGGGATAGCGAGATTCTGGCTGGTATCAAACTCAGTAATAATCTGCATCACGGAATTGAAGAGTATGGTTTTCATCCGGCCTTATTAGATGCTTCTTTGCACGCTATTTTTGCGGCGAAAGAAAGCAGAGAAGGAGAGAAGCGGGGGATTTATTTACCCGTTCACATTCAGCGGTTTAAACTTCACAGCAAGCCCAATACTAGAATCTGGAGCTATATCCGAGTATCGGAAGCTAGTGATGCCCAATTGCGAGGAGACTATTTCATTTTGAACGAAGACGGAACATTAGTAGCGGAAATTCAGGGGCTAACCTGTAAGTACATTGAAGGTTCTAGAGGAGAATCGGCAGATGAGTTATATCGTGGAATGTACTCATATGCCTGGGAAGAAGCTACTGAAGTACCAGAATCACAAAGTATGACTCGAGTGAACGGTGATGTTACCGGAGGATGCCTTTTATTCGTAGACCAACAGGGAGTAACCCCCGTTTTATTGGAGAAATTCAACGGCGATAACCTTCACCCGATGCTGATCGAAAAAGGAGAGTCTTACGAAGAGTTATCCTCAACTCGTTTTCGGATTAATCCTTCCTCACAGGAAGATATTGAGCGAGTACTGGCCGAGGTGACTCGTAAGGGCTTTAAGGTGCGAAGAGTGATGTACCTCTGGGGACTGGATAGCACCTTCAATCCGAATATAGCAATCAACGAGCTGGATCAGCAGCAGGAAGCGTTAGCCGAATCAACCACCAATATGCTCCGGGCTATTGTAAACCACGGTAGTGAGCCAGTGCTGTACCTTGTTACGCAAGGAGCTGATAGCATTCGAGACGGTGAACCGGTGAATATCAACCAAGCGGCAATCTACGGAATGGGCCGGGTTCTAATGAATGAATTTCCCTTCATTAAGACCAGTTTGGTAGACCTATCGTCAAGACTAAACATCAAAGAGCTGGAGCTGCTGTACGAGCGCTTTACCATCGTAGAAAAGCCAGTGTACCCGGAAGTAGCTCTACGCCAAAATGAGTTACTCATCCGTAAACTACAGGCGGTGACTGAGGAAAACGCGGAAGAAGAGTCGGCTACTATCAGCTCGGCTCAAGGAACTGCCTACCAGGCATCGGTAAAGGAATATGGTACCCTGGATGGTGTTGAATTTCGTCAAATAGTTCGTGGCGAACTTGCCGATGATGCGGTTGAGATTGAAGTGCGGTCTGCCGGGTTGAACTTCAAGGACATTATGAATGTGATGGGCTTACTGAACGACGAGGCAGTTCAGGGAGGTATTGCGGGCAAGAATCTTGGATTGGAGTGTTCCGGAGTGATAAGTCGGGTAGGTAAAAATGTGGCGGAGTTCTCCGAAGGTGACGAAGTAATGGCCTGGGCAGCTAACTCCTACGCGGGCTATACCGTAACCCCAGCTTCCTGTGTGGTGAAAAAACCTAATCATCTTTCGTTTGAAGAAGCAGCTACTATTACCGTAGTCTACTTAACGGCCTACTATTCACTGAATTATCTGGCCAGGTTAAGTGAAGATGATACTGTATTGATCCACGCGGCATCGGGCGGAGTGGGTATTGCCGCCATTCGGTTGGCCCAACTTGCCGGAGCTAATATTATTGCTACTGCTGGTACAGAGGAGAAGCGAGCGTACGTGCGTTCGTTAGGAGTTAAGCATGTCTTTGATTCTCGTAGTTTGACTTTTGCTGATGAGGTTAAGGTAGCCACCGACGGACGGGGAGTTGATATTGTTTTGAACTCGTTATCAGGCAAAGGGATTACCCAAAGTATTAAGTGCCTCGCACCGTTCGGACGATTTATTGAGATTGGTAAAGCGGATATCTACCAGGATACTAAGCTAGCACTGAAACGTTTCGGTGAAAACCTATCGTACCACGCGGTTGACGTTGATCGGTTGATGCTACAGAAGCCGAAACTGGCCAAACGTTTGTACCAAGGAATAGCCCTCTTGTTTTCAGAAAAGCAACTAGTGGTTCATCCTCATCAGGTATACCCAGTTTCTCAACTCACTGATGCATTGCGGGTACTCAGTAAAGGCGGACACATTGGTAAACTAGTAGTTAGCATGCAGGCTGATGATGAAATTGAAGTCCTGCCCGCTCAGGAACTGCAGCTTACTGCTGATGCTACCTATTTAATTACGGGTGGGGCAAGTGGCTTCGGATTGATGTTAGCCAAATGGTTAGCTGAAAAAGGTGCCCGGAGATTAGTGTTACTCAGCCGAAGTGGTTACAAGCACCAGGGTGATTACCAAATTGCGGATGCTTTGAAACAGCAAGGAGTGGAGTTATATCCGATGAATCTGGATATAACAGACCGTAAGGCAGTCAACGGAGTGGTAAGTTACATCAATAAACATCTCCCTCCGCTTAAAGGAGTAATTCACAGCGCAGCCGTGCTAAACGATGCCACGCTGATGAACACTGATACTGAACGGTTTATGAAAGTGTTCCGTCCGAAAGTCCTGGGAGCTTGGAATCTGCATCAAGCGACTGAGCAAACTGATTTAGATTTCTTCCTTTCACTTTCATCCATTTCCTCACTATTTGGTTTACCCGGACAATCCAATTATTCTTCGGCTAATAACTTCCTGGATCGCTTAGCGCAGCACCGCCAATCGCTAGGACTGGCCGGATCTTCGGTCAATTTGGGTGTGTTGGGAACCTACGCTGGTATGTCGAAGGAAGGAGGAAATGTGCTGAATGTACTGGCAAATCAGGGTTGGTTACCGTTATCACTGACCCAGGTTACTGACAAAATAGAAAATGTGTTGTTGCAGCAACCCGCCGTTAGAATGGCTGCAAACCTGGATTGGCAACGGTTTAGAAGTTTCTTCTCTCATTTGCAGCAGGATGTGCGGTTCGCCCATTTTCTGGAAGAAGCTCAGCAAGGTGGGGGTAGTAACAGTAACTCTACTCTGGCCGACCAAGTTAAAAATGCGGTAGAAGATCAACAGGTGCCACTACTGCGTAGTCTGTTGGCTGAGTCCCTAGCTAAAATATTGGGGGCAACTGTAGATCAGATCGAAACCGATGTTTCTATCTCAGCGATGGGACTGGACTCGCTAATGCTTAACCAGCTACGAAATTGGATTCAACAGAAGCTGGAGGTCAACTTTCCACTGATGAAGATTGCTAAGGGACCGAGCTTAACCGAGTTAGCCGAGCAACTCTTGGAAGAATTGACTGAGACTGTAGCGAGCGAACAATCAGAGGAATCTGCTAATGCTGATACTTCAGGAATTGCCAGTGAAACGGATATTGAAGTAGTAGGAGGAAAGTGGCTAGTTCGCAATAAGCACAATCAGCAGGATGTGAGACAACGGGTATTCTGTTTCCACCCGGTAGGAGCGGGAGCATCTATGTTCAGTCACTTTATCTACAATACCCCTGAGAGTACTGATGTGCTGGCCTTCCAGTTGCCAGGGCGAGAAAACCGTAGCGACGAAGAGCCTTACGAGGATATGCTCAAGCTGATTCCGGATTTGGCCCAGGTGATTCGCCCTTACTTAGATAAGCCATTTATCATCATGGGGCATAGCTTTGGAGGTATGGTTGGCTTTGAACTGATTCGGTATATTCGGGCCCAGTACAATATTGAAGCTAAGCACCTGTTTATTACTGGTACTATTGCGCCTCAGCTAACCCTTAAGTGGAAAGAGCGGGATGTCATTAGCCAAACGGCGGTAGAGACCAACTCCGAAGAACGGCTACTGTCCTTGATGAATTACATTGATGACGTGGAATTTCTGAAGCGTATTCTGCCGGTGATGCGGAAAGATATGCCGTTAATCATGAGCTATCGCTACGAAGAGTTGGAAAAACTTCATTGCCCTATTACAGCCTTTGCCGCTGCGCAGGATGAAGTAGTGTTGGTGGACGAAGTTCGCCAGTGGGAAGTACAGACCAGTGCTGGGTTTACGCTAGAAGTTGTGGAAGGGGATCACTGGTTTCTTAGCCGAAATCGCGAATTAGTATTAGAAAGGCTTACTCATGCTTTGCAGGATGAAATCTCATCACTAGTTCAGACCGATTGATAGCAAGGTCAGAGGACGGTGAGTAAGCACTGTCCTCTTCTCCGTTCCAAAAATTTCTGTTTTATTATATCCCTAATTTTACCAATTATGAATTTATTGACATTAGGTGTTGACCCAACCATGTCCACCAATCTTAAGCGAAAGGTCCGACTAACCAATATGGTAGCGTTGTTGACCCTCTTAATTGGAGTAGTATACTCCGGAATTTTGTATCTGTACTTTCCTTCTTTAGTAATCTATCCATTGGGCTGTTTGGTGGGCTCACTCGTAGTTTTAGCTCTTAACTTCTACGGGGCGACCACCATTGCTAGATTTATTTGCTCATTCCAGATGTTGCTGTTCACTACACTATTTCATGCTTACGCTATTCAACCGGGAGAGCATGTAATTACCTCATTGTATCTCTCTCAGTTTGCTATGGGTATTATACCATTCTTACTGTATGATTTTAAAGAAAAAGGTGAATTGATCGCTACATTGGTCATTTGCTATGCCATTATTTTAGGGCAGCAGGGATTGAACGTACTTCTAGATGCTCCCGGAGTAAATGCTGATGCTTATCGAGAAAGCATCTTAAGTCCGTTAACCTACTTTTTTGCTGTAGTAATTTCTGTTGCCGGGGGAGCACTGATTAGCTTAGGCAAAAGTGAAAAGGTCAGCGAGGTTAAGAAAGTCAATGGTGTTGAACTGTCAGAAAATGTATACAGTAGTGTTTAACACGTTTGAATTATATCCTTAGAATTTATTAGAATATAAAAGATAAAGTTCAAACACTCTATTAGACAGCTTTTTACTTGTATAAGTAGGTAAGAACGAGCTTTTCTTTTTAATGTGAAAGATTCTTTGTTAAATGTTCCCTCACCCTCTGCTCATCTAATAAGTATCCCGAAGGATTACTTTTCGGGTGTGCAGATTCCACTACGAAGAAGTGGCTGGAGTGGCAGTTCCTTCTTGGGGTTTGCCTCTCCCCCTTTTTCCATTTTAAATAGCAACCGACATCAGTACTTGCATCTTAGTGAACTGAAGTACTTTGACCAAATACCCTACGAAAGAGCGAAGCATCAATATTTGCTGAGTCGGTATACAGCTAAATGTACTTTAGCTCACTACCTTAAAGAAGTGGACATTAAGGCAATCGCAGTAGTAAAAGGGATCTTCCGTCAGCCACTCGTCAATTATACTAAACACCCTATACCAAATATAAGCTTAGCTCATACAGAAGGTATTGGTGCCTGTATCATTTTTTCACGGGAACATCCAATGGGTTTAGATCTAGAATTTCCAAAAAACGAAAGTTTAGAATCTATTGCTCAGACGACTACTCCAAATGAAAAGATTTTGCGAACTGAATCCCTTGAAAGTGATTTATCCTTTTACACTCGTATATGGACCGCCAAAGAAGCACTCTCCAAAGTATTGGGTACCGGACTTACAACTCCTTTGCATGTGTACGAGATTAACCAACTAGTTGTAAAGAAAGATTACACAATAAGTTACTTTAAAAACTTCACTCAATATAAAGCAATCTCTTTCTGGGTAGGCCAATTTATTTGTTCCATTGTGCTGCCTAAAATGACGGAATGTTATCCCTCAACATGGATTTTTGATAGATTAAATATTTCTAACTTTGAACAGCCTAGAAGTTAGAGGTGGTTGGATAGTTTATTTTATTGGCAAATTCTGAATTAGTGGAATGAATATTACTATGTTGCTGATCAATTGGTTTAATATCGATGAAGGTCAGTGGCGCAGTTTTGTATAGTTATTCTTCTATTTTTGCTTCATTTTCACTGGTAGATGATGTTTCTTTCCTACATTTTCTAGAGTTTGATTTTCAGCTTTCTATAAAAAAAATCTTTATCGCACATCAGAGAGGTAAATAGTAATTGTTGCAAGTTTTTTAGCAATTAGTATGGCATTTTTGGGGCTTAATACTATTAAATAAACTCCACATGTCAATATTTAGAAGCATAGTAGAAGCCGGTTTACGTGACAAGTTACCTGACTACATTAAAAAGAGGGTACAGCCAACGAATATCGTTGCTCTCACGTTAGCCACCGTTATTGCTATTCCATTTACGGTTATAACACTAATCTACTTTCCGAATTTGGTAGTTTTTCCGGTGGGAGGGGCCGTCGTGAGTTTAGGCTGTATATGGATTAATCATCTAGGTGGTATAAAATATTCTCGGGTAATAATTTGTATTATCCCGATCATTCTTGGTGCCTCTTATAATGCTGCGTTGAGCGGACCAACTGATGATCCACTACCAAGTCTATACCTAATTGAACTTAGTTTTGCATTAATCCCCTTTGTTATCTTCGATTCTCGCGAATGGTCTTTTATCTTATTCACAATAATTCTATGCTCAATTATCATCTTGACTTTTCCAGTTACGAAAACATGGTATACCTCTGCTTATGACTCAACTCCTTTACGAAATGGTTGGCTTAGTACACTTACAATCTCTTTAGCTATTCTTGGTGGGTTTGGTTGTGTAATGGGTATGATTTTCATTACCAAACAATCTGAAAAAGAAAGTGAGCAGTCTCGGGTGGAAGCAGAACAGCGTAACCAAGTATTGCTAAAACAACAAGAAGAGAATGCTCAAAAAACTAAAGAGCTGGAAGCTGCCCAAGCAGAGGAGCGTAAACGACAGTGGGCTGCCGAAGGTGTTGCCCAGATCTCAGAAATCGTTCGCAATACTGGAGCTGAAGATAATTTATACGATCAACTAATTACTTCAACAGTAAAGTATATGAGTTCTAACCAGGGCGGATTATTCGTAGTGGACCGTAGCAGTAACGAAGTAGCTATTCAACTAGTGGCTTGTTACGCCTACGAACGAAAGAAATTCCTAGAAAAGACTATTTCTCCTGGTGAAGGACTAATTGGTCAGGCGTATCTGGAAGGTGAGTATTTACACTTTACCGAGATTCCAGCCGATTACGTAAATATTACGTCAGGTCTGGGTCAGGCAACACCGACTTCTTTGTTGATTGTTCCGCTCAAAGTGAATGAAGAAGTGGAAGGGTTACTAGAGCTAGCCGGTTTCCGTGAGTTTGAAGAACATGAAATTGAATTCCTACAACGTCTGGGTGAAGTGATGGCTTCTCATATCCAAAACCAGCGAGTAATGCAGCAGACCCAACAGCTGCTAGCGCAGGCTCAAGAACAAGGGGAAGAAATGCGAGCCCAGGAAGAAGAAATGCGACAGAATATGGAGGAGCTGCAAGCGACCCAGGAAGAGATGCACCGCAAGGAGCGCGAGTATCAGACTCAGATAGAAAAACTAAAGCAAGAATTAGCTGAAACTAGCTAAATTAATTTTTTTCAGCGAAGACATTGCAAGGCTCTTCACACTAGCTGTGAGGAGCCTTTTTGTATTTATGCCTAAAGCAGTTCTAGAACCACCTGTCACTGAGTGATGGAGTAGTAATCCTTTTTATTGGCCTCTCTTTAAAAATACCGAATGCCCTGAGAGATTATCAGTATTACTGACCATAAGCCCTTAACACTAAGCTTTTTAAACTAAAGCGTTTTTTTTTGAATTTTAGCTCTAAGCTAAGAACTGACTACTGAATTATCTTGGGCTTAGCTATTATAAATGCTAAGACTGAGTCGCTACTCGTAGGTAACCTTTCTCTATCGATTTTGTCATCCACCGATCCTGTTATTGGTAATTCTACCCTGAGCTGCTGTGAATCCTGTAGTTAGGTCATACGGCGCGCATGCTCTATTTGGTTAGTCATGAATTAAACTATTACATTAATCCACATGATTATATGGATGTTAGAATAGAATATTACATATATATAGTAATATAAAAAATGTTAATAGTTATAAAAAATCACTTAGTGGATTGACTTTTAACTTTATTTTGCTATTAGAAGAAAAAATTTACTTTTTTTGTGAAATTATTACATGAAAATGTTTTATTATCTCTGTTATCGTAGTATATTTATACGTTTTATTACATCTAAGACTTCTACCACTTTAGTTAATCTACCATCATATTCTACCTGGATTCATGAGTCAACTACTCGTTACCAAGAAGCAAATAACCGATGCTGGCTACGCTATTGCCTGTTTCCTAACTTTTATAGCTGTTGTAAGCTCTTTGAGTCGTTATTTGCTATCTCACGACTTGCATATGCAAATAGCCAGTATTTTGTACGGAGAACCCTACACTGAGGTACAATTTGCTGAGCTATCAAAACGTCCGATACAGGAATTCATTCACCGGGTTGTTGGGGCAGCCTACATGATTATTGGCCTACTTCAGTTCACCCCTTCATTTAGAAAGAAAAACTGGAAATTACACCGAGTACTAGGTCGTGTTTTCGTCATCTTTAGCCTACTAGTGGGGCTGGGCGGCATCTACATGGGCTTATCCTATCCGTTCGCTGGCTGGCGAGAAACAGTACCCACTCTTTTGTTTGGTGGATTGTTTATATACTTCGTATTTATGGGCTACCGGCGTGCCCGGCAACGAAAAATACTGGAGCATCAACTTTGGATGATCCGCAGCTTCTCTATTGCGCTAGGAATTGCCACTATCCGCATTATTGTATTAGCGGTGAACACTTTGACTGATATTGAATACAACAAAATTTTTATTTTTGCTTTTTGGTGTGCCTGGACAATGCACTTAGTACTAACTGAAGCTGGAATTTATCTGGCATTTACCCGTAAGGTGAAAAAGGTGCAATACGCTGGTTAGCAGCTTATAAGTAGGGTATTGTCAATCTCAATTTTTCGTGATGTAATTAACCCTATTCGGTAAACTACTCCGAAGTTAATTGGATGTAATACCCACTATGGTTGCGGATATTAAAAACCCGTCCGTCGCCAAAGATCAGGTATTGACCCCGAATTCCGGTAAGCCGACCGTTAATTTCGGGCTGCTTGGTGAGCAGTACACTTTTGACTTTTTTGGGATAAGTTAGAACTGGGTAATGAATTTCGGTGACTGGGGCTTCAATAGTGTAGTATTCCTGAAACTCTTTTGGTAGCTGATTTTCTACACTCTGACGATGTTCGTCTAGATCTAACTCCTCGTTAGTTTCGTCTTTTAGCATATTTCGCCAGTTGGTTTTATCGGTAAAACAAGTCTTGAGGGCTACTTCTATGGCTCCGGCTAGATATCGATATGGTACCTGGGCAATAGGAGCGGCTTTCCAGGCTCCTTGGTCAATCCATCGGGTAGGTACCTGCGTGTCTCGGGTGACTCCTACCTTAATTACGTCTGTTTGAGCTAAATATACAATGTGAGGCTTTAGATGATGTTCCTTTTCCCATTCTGGATCACGACCTTCTCCTAAATGGGCGCGACAGAGTTCGGGATGAATAATACATTCTGAATTTTGAGGTGATTTAATAAAACAAGGGTAGCAGAAGCCTTGTCCAAAAGACTTTTTAGTTAACCGACCGCAATTAATGCAGTTGATCTGACCGTCAAATACAATTGTAATAGTTTTATCGATAAAGTCATTCATCAGCACTGGCTCTCCGTTCAGATGTAGTGTGTATTGAACCGGGTCGGTCAGAGTGGTTTGCATTTTACGGAGATTCCCTTCGTAGGTCATAGGTTAACTAAATATTAAAAAGCTTATTTCGTAGCCGACGAAAGTAGAAAATAATTTGCTTAGGTCGTAGAGAAAACATTTTGCCAACTACTCTTTTTTACCTTTATACGATAAAGCTATGACAGAAACGTCGGTAAGTATATTAGGATGTGGCTGGTTAGGGTTTCCTCTGGCTAAAGCTCTGGTTAGCGCTGGGTATCGGGTTCGAGGTTCCACTACCAGTTCGGAGAAATTGTCAATGCTTGAACAAGGAGGAATTGAACCCTACCTAATCACTCTTAATCCAACTCTGAAAGAATCTGCTAATGCGTCTTTCTTTAGTAGCGAAATTATGGTGATAAATATACCTCCAGGCCGAAAAAGAGAAAACGTTGAATCGTTTTATACCACACAAATCAGGGAAATTTTAAGCCAACAACCCACCGAGAGGCTAATTTTTATCAGCTCTACTTCGGTATATCCTGACTGTAACCAGGAAGTTCAGGAGACTGATAGTCTGGCTCTGAGAGCTGCGGATAAAACTTTGAAAGCTAGCGGGAAAGCATTGCTAATGGCCGAGGATCTTGTCCGTAACTATTCCCCGCAAGCTACTATAGTTCGTTTTTGCGGATTAATGGGCCCCGATCGCCATCCTGGTCGGTTTTTAGCTGGGCGAAAGTTACCGAGTAGTGGACAGGCACCTATCAATTTTATTCATTTAGGTGATTGTATTGCAATACTCAAGCTAATCGTTCAGGAGGAAAAATGGGGTGAACTATTTAATGCCTGTGCTGATTCTCATCCAACTAAAGAGAAGTTTTACACTCTGGCTGCTGAGAAACTAGCCTTAGACCCACCTAAATTCTCAGCGGAAGCTACACCTTCTTATAAGAAAGTGAATAACGATAAGCTAAAACAACATTTGGGATATACGTTTATCTTTCCTGACCCTACGCAGGCACTATGAAAAGAGTTTACTGGTTGATCGGTACAATTATCGGGGGTGGAGTGGTTTCCTGCGGGCAATTCCGTACGAGCAATGAAAAGCTATACCAGCAGTTTGAAGCTGAGCCGGTAAGTTTACGAATCAAAGAATATCAATTTGAAGAACATGCGATACGCTACTTAGAAACCGGATCGGATGATAAACCTCTGGTGTTATTTGTACACGGAGCTCCTGGCTCTGCTGATGCCTTTGTGGATTTTTTGAAAGACAGCACGCTCACCAAAAATGCTCATTTAATTTCAGTTGACCGTCCAGGGCACGGATATTCTGACTTCGGAAATACAATGGTTTCAATTGAGCAGCAAGCGGCAGCACTTAAGCATTTATTAGAACAGAATAGTGCCCATTCAAAGCCCATTTTGGTAGGCCATTCATTTGGTGGCCCTATCGTTGCTAGATTTGCGATGGATTATCCTGATCTTGTAGGGGCGTTAATCTTGGCAGCACCAGCCGTTGATCCAGCGAACGAAAAAATCTGGTGGGTGTCCTATCCAGCCGATTGGAAACTGTTCCGGTGGATGGTGCCCCGGTCGTGGCGAGTTACCAATGATGAAAAACTGGCCCATATTGAGGAGTTAAAGAAGATGCAATCTCTATGGAGTAAGGTAACTGTACCTACCACCATTATTCACGGAGAAAAGGATAAACTAGTCCCGATAGAAAACGCCTATTTTGCTCAGGAACAACTGGTCAATGCTCCCGTAACTGCGGTTATTGAACTGGAAATGAATCACCTTATTCCCTGGAACCGCCCCGACCTGATTAAGGATGCTATTTTAGGTTATCTAGAGAAAGAGAATAATGGTATTGAGGAATAGGAATTTCTTCCTTAGAGAAGTAAGTGTTGCTGAAAAAATAATCCAGGTCTGGTAAGCAAATAGGAAAGTTAAACCCGCTTGGCTGGATGCTTTTCTAGATCAAATAGGTCGTTTAGCACATCAATCAAGGTTTCAGCTTCACCTCGCTTACAGGCGGCCTTAAGTTGAAGTACCGGAAGCTTCATGATTTTCTGCATCATGCCTCTGGTTACTTTCTCAACATGCTCTAGCTGTTGGCTGTCCAAGTCTTTAAGATGGCGAGCCATTTCTTCCTGACGGATTTGCTCTAAAGCGTTCTTCAAGCGTTGGATAGTAGGGGATACCTCCATTTCCTGCGCCCACTGCTGAATTTCGGATAAAGCTTCTTCAATAATGGATTTCACGTCGTGGACCGCAGCTAATCGCTTTTCTAAGGCCTGATCGGCTTTATTGCGGATATCATCTATGTTGAATAGATGCACTCCCGGTAGGGTTGCAATTTTGGGATCAATGCTACGCGGTACCGAAAGATCAATAAAGTAGCTTGGCTGCTTTAAACCAAGATCGTTTAACAAATCTGTAGTAATCAATGGTTGCGGCATAGCTACCGAAGAAACAATAATATCCGATTGGCTAATTGCCTGAGCAAAATTTGCAAAAGGAAAGGTTTCAAACTCGTGCTCCTCAGCAATCTCTTGAGCTCGGGAAAGTGTGCGGTTGGTCAGTGCGATATTGGGTAGACGAATTTTAGCGTCTCCCAGATTTTTAGCTACATCAGTACCAATTTCACCCAGGCCAAGTAGTAACACCTTAGGGTCTGACAGCGAAGAGGCGAGGTTAGTTACCAGTTCAGTGGCTGCGTAAGAGATTGAAGCTGCTCCGTCGCGAAATCCTGTTTCCTGCACTACCCGCTTATTGGTGAAGAAGATAGTATGTAACAAGCGATGCAGAAAGGGACCGGCCATATTAGCATCAGCCGAAGCCTGGTAAGCCCGCTTCACTTGGTTTGTGATTTGCAGATCGCCTACTACCTGTGATTCCAATCCAACCGCTACCTGAAAAAGGTGGCGCATCGCGGCAATGCTTTGTGTAATGCGAGTGAAATACGGATTGTAGTCTTTTATGTTGGAAAGTCCCTTTACAATACCCAACAATGCCACTAAAGTATCTCCTAAATCATCTTCGTGGGAGTAGTATACCTCGGTGCGGTTACAGGTAGAAAGCACCAGCACATTCTGGGCCGAGGTATACTCTTTAATTTTGGATAATAGATCTTCCGTTTCCTGGGGAGAGAGCGCTACATTTTCCCGGATTTCAACCGAGCTGTTCTTATACGTAAGAGAGATTGCTTTGAACGAATGATGCATGAGTTGGACAAAAATGTCGACACACAAAGATAATTGCTATTTATGGATTAGTAAACTACTAACCAAATTTATAACCAGTATAAATAGCGGATTTTAGACTTCAGTAAGATAAACGTAGGTATTAGTACTAAAAATTCCAGAAATCAGTAATAATTCTCGGTGAAGTAGGTAACGTTCTTGGTATAGTTAACTAGTGAGGTTAAGGCCGACATTTAGTATAAATTACACTTATCGCTAATAATTTTTTAATTTCCCGTTTATAATCCTAATCTACTTTTTATGGCCGATCCCATCCTTCCCATCAAGAAACTATTAGTAGCTAACCGAGGTGAAATCGCAATCCGAATTCTCCGGGCTGCTTCCGAACTTCGTATCCGTACCGTTGCTCTTTACACCTACGAGGACCGCTACTCTTTGCACCGCTACAAGGCAGATGAGGCCTACCAGATTGGTGAAGACACTGAGCCGCTTAAACCTTACCTGGATATTGAGGCAATCATACTGTTAGCGAAGAGGCAAGGGGTTGATGCTATTCATCCCGGCTATGGTTTTTTATCGGAGAATGTCCGCTTTGTGCGCCGATGCAAGGAGGAGGGAATCATCTTCGTGGGTCCTGAGCCAGAAGTAATGCAGAAACTGGGCGACAAAGTCTCCGCCAAAGAAATTGCTGTGGCGGCTGAAGTACCGGTAATTGAGGATAGTCAACAAGCGCTTGATAGTCTTGATATTGCCACCGAGGAAGCTGAACGAATTGGTTTTCCGGTGATGGTTAAGGCAGCGGCCGGTGGGGGTGGCCGGGGAATGCGGGTGGTTCGGGATAAAGACAGTCTAAAGCAAGCTTACACTGAAGCAAAGAACGAAGCTCAGAAGGCCTTTGGCGATGATACTATTTTCTTAGAGAAGTTCATTGAGCAGCCCAAGCACATCGAGATTCAGATTATGGGCGATAACTACGGCAATATCGTCCATCTCTACGAACGCGACTGCTCCGTTCAGCGACGCTTTCAAAAGGTGGTAGAAGTAGCTCCATCGGCCAACCTAAAGCAGGAAACTAAAGATCAGCTATACGAATACGCCCTGCGAATTGCTAAGCATGTAAATTACAATAATGTGGGCACCGTCGAATTTCTGGTGGATCGTCAGGAACAAATTTACTTCATCGAGGTAAACCCCCGTATCCAGGTAGAGCATACCATTACCGAGCAAATTACTGGTATTGATATTGTCCGATCTCAAATTCTAATTGCCCAGGGACGCAAACTGTCAGACCCCCGTATCTTTATCAAAAAGCAATCGGACGTGCAGTATACCGGGTTTGCAGTGCAGTGTCGGGTTACTACCGAAGATCCTAAAAATAATTTTCGCCCCGATTACGGTACCATCATCGCCTACCGCAACGCGGGTGGCTTTGGTATTCGTCTGGACGAAGGTAGTTCTTATCCAGGAGTGACAATCTCACCCTTCTTTGATTCTATGCTGGTGAAGGTGACCGCGACCGGACGGACGTTGAAGGGAGCTTCCCAACGGCTACAAAGAACGTTGCGGGAATTCCGAATCAGAGGGGTGAAGACTAATATTGGCTTTCTCATCAACGTAATCTCGCATCCCACCTTTTACCGAGGTGAAGCTACCGTAAACTTTATTGGCGACCATCCTGAACTGTTCGATATTAGAGAGGGGCTGGATCGAGCTACCCGCACGTTGATGTACATCGCTGATGTAACGGTAAACGGAAACCCCAACATCCGATTTGTAGATCAGAATAAGACATTTCGTTCGTTGATTTTGCCCACTCAAACTATGCGGGAGGAGAAAACCAACGCTGAGGTTAACTACCAGTTTGTGCCTTACCCCAAGGGAAGTAAAGATCGACTTACTGAGATGGGCCGGGAGAAATTTGTGGATTGGCTCAAGCAGGAGAAACCGGTTCAATTTACTGATACTACTTTCAGGGATGCCCATCAATCGCTACTAGCCACCCGGATGCGGACCATTGATATGATGCGAGTGGCTGAGAGTTTTGCCAAGCATCATCCGCAGGTATTTTCTATGGAAGTGTGGGGAGGCGCTACTTTTGACGTTTCCATGCGTTTCTTGTACGAGGACCCCTGGGAGCGTTTAGCTCAGTTTAGAGAAGCCATCCCCAATATTTTACTGCAAATGTTGCTGCGTGGTTCCAATGCGGTCGGTTACAAAGCCTATCCGGAT
>ERZ1740058.736-NODE-736-length-21548-cov-9.329596_pt1 | contig 21548 bp, 19 predicted proteins | sample MGYA00581745_ERZ1740058 | MGnify/ENA primary metagenome ERZ1740058 (study PRJEB43018, sample SAMN04849742) | marine metagenome | isolation source: floating plastic debris | place: Pacific Ocean | collected 2008-08-30 | study: EMG produced TPA metagenomics assembly... | reverse complement strand
GTCATCGCTACCAGACCGGTTCAAGCCGGCTTGAGACCGGAAGGTCGTTGCGCTTGACCGGGTGGACGTAAAGCCGGCCCAGCACCAGCGCCCCCCGCAACACATGCCAGCCGTGGGATAGCTTGCCAGAAATCCCGCCGCGCTGACGCGCTTTGTCGATCGCAACGCTGAGATCGTAAAGCTTGGCAAAGCCCTTCTTGAAGGCCTCGCTGTCAGTATCGAGTTCCAGCGGGAAGACCTGCCGGCTAATCTCAGTGGTCAGCCGAAACACAGCCGCATCGTACTCGGTGATGTCGACGCCGAGCGCATTGTGGAACGCCGGCCGCTGGTGATCGCGCACATACATCGTCGCGTAGACCGCCAGCAGGAAGAAACGGATCCAAAGCTTGTTCCCGCCGCGCAGCAGATGCGGATTGGCTCGCATCAACAGCGCAAACGCTTCGCCATGCCGGAACTCGTCATTGCACCACTGCTGGAACCACTTGAAGATCGGGTGGAAGCGCTTGTCCTGATTTTTCTCCAAATGCCGAAAAATCGTGATGTATCGCGCGTAGCCGATTTTCTCAGACAGATAGGTCGCGTAGTAAATAAACTTGGGCTTGAAGTACGTATACTTCTTCTGCTTGGTCAGAAATCCCAGATCGACGCCGATGTTGGCTTCTTTCAGCGCATCGTTGATGAAGCCGGCGTGACGCGCCTCATCGCGGGACATCATGCCAAAGAGTTCGCAAATGTCCTTGTTGGTGCCGCGCTTGCGCATCTCTTTGTAGAGCACGCACCCAGAGAACTCCGACGTGAGCGATGCGACCAAGAAGTCGATGAATTCCCGCCGCAGTTCAGGGTCCAGCGCATCAAAATCGATGGTGTCCCACTCTTCGTTCTTCTTGAAGTGACCTTTGTTTGGGTCTGAACGCATCTCCGCGATCAGCTCATCCCACTCGCCGCGTACCGGTTCGACGTTGATCTTGTCCATCTCGTCGAAATCGGTGGTGTAAAAGCGTGGCGCGAGGACAGTGCTTTCGCGAGCAATGGCAAGCTCTGTGGTCTCGTTGACTTCCTTGACCCGCTTCGCTCCAGCGGTGTTGCGAACTGGCGCGTTCATGCCGTCACCCTTTCCGAGAACGAGAACTCACAAAGTTCCATCACTTCAAAGTCGCCGGTGAGACGGGTCCAGAGCCGCTCGATCATCGTGGCGCGGACAATCGTCGCCTCGCGATCAACCCGCCAAACCTCGCCGTAGGGCACGCGGATCTCGGAACCATGGACGATGATCTCATCGCCGGGTTCGGCATCGATCCCGTCGGGCAAAATGACGTGGGCGTGGAGCGACTCGAAGGTGTGGCTGACCTCGACCTCGCACGGCACCGTCAGCCGTGTTTTCATTGCGCTAAACATCGCCTTTGCCTCCCATCTTGAATTGGCCGTCTGCCGCTCTGACGAGCGGCCCCGCCGTCGGTTCGCCGGTCGGCTTCAGCGCCGTGGCGAAATGTGCCGCACTTGCCATGGTCATCCTCCTCTAGTCCGTCGGTGTGTGAGTATGCCAGCGCGCGACGCGCGTCCGGCGGGGGTGAGCGCCGCAAAAACCGGGGCGACGAAGGTCGTGTCGGGCCGCGCTGCCGTGGCCATCTGTCCCAAGTGCGGCCACACCTTTCTGATCACTTTGGCCGCAGCGTGAGGTGAAAAATCACACGCGTCATTGATACAGCGCATGGTTGTGAGGATTTTCAGCCGCCCGCCCGCCGCCATGTCGACACTAGTGGCTCTTGCCCAGCTGGTGCGGGCGTAGGAGGGGAGGGAGGGGCGCTGACCAATCATCTGCCGATTACCCCGGAAAGTGGGTCAGCCCGAGGCGCATCCGCGCGTTGGGCGCGGCGCGAGACAACGGGGCGCAGAGCGCGAGAGTGACCAGAAGAAGAACAATTTCAAAATGATAAACCGCACTATAGCCGATGGTCTGTGACGTGAGCACGGGACCCAAATAGCCGCCTTCGGCGAGTGCACCGACGCCGTCGCGCATCATCCCGCCAAGGGCGACGCCAACACCCGCAGCGACCGCCTGCACCGCACCCCACGCCCCGAGCACGAGGCCGGCAGCGCTACTATCGGTTTCCTGCATTGCCGCGGTGAGTGTGCCGACAGCGAATAACCCACCGCCAAAGCCCACCGCACCAACGCCGGCGCAAAACAGGACCGTCCATTGGAGCGGATCGGCGCAGATGATCGCCACAAATCCCGCCATGCCCACGATTAAGCCGATGGCGGCGGAGCGCATGGTCCCGCGACCTGCCGAAAGGCGCCGCGCAGCAAACCAGATCCCAATCAAAGTGCCGGTGGCGAGGACTGCCGTCAGAAGCGTTGTGGCGCTGACCGACAGCGACAGCAACTCACCCCCATAGGGCTCGAGCAACACGTCCTGCATGGAAAAAGCGCACGTGCCAACCGCGACAGCCGCCATAAAGCGCGACGCCTGCTTGTTCGCGATCAGCGCGGCAAGGGTGGTGCGGAAGGCCGGGCGAGGGCGCGATGGCTTGGTGCGCTCCGGATCGCGTGGCTCTTGCTGCCACATGGCAATGATATTGATGACAATCGTCACCACTGCAGCGCCCTGGATCACCTCAATCAGGCGTATTGGCGAGAACTCCTTCAGCGCCCACCCGAATACCAGCGCCGCGAGCAGCATCCCCACCAAAAGCATAATGTAAAACAGCGCCACAATGCGCGGCCGCGTCTCGTCCGTCGCCAGATCGCTTGCAAGGGCAAGGCCCGCGGTTTGCACCGTGTGAAGCCCCGCGCCGATGAGCAAAAACGCCAACGCCGCTGCCGATTGGCCCACCCAAGGCGGCTGCACGCCCTCCGCCAGTATGAGGAGCGCAAACGGTAAAATCGCAAAGCCACCAAATTGGCTCAGCGTGCCGAACCAAATGTACGGCGTGCGCCGCCAGCCAATGTAGCTCCGGTTGTGGTCAGAGCGGTGACCGATCAGCATGCGCAGCGGCGCAAAAAGCACCGGCGCAGCCACCATAACCGCCACAAGCGACGCCGCCATGCCAAGCTCGACGATCATCACCCGGTTGAGCGTTCCCGTCAGGAGCACCATCGCCATGCCGACGGTCACCTGAAACAGCGACAGCCGGATAATGCGGGACAGCGGCATCTCAGCCGAAGCGACGTCCGCAAACGGCATAAGCCGCGCGGGAATGGCGTTGACCAAAAACCGCGTCATAGCGCGACCGCCCGGCGTATGGTGCGCGGCGTCCTCATCGGCGGGTCAGCTCGACGCATTGAGAAGTGTAAAAACCGCTCGCAATGCGCTGCGAATGGGTGATCTCGAAATCGCTGAGTGCGGGCGCCGACCCGATCGCATCGCTCAGTCGGCCAAGGCGCGCGGGCTCGATCGCCGGCGACTTGTCGCCCTTCGGAAAGAGTTTCCCTACCGCGTGCATCACCGTCAGCATCGGGGTCGATGGCGCCACGGTGAACACGATCGAGCGGCGCGTGCGGGGCGCCAGCGCCGACAAAGCACTGACAATATCGGGCAGTTGGTAATGGATCAGCGAATCCATCGCGACCACGTGGTCGTGGGTGCCAAGCGCATCATCGAGCATATCGCCGGACAAGAAGCTGACCCGGCCAGGCTCCGCGTCCGATCCTTCCGGCAGCGCCGCAGGGCAACGCTCGCGCGCAATCCCCACCAAGGTCGGCGACAGGTCAATGGCGGTCACAGCGGCACCACGCGCTGCAGCCTCCGCGGCAAGCGCTCCCGTCCCGCAGCCAGCGTCCAGCAGCCGGCGATCCTGAAGGTCCTCGCCAAGGCGCGACATGATAAGCGCGCGCATCGCATCGCGCCCGGCCCGCACTGTGGCGCGAACACGGCTGACCTTTTCGTCGGAGGTGAGCCGTGCCCAAGCCTGCGCCGCCGTGCGGTCGAAGTAGGTCTCAAGCTCGCGGCGCCTCGCGGCATACCGGGCGCCGGCTTTCCCAGGGCGCATCACATCGGTGAGGCTGTTCATCGTCCCAACCTCAATCAAACCCAAGGAAATCGAAGATGTCGCGGTCCTTCATCGGCGTCGCCTCACAGGGGTCGATGCCAGTGAGAAGCGTGCGCGCCAGGTTCAGATACTCGTTCTGAACGGCGACAATCTCCGGATCGTCCCCCATCTCAAACAGCGTCATTTTCTTCAACCGAGAGCGCCGGATGGCATCGACATTTTTCAAATGCGCCAAACGGTTGAGCCCGGTCGCCTCATTGAAGCGATCGATTTCGTCGGTACCCTCCGACCGGTTCGCAATCACACCGCCGATCCGCACGCTGTAGTTGCGCGCCTTGGCGTTTATCGCCGCCACGATGCGGTTCATGGCGAAAATGGAATCAAAGTCGTTGGCGGTCACGATGAGCGCCCGCTCGGCGTGCTGAAGTGGCGCTGCAAAGCCACCACACACCACATCACCCAAAACGTCGAAGATCACGATGTCAGTGTCTTCCAAAAGGTGATGCTCTTTCAGAAGCTTGACCGTCTGGCCGACAACATAACCGCCGCAGCCCGTACCCGCCGGTGGCCCGCCCGCCTCAACGCACATCACCCCATTAAAACCCTCGTAGACGAAGTCATCCACGCGAAGCTCTTCGGAGTGGAAGTCGACGCTTTCCAGAACGTCGATCACGGTCGGCACCAGCGACTTTGTGAGCGTGAAGGTGCTGTCGTGCTTTGGGTCGCAGCCGATCTGCAGAACGCGCTTGCCGAGCTTGGAGAAAGCCACCGACAGGTTGGAGGAGGTGGTGGACTTGCCGATCCCACCCTTGCCGTAGACGGCAAAGACCTGCGCGGTATCGATGACCTGCGTTGGATCCAACTTGACCTGAACCGAACCTTCCCCGTCGGCGCGTGGATCCACCGGCTTCGCGGCCACCGGATTGCGGATCTGAATGTTCATGCCGCAACTCCCTCAAGGCGGTCTTCAATCTCGTCGGCAGCAGCTTCCAGCGCCGCCAGCGTCGCGGCGTCCGGCTGCCAGTAGCGCCGCTCGTGCGCCTCAATGAGGCGTGTGGCGACGTTTTGCGTCGCAACAGGGTTCAGTGCCGCAAGCCGCTCGCGCATTTCGGGGTCGAGCACATACGTCTCGCTGAGGCGCTGATAGACCCAAGGTTGCACCTGACCTGTGGTCGCCGACCAGCCGACCGTGTTGGTGATCGACGCCTCGATTTGGCGCACACCCTCGTATCCGTGGGCGAGCATCCCTTCGGTCCACTTCGGGTTGAGCGCACGGGTCCGTGTCTCCAGCGTCACCTGCTCATCGAGCGTGCGCACCTTGGCGTCGCCCCGCGTCTGATCGGAAATGTACACGGGAACGCGCTCGCCACGCACCCGGCTCACGGCTCGCGACACACCGCCGAGCGTGTCGAAATAGTGGTCGACGGTGGTGACGCCGAGCTCCACGCTCTCAAGGTTTTGGTGCGCGGCATCCACGTCGCCCAAAATGCTCTGCAAGATTTTGGGCTGTGCAGCGGCCTTGCCGTCGACGCCGTAGGCAAAGCCTTTGCGTTTGGTGAAGCAATCGGCGAGTTCGTCCTCATCGTCCCAGCTGCCGCTGGCAATCAGTTGGTTGACGTTCGCGCCATAGGCGCCCTCGGCGTTGGAAAAGACGCGAAGCGCGGCCGTTTCCAACGGGCAATCGTGCGCCGCAGCGTAGGCGAGGGCGTGACGGCGGACCGCGTTCTGTTCCACCGGCTCGTCCGCGCTCGCGGCAAGCCAGGCCGCCTCAGCGATCAGCTTGGTCTGCAGCGGAAGAAGATCGCGGAAAATGCCCGACAACGTAACCATCACATCAACCCGAGGACGGCCGAGCTCGGCGAGCGGGATCAGCGCAGCCCCCGCAAGGCGCCCATAGCTATCAAGCCGCGGCTTTGCGCCCATCAGCGCCAACGCCTGCGCGATCTGCGAGCCCTCGGATTTCAGATTGTCCGTGCCCCAAAGCACCAGCGCGATGGTTTCCGGAAATGCGCCGGTCTCAGCCTGTTGGCGCGCCAAAATACGCTCAGCCTGGGCCGCACCGTCTGCCATCGCGAACGAGGAGGGGAGGCGGAATGGGTCAAAGCCGTGAAGGTTGCGCCCGGTTGGCAACATGTCCGGGTTGCGAATGAGATCGCCGGCCGGTCCCGGCGCGATGAACTTGCCGTCCAGTGCGCGCAGGATCGCCGCCATCTCGCCGGGCTCGCGCAGCGCCTTATCCATGGCGCTGAGGCGCGCTTCAACGGCCTCCGGAGTCGGCGCATCGGCAGCCGCATCCGCTGCATAAGGCTCCGAGGTCGATGGGCGATGCGTTTCCTTCTTCGGCTCAGTCGTGCCGACGATCGGGTTTGCGGCGATCGCCTTGGTGCGGTCGGTCCAGTCGCCACCATCCATGGCCGCGCCAGCCGCCGCCAAAAGGTCGGCCCGTTCCGCCTCGCTAAGACCACCGCCCACGATGTGCAGCCCGTGCGGGATCAGCGCATGCTCCAGCTCGTAGAGCTTCGTCGTCAGCGCCGCCACAGCGCTCTGCGGGTCAGTCCAAAGCGGTTCAGCCGGCACAAGATCAAGCGCCGCGGCCTGGGCTTGCAGCGTTTCAGCAAGGCTCGCCGATTGATCCTCACGCTCAGCCGCACGCCAGTGATCGAGCGCGGACTTCAACTCCGCCAACCCTTTGTAAAGGCCCGCTTCCGTCACCGATGGCGTCAGGTGCCCGATCAGCGTCGCCCCGGCCCGGCGCTTGGCGAGCATGCCCTCTGACGGGTTGTTGGCAGCGTAAAGGTTGAGGTTTGGGATCGTGCCAATCAGCCGGTCCGGCCAGCAGTCGCCAGACAGCCCGACCTGCTTGCCAGGCATAAATTCCAGCGCCCCGTGGGTTCCAAAATGCAGCACGGCATCAAAACGCTGGTTGAGGAAGCGGTAGAACGCGCTGAAGGCGTGGGTTGGCGCGAAGTTGCCTTCAAACAGCAGCCGCATCGGGTCGCCCTCGTACCCGAACGCAGGCTGCACACCGACAAAGACGTTGCCAAAGTGCGCACCATAAATGTGCAGCGTTTGGCCGTCCGTCTGCTGCCGTCCCGGCGCAGGTCCCCACACCGCTTCAATCTCGCCAAGGTGCCGCTCGGCAGCGACGTGATCGTCGACGGGGATGCGGTGCGCGACGTTGGCGTCGGACCCAAAGGTCTCTGAGTTGCCGTGGATGATCGCATCGCGCAGCGCGTCCACCGATGCGGGGACGGTGACGCGATACCCAGCGTCCGCCATGGCATGCAATGTGTTGAACAAGCTCTCGAATACCGACAGGAAGGCCGCCGTTCCCGTCGCACCGGCATTGGGCGGGAAGTTGAAGAGCACGATGGCGATCTTGCGGTCTTCACGGCGCGTTTGACGCAGCTCGATCTGGCGGCGTACCCGCTGCGCCAGCACGGCCGCGCGCTCGGTGTCGACCATCATCGCGAGGCCGGTCTCATCGCGCCCGCCGATCACGGTCGGGCTGATGGCGCCGTCGAGCTCTGGGATCGCGACCATCATCGTCGCTTCCACCGGCAACAGGCCCGCCGAACCAGTCCGCCAAGCCTCAAGCGACTGGAACTCTAGCGGTTGGCACACGGTGTAGGGCACGCCAAACGCTTCGAGCGCCTCCGCGGCTGCGCCAGTGTCGTTGTAGGCGGGGCCGCCGACCAGCGAGAAACCGGTGAGCGAGACAATGGCATCGACAGCCGGTTCGCCGTCGACGGTAAAGTACGCGTCCATCGCCGGCCGACTGTCGAGGCCGGAGGCAAACACAGGAATGACCGTCAGCCCGGCGCGCTCGAACTGGTCGATGATGCCGTCATAGTGCGCGCGGTCGCCGGACAAAATGTAGGCACGCATTAAAATGAGGCCAACCGTTCCGCGGGTTTGGCGCCCGCCCGAGGAGACCTCACGCACAGCCTCAGCGTCGGTCCCAACCGTGCCGGGCAAATGCGGGTGATAGAGCCCCACATCGGGGTAGGTGACCGGCGGCGGCGCCGTGATTGCGCCGCGCAAACTCGCCCGCGGGCCAGCCGCGTAACGCTCGGCCAGCATGGCGATCAGGCCGGCGATGTTCTCGCAGGAGCCGGCGAGCCAGTACTGCATGGCGAGAAAATATGTCCGCAGGTCCTGCGCTGTGCCGGGTACGAATTTCAGAAGCTTGGGCAGCCGCCGCAGCGTTTTCATCTGCGCGGCACCAGAGCTCTTGGACGGCGAAGAGCTGCCCCGCAGCTTCTTCAGCATGCGGATCATCGCCGAATCCTGGCGCCCCATCTCCAATTTGCCAAGCCGCGTCAGACGGATGACTTCGCCGGCTGACATGCAGCCAACGATGGCATCAGCATCGGCCCGACGCGCTTCCAGCGCTGGCAGGATCGCACTGATGTGGTCGTCAAGGAACAGCATGGTGACAATGATGATGTGGGCCGACGCCACATCCGCCTTCGCCGCCTCCAGCGCCGCTGGGTTGTCATGCCAAGTACCAGCTGCGTGCAGCGTGACCGTAAGCCCAGGCAGCGCTGGCTTTAGCCTTGCCTCCGCCTCGGCCACCGTTCTCGACAGGTGCTTGTCGAGAGTGATGATCGTGACGTTTATCGGGGTGCTGTTAGCGTCCGAAGTGGGCTTTCGCATCGTACAACGTCTCAACTGTGATACGGCTCATGCCTCGTTCTGCGGCGTAGCGCTCCGTATTCTGTCGAGCTTTGCCGCGCACGAAGAATGGGATTTTTTTCAGCTCTTTCTGGGCATCACTGTCCCATTCCAGCGCCGGCATCTCCAAGCCGGCCGCTTCAGCGGGAATAAGGTCCTCAGCGCAACCGCCGTCCGCCATCGCCGCATGAGCGGACGGCGGTGCGATGAGGATCTCCGACGACACGGCCGGTGCGGCGGACGGCCGTGGCGCATGCGCAGCAAGGTGGGAGGCCCCTGCCTCGTCGGAGAACTCGTGGTCCTCCCGGAACATGGTGAGGAGGTGTTCCTCCAGACCCATGGTCAACGGGTGGACAAGCGTATCGAACAGAACGTTGGCGCCCTCAAACCCCATCACGGGTGAACGGCGCGCGGGAAAGTCCTGCACATGAACTGGCGCGGAAATCACCGCGCAAGAAATGCCAAAGCGCTTGGCAATGTGGCGCTCCATCTGACTGCCGAGCACCATTTCTGGCTCAGCCGCCTTGATGGCCGCTTCCACTTCCAAATAATCGTCAGTGATGAGCGGCTCGAGCTCAAGATCCTTGGCAACAGCCCGGATGGTACGGGCACCTTCCCGGCTATAGGTGCCGAGACCGACGACGCGAAAGCCCATCTCTTCGGCGCAAACGCGGGCGATGGCCGCAGCATGAGTGGCGTCACCAAAAACGAAAACGCGTTTTCCGGTGAGGTAATTGCTGTCCACCGACCGGGACCACCAGGGCATGCGGCTGTTGTCGTCATCAAGCGCGGGCTCGGGATCGACACCGGCGAGCGCTGCAACCTCGGCAATAAACTCACGCGTCGCGCCCACCCCGATGGGCACGACCTTGGTAAAGGGCTGCTTGAAGGCGCGCTCCATCCAGCGCGCGGCGGTCTCTGCGATCTCGGGGTAGAGCACGACGTTGAACGCGGCCGCCGGCAGGCGCACTAGGTCCGACGGGCGCGCAGGCATCGGCGCCACCACGTTGACCTTGATCCCCAAGGTGGTGAGGAGCGCCTTGATCTCTGCCGTGTCGTCACGGTGCCGGAAGCCGAGCGCTGTCGGGCCCAGAATGTTGCAGCTTGCCTGCTCGCGACCCTCCGCCGTCGCCGGATCGGCAAGCGTGCGGCACAGGCGGTAAAAGGTCTCCGCCGCGCCCCAGTTTTCCTTCTTGGAGTAGCTGGGCAGCTCCAGCGGAATAGTGGGGCAGGGCAGGTCGAGGGCCTTGGCGAGCCCGCCAGGGTCATCCTGGATGAGCTCAGCCGTGCATGACGCACCGACCATCATCGCCTCGGGCGCCTCGCGCTCGTAGGCGTCCTTTGCCGCGTTCTTGAACATCTCCGCCGTGTCTGAACCCAGGTCGCGGGCCTGGAACGTGGTGTAGGTGACGGGCGGCCGGGCGCCGCGCCGTTCGATCATCGTGAACAAGAGGTCGGCGTAGGTATCGCCCTGGGGGGCGTGAAGGACGTAGTGCAGCCCCTTCATCCCGGTGGCCACCCGCATGGCGCCGATGTGCGGCGGCCCTTCATATGTCCACATGGTCAGCTTCATACCGCGAGCCTCTCGGCGCGCTGGAGCGGACGGGCGAAAAGCTCAGCCAAATCACCGGCCTGCTCAAAGCCGTGGATGGGCGAGAAAATCAGCTCAATCGCCCACTTCGTGCGGTATCCACGCGCCTCGAGCGGATTGGCAAGGCCAAGCCCACACACGGTCAGATCGGGTCCATCGTCCTCCAGCCGCGCAAGCTGGCGGTCCACATCCTGGCCCTCACTGAGGCGAACATCCTGTGGCAGCCGCGGCAGCTCTTCCGCCAGATGCTGGCGGTGGAGGTAGGGCGAGCCGACCTCAATGGGCCGCATGTCGCACTCTTCGGCGAGAAAGCGGGCGAGGGGCGGTTCAAGCTGCGAGTCGGGAAAGAAGCTGATCGATTTGCCGGCAAGCGTTGGGCGGTGTCGTGCAATCGCCTCGTGAGCCCGCTTTTCGGGCGCCGCAATCACAGCCTCAAACGTCTCATCAGACACACCAAAGCGCGCCGCAGCAGCTGCCAAAAAGGCCCGTGTGCCGGCCGCACCGAAGGGGAAAAGCGCGGGCAGATATTGAGCGCCCCGGCCTGCCAGACGGGCCGCCGTCTCCGTGAGGAAGGGCTGCAGCAACATGTAGGATGTGTTCGGTCCCACGGCGGGCATGGCGTCCGCATTGCGGCCAGGCAGCACTGCCACACTGTCGATGCCCATCGCCGAGAGCATGCGCAAAAACTGGTCTTCCACGATGTCGGGCAGTGCCCCCACCAGAAGCAGCTGGGAGGCGTCAGTGGCAGCCAGGTCCGGCACCAAGCTCGCCAGGCAAGCGTCTTCGCCCTCGGTAAAGGTGGTTTCAATGCCACTGCCCGAATACGCCAGTACGCGTGTTGCAGGGTGGTAGTTGCGGTTCAGCCGCTCGGCTGCCTTGGCCAAATCAAGCTTGATCACCTCAGAAGGGCAAGAGCCGACCAAAAACAAAAGCTTAATGTCGGGACGGCGAGCCAGAAGCTCGGTCACAACTCGGTCAAGCTCGTCGTGCGCATCCGCAAGGCCGGCAAGGTCACGCTCATCGATGACAGCGGTGGCAAAGCGCGGCTCGGCAAAAATCATGACGCCCGCGGCGGACTGCAAAAGGTGGGCGCATGTGCGCGAGCCAACCACCAGAAAGAACGCGTCTTGGATCTTTCTGTGCAGCCAAACGATCCCCGTGAGGCCACAAAAGACCTCGCGTTGGCCACGCTCCTTCAGCACCGGGCGGTCGCAACCACCGCGCGGGCCGTGCACAAGCGTGGTGGGCCCTTTTATGCGAGCCGGCGCGTTCAAAGCTCCACCTCTTGGGTAGGAGCCTCACGCTTGGCGCGAACCATCTTGAACAAGAACTGCGCTGCGTTGACCGCGTAGGCCACATAGGCAGCAAGAGCGATCCAAAGTTGATCAGACGTCGTGCCCCAGCCGGCAAACAAAGCCGCCACATAGGCTAAGTGCAGCACGATCACCGCCATCGACACCACGTCCTCCCAGAAGAAGGAGGGCGCGAACAAGAACTTGCCGAAGACGACCTTCTCCCAGATGGAGCCGGTGACCATGATGGTCAGCAAAATCGCTGTTTTGAGAACAACCGAAATCGCCGCGGCAGTGTGCGCGATGTCGGCAAACAGCGCCGTCAGCACGAGAACGAGGCTGACTAGAAACACAACGAACTGCAACGGCGCGAGCACCGCCTGAACCGTGGTCCAGACCGTCGCATCCCGGCGCGCCCGCTCAGCGGTCGTATAGACCGGCCGAGGGCGCGACTTGCTGGCGCTCGGCCAGTGGGGTTGTGCGGGTGCTAAGCTGCTCATCGCCCTCAGAATTTGCCTCCGTGCAGGTGGACCAGCGGGGGTACGGGCAACGACACCGGATAAGGGGTGATGGAGTGGCGCCGACGGTTGAAGTGTAGGCACCGGTCGCCGGTGGTGTCAATTGAGATTGACGATCCTGTCTGTCAAAATATATGACATTCACGCTTGCCAAGCGGCAAAGCGTCAAGCATTATTGACGCGGACGACTCTGTAAAGTTTTGCAAAGTTGACACTCGCCAACGTCACTCCCGACGCGTAAGCTGCGCGCCGTGGAGGGCCCATCATGACTGGGCGCGGCAAACGAGACAGAACGTCCCAACGGCAACCCGATGCGCGTGACAACGCGCCGGGCAAAGGTGGAGATTCTTTGGTGTCCATGCCCCTTTCGCAGGGCAACGCCGATGGCGATGCCCGTGGTCCGGTCATGGACGAGGTCGAGCAGAAGGCCCTAGCAGACATCATAGAGCAGCAGATCATACCTCGCCTGGTATCCATGCCGCGCAACGGGACGCTTAGCGAAAGTGTGCCCGAGCGCGTCATCGTCGCCATGTGCGATGCTGCCGTTGCCAACGAGCAAGCCGTGATCGAACAGCAGATCAACGCCACCGGTATGCACGGTCTCGCGCTCAGCGATGCCATGGCCGACATCGTGACGCGATCGGCAAGGCGGTTGGGCGAAGACTGGGAAATGGACCGGCGGGACTTTTTCGACGTCACAGTGGGGCTTGGCACGCTCCAGCGCGTCGTCAGCCGGTTCACCGAAAGCCCCAATATCGGGTTGCGGATGGACCGTTCGGCGTTGCTTGGCGCAATGCCAGGCCAAACCCACACTTTCGGTCTTGCCATTGTCTACCATTATTTTCAGCAGGCGCGTTGGCCGGTGGACTTTCAGCCCTTCTCAACGCCCGCCGAGCTCAAAGCCAGTTTGGCCTCTGAATGGTATACGCTGGTTGGCATCTCAATCGCCGACAGCGACCAAATTGAACTCGCGAAGGACATCATCGACACGCTGCGCGCCGCCTCCTACAATCCAGAAGTGAAGGTGATGGTTGGCGGTCCGGCGATTGTGAAGAACCAAGATCTGGCCGCCGAGTTGGGCGCCGATAGTGCTGCCTTTGACGGACGGGAGGCCGTGACCTGGGCCAACCACTGGGCAGACATTATGCCTCGCCCGCGACCACAATGACCTCCCGGTCAAGCCATGACGGCGGATGCTGAGATGGATGCGACCAATAGTGGGCGGCCCAACCCCATCAGGTCCGCCACCGACCTGCTCGGCGCACTGCCGGCCGACGAGCTAACACCGCTCCTCGCCCAAACCGCTGACGTCGCGCTTTTGCTGGACGAGGCCGGCATCATCACCGACGTGGCGCTCGGCGACATCGACATGCCCGAGGACGTGGTCGCCGGCTGGCGTGGCCAGCGCTTTGGCGACACCGTCACCAAGGAAAGCCAGGACAAAGTCCGCCGCCTCCTGCAAGCCTCGCCCACGGATGGCGTGGCCGGCCCCACACAGGTCAACCACGGCCGCAGCGACGGGCCGGACTTGCCGGTGCGCTACACCGCGGCGCGGCTCAGCCAAAACCGGTCGGTCGCCATCGGTCGCGATTTAACACGCCTTGCCGATGCCCAGCGCCGTCTCTTGGAAGCGCAGCGCGCAGCAGAGCGGTCCTACGCCGAAATGCGCCGTTCCGAGACCCGCTTCCGGCAATACTTTCACAACACCGACGAAGCGGTGGTCTTCGTCGACGCTACGGACCGAATTGCCGACGCAAACCGGATTGCCACTGAACGCTGGCGGCACGTGCCCCGAATGGTGGGTCGGCGCATCACCGACCTGTTCGAAGCCCACGAAAAGCCGATGATCGCAAGCGTCGTCGCCGCCGCCCGGCTGGGCAGCGGTATGACGCGCTGCCAATTCAGCGGCGGCGAAGCGCTCATGGCGCCTTTGCGCGGGGACCCAGGAACCGTCCTCATACGCTTCCTGTCCGGTGATGGTGACCCCACAGGCTTTGAGCGCCTAGGCCGCGTCGTGGAGACCATGCCCGATCCGTTCGTAGTCACCGACGGGTCGTTCAACATTGTGACCACCAACCACGCCTTTGCCGACTTGACCGATACCCCGTCGCCGGAACGCCTGGTGGGTCTATCGGTGGATCGGTGGCTCGGCCGGTCAGGCGTCGACCTATCGGTGATCAGGGCAGCGCTCGCCGATGCCGGTTCGCTGCGCGGGTACAATACCGTCATGCAGGGGGAACTCGGCCAGCGCTATGAGGTGGAGATCTCCGCAACCCGCGCTGTTGACCGGGGCGGCGAGCTGATCGGCCTCGCGCTGCGTCAGGTGCCGCGGACCAACGGCCCAGGCATCGGCCGCTCTCCCCAAGAATTCACTGATCTCGTCGGCCGGGTGCCCATCAAAGAAATCGTTCGCGAGACGACCGACAGCATCGAGCGCATGTGCATCGAAGCCGCGTTGGAGCTATCTGGCGACAATCGAGCGTCCGCCGCTGAGCTGTTGGGGCTCAGCCGGCAAAGCCTTTACGTCAAGATGCGCCGATACGGCATTGTTGACGGCGATGGCCTGGAAAACGGGGCATCGGACCACCTCGACTAGCGCGTCAGCTGCTGGACGAATCGCCGTTAACTAAATTCAAAAATGGGTTTCAAACACGGCAAGTGTTTGATTGCGCTGTCCACAACATTCTCGTCCGGCTAAGTATTAACAAGGTGTGCATCAGCCGCCCGGATTGGAGAATGTCTATGTCATTTCGCACTCTTGCTGCATTGGGCGTCGCCGCCACTTTGGCCGTGCCCGCCGTTGCCGTCGCTGGCGGGGGTCACCACTACAATGATTGTTGTCGTCAGGCCCCTCACCACAAGCGTCTGAAAGAGCGTGTCTACGTGGAAACGTCCGTGTACCGCGCGGGCCTTGGCAAAAACAGCATCATCGACGCGAACTACGAGAACAACAAACAGCCGGTATTTCTGATCCATCGCCGCCGTGCCGTGGGCGGGCAAATCCGCATTTTCACGCCTGGCCGGTAACGCCGCAGACCATCGCGCGGCCGGCTATTCTCTGCCCGCTTATCACCGCCAGCAAAATCACGTGCTGGCTCGTCCCGCTTCGAGGCAACCGTGGAGCCCGCGATAGGGGGAGGGAGCAGACAAGCTTGGTCGCGCTCCCATCGCGTGTGACGCCGAGTGAGGATGATAGCCGGCGTTGATCATGTAGGTGTTGCCCTCGGCCGCAGAAAATTTGTCCGGCACGTTCTCGATCTGGCGCCATGGGGTTTGGCTGGTCAGCTCTGGGACTTGCGCGGCATGTGCTTCAATTCGGCGAAATCCTACCCGATGGGTGTCAGATCCGGCGCGTGGCGCGGCGGGAAGAAAAGGTGAGCGCCAACGGCTTTGGCTTTGATGACGGCCCGCACGGCCATGCTTTTGCGGCTGCCCAGACTGTCCATGACGACAATGTCGCCGGGACCCAAGCGTTGGCACCAATCGCGCCCCAACCCGAGCCCGGAACAGCGTCTCATTGACCGGTCCGCCGGACAAGAAAGGCGCATCGATGGGATCCGAACGCAGGTGGCGATGACAATCATCGTTCGGCAGCGTCACCGAGGATCACGACCCACAATTCGCCGGCCGCCGCGCCCCAAGCCTCTGGGTGGTGTCATGTTCATCCTGGTCCCTGTGTCATCGACGAACACCAGGCGGTGGATATCGAGCTCTTTCTGATGCGCGCCAGCGACGGCACCGCGCGACATAAGCCCGGGTGTCATCGTCCGCCAGCGAGGCTTTACTTGAGTGTCATGCCCTCAGCAGGGAGCAACCGCCAGAGCCCGGTCTGGGCGCCACGCGCGCGCTCACTCCACGAACGCAGGGGCGACCTCGCGTTCAGCGAGCAAGAACGCGTCCGAACAATGGATGAGCGGTAAAAGGTCAACGTCCGAACGGCTGCCCGCCACAAGCCCCGCGAACAGATCGTAAAGCGCTAAGTATTCCGCGTCCGGCGCATCCACAGCAACCGCGTCGCCCACCATCAGCCTTTTGCCCCCGCCCGATAGCGTCAGTGTCGGCCCATCGGTCTCCACAATGATCGACCACTCGGCCGGCTCGGGGTGGTCAAAGTCGAACAATGCCTCGATCGCCCGCCCCACAGTATCGCGGTACAAAAGCTCAGCGCGCACTGGCTGCGTCGCGTTCTCAGGGATCCAGAACTTCGCCGCCTCGGTGTAAAACGGCGCGGGCAGGACGTGGGTCAGGATCGAGAGCGCGTTGATCCCCGGATCGAAGCAGCCAAAGCCTCCGTCTTCCCAAATCCACCGCTGGCCGGGGTGATAAATCCGCGCATCCTCGCGCCAAGGCACCTGCACCCCGCGCATCCCATGCTCTGCAATGGCCGCCTTCAGCGGCTCGACAGCGGCCGCGTAACGCGAGTGCCACGACGCGAACAGCGTCACGCCAGCCGCCTTCGCCGCAGCCTCCAGCGCCAGCACCTCCGCCACCGTCTGCCCAGGCGGCTTCTCCAAGAACACATGCTTTCCCGCCTGAATCGCCTCCAGCGCCAGCCGCGTGCGCACGCGCGGGGGCACACACAGCGTCACCGCGCTGATCTCGGGGTGTGCGGCGAGCATCTCTGACATCTCACGATAGGCAGGAACGCCGTCGAACGCGCCGTCATGGCTTGCGCTCGCCGCCAGCGAAAAGCCCGCATGGGCGTCCACCGCCGCCTTGTGCTGCTTGTGCGCGATGGCCCCCACGCCGACGATGCCAAGCTCGATCATCAAAAGTCTCCGCCCAAATTCAGTGCAGCGCCATCCCTGTCACGAAATTCGGATGGACATCCAGTCGAGGCTCATTAGGCTGCACCAAATGATCGCCGCTCAAAAGGCGGCGCAAAAACCCGTTCGGGAGGAAACCGATGCTCAAAACACTGCTCGGCGCAGCTGCCGCGCTCGCCATTGTCGCCGCCGTACCGGTGACGGCTGTGGCACAAACCGTGGGGATTGCGATGCCCACAAAATCCTCGACCCGCTGGATTTCCGACGGCGAATCCATGGAAGCCCAATTCCAGGCCGCCGGCTACGACACCATCCTGCAATACGCTGAAGACGACATCCCGACCCAGCTGTCCCAGGTGGAGAACATGCTGGTGCGTGGGGTGGATGCGCTCGTGATCGCCGCCATTGACGGCACCACGCTCTCCAACGTTTTGGAACAGGCTGCGTCGATGGATGTGGTGGTTGTTGCTTACGACCGCCTCATCCGCGATTCGGGCGATGTCGACTACTATACCACCTTCGACAACTTCAAAGTCGGCCAGCAGCAAGCACAGACCCTGCTCGACGTCCTAGATCTGGACGCCGGCCCCTACAACATCGAGCTGTTCGGCGGCTCGCCCGACGATAACAACGCGTTCTTCTTCTATAACGGCGCGATGGATGTGCTGCAGCCGCACATCGATTCGGGCGTCCTGAACGTAAAGTCCGGCCAAACAGGCATGGACATCGTCGGCACGCTGCGTTGGTCAGGCGAAGTTGCCCAGGCGCGCATGGATAACCTTCTGTCCGCCCACTACACCGACGACCAGGTCCACGCGGTCCTGTCGCCTTATGATGGCCTTTCCATCGGCATCATCTCCTCGCTGAAGGGCGTGGGCTACGGCTCCGCCGATCTGCCGATGCCGGCCATCTCCGGCCAAGACGCCGAAATTCCCTCGTTGAAGGCGATGATGGCGGGCGAACAAACCTCCACCATCTTTAAGGACACGCGCGAGCTCGCCCGCGTCACAGTCGCGCTGGTGGACGATGTGCTGGCTGGACGTGAGCCCACCATCAACGACACCGAGACCTACGAGAACGGCGTGAAGATCGTGCCGTCCTTCCTGCTGGAGCCGATGCCGGTGACGGTGGACAACATCAAAGAAGCCGTGATCGACAGCGGCTACTACACTGAAGACCAGCTGAAGTAAGGGCTGGTCGATGGCGCGCATGGCCCAGATCACACCGTTCGTCATGGTGTCCGATCTGGACCGTGGGATAGCCTTCTACACCGACATATTGGGCTTTAGGGCCGGGTCCATCATGCCCGGCCTCTACGGATTTTTGCGCCGGGACAGCGTGGCAATCCGGCTGCTACAAACCAGTCCCGACACTGACTTGTCCGACGAGCGGCAGGAGCGCCTGGTCTACATCGACGTCGACGATGTGGACGCGCTTTACGCGGACCTTGCGCCCAAGCTGTCTCAACTCCCCCAAGGGCGTGTCCGCCCGCCATTCAACCAAGATTATGGCCAGCGCGAATTTCACGTCTCCGACGAAGACTGCACGCTATTCTTGTTCGGCCAAGAGATCGATACAGCAACATGACCGATGCCGCCGTCGCACCAACGCCGACCGCGTCCCCGCCCTCCGTCGGCGACACGATCCTGGAAATGCGCGGCATCACCAAGCGCTTCACCGGCGTGACCGCGCTCTCGAACGTCACCTTCAGCGTCACGCGCGGTGAGATCCACGCGGTGGTCGGCGAAAATGGCGCCGGCAAGTCCACGCTCATGAAGGTGCTTTCGGGCGTCTATCCCCACGGCACCTACGAGGGCGAGATCATCTATGAGGGCGAGCCCGTTCGCTTCCGCTCTTTGCGCGAGTCGGAAGCCATCGGCATTGTTATCATCCACCAAGAACTCGCCTTGGTGCCGCTCCTGTCCATCGCGGAAAACATCTTTCTGGGCAACGAACAGGCGACCCGCGGCGTCATCGACTGGCAGTACACCAACCGTCGCACGAAGGAGCTGCTGGCCCGCGTCGGCCTCACCGAAGCGCCGGGCATCAAAGTCGGCACTCTGGGTACCGGCAAACAGCAGCTGGTCGAGATCGCCAAAGCGCTCGCCAAGGACGTGAAGCTCCTCATCCTCGACGAACCGACGTCGTCGCTCAATGAGGCCGACAGCGCCGCGCTCCTCGACCTTCTGATCGAGTTTCGCGAGAAGGGGATTTCCTCGATCCTCATTTCCCACAAGCTCAACGAAATCGCCCAAGTCGCCGACACCGTCACCGTCATCCGCGACGGCGAGGTTGTCTCCACCCTTGACGCGTCCGGCGGCATCTCCGAAGACACCATCATCAGCGACATGGTGGGCCGGGATCTGTCGCACCGCTTTCCGCCGCGCGACCTCGACCGCCCGTTGGGCGACGTCCTGTTCGAGGTGAAAAACTGGACCGTCGCCAACCCCGCGAACCCCGATCGTTTGGCCGTCAACGACGTCTCGCTCACCGTGCGCGCCGGCGAGATTGTTGGTATTTCCGGCCTCATGGGTGCCGGGCGCACCGAACTCGCGATGAGCCTCTTCGGCCGCACCTACGGCAAACAAACCGGCGGCGAGATCTTTGTCGCCGGCAGACCCATCGATACGTCCACGGTGAACGCCGCGGTGGAGGCGGGCCTCGCCTATGTCACCGAGGACCGCAAAACCTTCGGCCTCGTCCTCGACGACACCATCCGCCGCAACATCCCGCTCGCCAATCTCGACGGCGTTTCGGCCAAGGGCGTGGTGCAGGACGCGCGCGAACTCTCCGTCGCCCGCGAGTATCGCGACAAGCTGCAGATAAAATGCTCATCGGTGCGCCAGCCCACCGTCAACCTGTCGGGCGGCAACCAGCAGAAAGTGGTCCTGTCCAAGTGGCTCTTCACTGAGCCGCAGGTGCTGATTCTGGACGAGCCCACCCGCGGCATCGACGTCGGCGCCAAGTTCGAAATCTACACGATCATCCACCAGCTCGCCGCAGAGGGCAGGGCGGTGATCGTCATCTCCTCGGAACTGCCGGAGATTCTGGGCGTCTGCGACCGCGTCTACGTCATGAATGAGGGCCGCTTCGTCGGCGAACTGCCCATCCGCGAAGCCAGCCAAGAAAAAATCATGGGCATGATTGTTCGGGACAACTAGCAATGAGCATAGAATTCCTCCTCACCGCCCTCGTGGTGGTCCTGATGCCCGGCACCGGCGTGATCTATACGCTCGCCGTCGGCCTCGGCCGCGGCTTCCGCGCCAGCGTCATCGCCGCCTTCGGCTGCACGCTCGGCATCGTGCCCCACATCGCCGCCTCCATCGCCGGTCTTGCCGCGCTCCTCCATACCAGCGCGGTTCTCTTCCAAGCCGTCAAAATCGCCGGCATCCTCTACCTCATCTACATGGCCTGGTCCGTCCTGCGCTCCGACGGCGTGCTCCCGGTGGAAGGGCGCAAGGCAAAGGTCAGCAACATCAAGCTGGTGCGCGACGGCATCTTGCTGAACGTCCTCAACCCCAAGCTCTCGATCTTCTTCCTCGCCTTCCTGCCCCAATTCGTCCCAGCTTCGGTCGCTGACCCGCTACCGGTCTTCCTGCTCTTGGCCGCCGTCTTCATGGGCCTCACCTTCGCGGTCTTCGTGCTCTACGGCGCGTTCGCCGCCACGGCGCGCGATGCGGTCCTGTCCCGACCAAAGGTCATGGCGTGGGTACGGCGCTCGTTCGCCGGTGCCTTCGCGCTTCTTGGCCTGCGCCTCGCGCTGGCTGAGCGGTAGGAGCGTCCCGTGGCCCAGCAAACCATGACCGGTGAGGATAAGCGGGGCAGCCTCGCCTTTGGCTTCATCCGCAATCACCTGCGCGAATACGGCATCCTCATCGCGCTCATCGCCATCATGGCGTTTTTCCAGATCGCCACAGACGGCATCCTGCTGCGGCCCATCAACCTCACCAACCTGGTGCTCCAAAACAGCTACATCATCGTGATGGCGCTGGGCATGCTGCTCGTCATCGTGGCGGGGCACATCGACCTGTCGGTGGGCTCTGTCATGGGGTTCATCGGCGGCCTCGCGGGCGTTCTCATGGTGAGCTACGGGGTGCCCATCATCCCCGCGGTGATCATCTGCCTCCTGGTCGGGACGCTCATCGGCGCCTTCCAAGGGTTCTGGATAGCCTACTTCAAAATACCATCCTTCATCGTCACGCTCGCCGGCCTATTGGTCTTCAAAGGTGCGCTCTTGCTGCTCCTGGGCGGGGCCTCCATCGGCCCGTTCCCCAACACCTTCAGCCTCCTCTCCACCGGCTTCATCCCCGACCTTTTCGCCTTCCCTGTGGGCGAGGGCGTCACCTTCTCCGACAGCCTCGCGAAGGCGTTCGGCGTCGAGCCCAACCGCCGCGGCAACTACGTGTTCAACGCGTTCTCGCTGATGCTGGGCGCGGCGGTGGCGATCTTCCTGTTTGCCATGGGGCTGAAATCGCGCATGGCCGGGCAGGGGGATCAAGACGAACCCTTCATTCTCTTCCTCCTGCGCCAGCTCATCGTCGCAGGCGCGCTCGTCTACCTCTCCTGGCTGATGGCCAACTTCCGCGGGCTGCCCAATGTCCTCATCGTGATGGCGCTGCTCATCGCCATCTACTCGTTCGTCACAACGCGAACGACGGCAGGCCGGCGCGTCTTTGCCATTGGCGGCAACGAGAAGGCGGCAAAGCTCTCCGGCA
>ERZ1740058.734-NODE-734-length-21640-cov-7.634190_pt1 | contig 21640 bp, 16 predicted proteins | sample MGYA00581745_ERZ1740058 | MGnify/ENA primary metagenome ERZ1740058 (study PRJEB43018, sample SAMN04849742) | marine metagenome | isolation source: floating plastic debris | place: Pacific Ocean | collected 2008-08-30 | study: EMG produced TPA metagenomics assembly... | reverse complement strand
CGTCGGGGTCGCGGCGGCGTCTGACGGGCGCGAGGCGGTGGTGGTCGCGGGGGTCGCCAGCGTGTCGCTCGCGGGTACGACCTGGAGACTGAGGTCGAGATCGACCTCAGGGACGTGCTGACCGGCACCGAGCGCGACGTCGAATTTACCCGGCTCGATGTGTGCGAAGTCTGTGGTGGTACGGGCGCCAAGGCTGGTACGGAGCCGGAGACCTGCCCTACGTGTGGCGGTCGGGGCAAGGTGCAGCAAGCCGGTATGGGCGGCATGTTCCGTATGGTCACGGTCTGCCCGACCTGCCGTGGGCGCGGCACGATCATCAAGGAGCACTGCCCCGCGTGTAAGGGCAAGGGCCGCGTGCCGCGTAAGCGTGTGCTCAGCGTGAAGATCCCCGCGGGCATCCACGAGGGCCAGGCCGTGCGTGTGCAGGGCGAGGGCGAGCCGCCGCCGCTCGAGGCATCGCCAACCGGCGCGGGCGTGAGAGGCGATCTGCACGTCGTCGTGCGTGTCAAAGAGCACGACATCTTCAAGCGTGACGGCGACCATCTCTTAATGGAGTTGCCCATTGGCTTCACGCAAGCGGCGTTGGGCACCGAGATGGATGTGCCCACGCTGACCGGCAAGGTGACGCAGACCATCCCCCGCGGCACGCAGCACGGCACGCTCTTCCGCCTGCACGGCGAGGGCCTGCCCAACCTGCGGAGCGGCAAGCGTGGTGATCTCATTCTCGTCACGCGCGTCGAGATCCCCAAGAAGCTCAGCGAGAAGCAGGAGAAGCTGCTGCGCGAGTTTGCCGAGACCGAAGACCAGAGCGTGATGCCCGAGAGCCACGGCTTCCTGAAGAAGATCCGCGACCTGTTCTGATTGCCAGCGCGCACACGCGAGGACGGACACGATGGCCGAGCACGAACACGAGACAGTCGATCACGATCAGGCCGGCGACGGGCCGCCCGAGAGCTTCGGTGACATCATCCGCGACGAGGCGGGCAACCTCGACGCCGACGATGCGCAGGTGTACTTCGAGAAGCTCGAGGCCGATCTCGCGGAGATGGAGAACCGCTGGAAGACGTCGATGGCCGACTTCCAGAACTTCCAGCGTCGGGCGGCTGGCAACGAGACCGAGGCCCGTGCACGCGGTGTACGAGATGTGTGCGAGTCGATGCTCGGGGCGCTCGACAGCTTCGATCTCGCGCTCACGCAAGACCCGGCCTCGCTCACCGTCGAGCAGCTCTTCGGCGCGATCGAGACGATCCGGGCCGAGGCGCTCAAGGCCATGGCGCGCCAGGGCGTCCTACCCATCCAGCCCGAGGTCGGCGAGCCGTTCAATCCTGGCCACCATGAAGCGGTCATGCAGCAAGCGGCCGAGGGTGTGGGGCCAGGCTGCGTGGCGCAAGTGTTCCAGGCCGGGTACGCCATGGGCGAGCGGGTGCTGCGCCCGGCGAAGGTCGTCGTCACGCCCGGCGAAGGTTGAGTTTGTAGGAGCGCACTGTGCCGACTTACGACTACCGATGCAATGCCTGCGGCCACGAGTTCGAGCTCTTCCAGAGCATGACCGACAAGGTCAAGCGCACGTGCCCGGCGTGCGGCAAGCGGCAGCTCGAGCGTCTCATCGGCACGGGCGCAGCGTTGCTCTTCAAGGGCTCGGGCTTCTACGAGACCGACTACCGGTCCGACAGCTACAAGAAGGCCGCCGACGCGGACAAACCCAAGAGCGAGAGCAAGTCCGACACGAAGTCGGACTCAAAGTCGGATTCCAAGCCTGACAAAAAGACCGAAACAAAGGCCGACGCGAAGAAGACCAAGAGCAAGTCGAAGGCCGCTTCGAAATGATCCTGGGCCACGGCGTGGACCTGGTTGAGGTTGGACGCGTCGCGCGGTCCATCGATCGTCATGGCGATCGGTTCCTCGAACGTGTGTTTACCGAGGCCGAGCGGGAGTACGCGGGCGATGGCCGTAGACGGGATGAGCATCTCGCCGCGCGCTTCGCGGCGAAGGAAGCCGTGTTCAAGGCGCTGGGTACCGGTTGGGCCCAGGGTGCCGGCTGGACGGACATCGAAGTCGCCCGCAACGCGAGCGGACGGCCGTCGGTGGTGCTGCACGATCGGGCGTCCGAACTCGCGGCCCGGATGGGTGTGAAGTGGTGGCATCTCAGCCTGACGCACACCGGCGAGTTGGCCATGGCGTCGGTGATCGCCGAGGGCTGAGTCCGATCGGCCACTGCCGACCGCTACGCTTGGCTTCAGAAGAGGGAGGGATCATGGAGAATGGCGGCGCTCAGGCAGGCGGTTTGGTCGACGACACCCGTCTCCAAGAGCTGGTGAAGACTCTCGTTGAGGATCCGAAGAACGCCGTAGCCGAGCGAGAGTTCTGGCACGAATTCTGCCGCCTTCGTGATTGGAACTTCGTCGCGTCGGCCGAAGATGCCCAAAAGGCCATCGAGGCGGGTCAGCCCGGGGTTCCGCTGCAGATCTTTCGCGATGGTGATCGCACCCTGGTGCCGGTGTACACGTCGGCCGCACTCACGACGGGTGTACTCGGAGACAAGCCAGTCGCCGCGATCACGATGCCTCCCGAGGAAGCGCTCGCGTATGCCTGCGCCATGCGCGGTCGGATCGATGGCATCATGGTGAACGTGATTCCCGGAAAGGCGAGCGGCTTTGGTTTTCGCCTGCCCGACTTGTGTGCGTTCTTCCACAACGAGATGGGATACCTCCCGGCCGCGGCGATCCATAGCGCGGTCGACTATGCCCGTGGCGCTCAGCACCAGGCCGCATTCAAGATGGTCCACGACGCGGTCGCGCGGTGCGAGAAGATCTACGTCGCGTTCAAGGACGAGAGCTTCGCGTTCGTGAAGGATGGCGAGAACCTCTGGCTCTGGGCATTCAGCGACGCATCCATCGCGACCAGAGCCTGTGAGCGGCACGAAGGGCTGCGGCTGATCGAAACGACGCCCGCCGAAGTGGCGCAGCGGATCGAGCAGGCCGTGGCCGAGAGCGACGGGCGCATCAAGGGAGCCGTGCTCAACCACCCGGAGAACACGGTGATGCTCGATCACGAGCTCTTGCGGGAATCGCTCAATGCGGTGGCTGAGAATCAGCAGGACGCGTAGCGAGCTTGTGATGCGTCGTGGGGTGCAAGATGGCGGCTGCGCGTTGGCGACTGCAGGAACCCGAGCCTCCCGATGAGGGTCCGGTTGTAGAGTCGTTGTCGGAAGAGCAGCGCGTGCTCGATGTCCGAGTCGGCGCACTTCGTCTCACGCACACTTCTGACTTCGAAGCCGTCCGGGCTGAGATCGATCGCGTCGACGCGTCCGGGTCTCGCTTGCCGGGCGCGACGCTTCGAGACGTCCGAATCCGTGGGGGCGAGTGCTCCAACGCGGCCATCCCGGATGCGCGGCTGAGACGGATCCATGCAGCGGACGTTGGCGCGACTGGTCTCGATGCCTCGGGCGCAAGCATGGAAGATGTCCGTTTGCGCGGGTGCAAGTTCCGGCTCGCGCTCGGCTTCGGTGCCAGGCTCACGCGTTGCGTGTTCGAAGCGTGCGATCTGCGTGAGGCCGACTTCGAGGGTGCCGTCTTCGATCGGGTAGTGTTCCGAGATTGCGATCTGACCGCCGCCCGCCTCGGGAGCGTGGACCTTGGCCGGTGCGACATCCGAGGCTCCAGGGTCGAAGGGCTGGTGGTCTCACCCGATCGGCTCCAGGGGCTGGTGGTCGATCCGACGCAGCTGCCCACCTTTGCCCGGGTGTTGGGGCTAGACGTGCAGGACACCCCACGGCCGTGAGCGGCCGGTCGTGCTTGGCGGCAGACATACGCTTGCCCATGAGTTCCGAAGCCGTGACGAGTTCGAGCGAGCCGGCCGATTCGCCCTCGCGCCCGAAGCACTTCATCGAGGAGGCCATCGAGGCCGACATCGCGGCTGGGCGCTTTGGGCAGCCCGGCGACGCGAGCGTGGTCCGCACCCGATTCCCGCCCGAGCCCAACGGCTACCTGCACATCGGGCACGCCAAGAGCATCTGCCTGAATTTCTCGCTGGCGAAGGCCTATGGCGGGTCGTGCAACCTGCGGTTCGATGACACGAACCCGGCCAAGGAAGAGCAGGAGTACGTCGACTCGATCGTGCACGACGTGCGCTGGCTGGGGTTTCGCTGGCCGGGCGCAAGCGAGTCCGATCCACTCGCCGGCGTCGTGTTCGCGAGCGACTACTTCGAGCGGATGTATGAATTAGCGGTCAACCTCATCCGCAAGGGCCTCGCGTATGTCGACGAGCAGTCCGCCGATGAGATCCGGGCGACGCGTGGCACCCTCAAGGAGCCAGGCACACCGAGCCCCTTTCGCAACCGCCCCGTCGAGGAGAACATCGAGCTGTTCGAGAAGATGAAGCTCGGCGAGTTTCCCGATGGCTCGCGCGTGCTGCGCGCGAAGATCGATATGGCCAGCCCAAACTTCAATCTGCGCGATCCGGTCATGTACCGCGTCGTCAACACGCCGCACCACCGCACGGGCTCGACCTGGCACATTTATCCAATGTATGACTGGGCTCACGGCCTGGAAGACGCGTTCGAGGGCGTGACGCACTCGATCTGCACGCTCGAGTTTGAGGACCATCGCCCGCTGTACGACTGGTTCATCGAGGCGATCAACCGCGACAATCCCAGCCCGATCCCGCACCCACGGCAGATCGAGTTTGCCCGCTGGGGGCCCAGCTATACGGTGACAAGCAAGCGGCGGCTGCGCGAGCTGGTCGAGAAGGGTCACGTCGAGGGATGGGACGATCCGCGAATGCCCACGATCAGCGGGATGCGACGCCGGGGTGTGACGGCACGGTCGATCCAGAACTTCTGTGATGAGGGCGGTGTTACCAAGTTCAACGCGCTCATCGATGTCGGCCGGCTTGAGAACGCGCTGCGCGATGATCTCAACCAGCGTGCGCCCCGTCGTATGTGCGTGCTCGATCCGCTCAAGATCACCATCCGCAATTGGGGAGACCACGGCGACGCCGATCGCACCGAGTGGCTCGACGCGATCAACAACCCCGAGTCTGCCGATGCGGGCGTCCGCCGCGTGCCGTTCACGGGAACGCTGTATATCGAGCGCGACGATTTCATGGAAGATGCGCCCAAGAAGTTCTTCCGCTTGGCGCCGGGTCGAGAGGTGCGACTGCGCTACGGCTACTGGATCAAGTGCGTCGACGCCATCAAGGACGGCGACGAGGTCATAGAGCTCGTGTGCGAGTATGACCCGCAGACCCGTGGCGGTAATGCCCCGCCGCCCGACGCCGAGGGAAAGGTCCGCAAGGTGAAGGGCACGCTGCACTGGGTCAGCGCCGAACACGCCGTACGCGCACGGGTGAACCTCTTCGATCGCTTGTTCACGGTCGAGCAGCCGGACCGCAAGCCAAAAGACGCCGGCGAGGATTGGTCGTTCCTGTCGAACTTGAACCCAGACTCGCTGCGGGTAATCGAGGAAGCCATGCTCGAGCCGCACTGGCCGACGACCGAACAGGAGCGGAGCGCCGGCACGGGAGCGTTCGAGGACGGGCTCGAGCGATTCCAATTCGAGCGGCTGGGTTACTTCTGCCTCGAGCCCGGCCAAACCGATGGGCGGCCCGTGTTCCACCGAGCGGTGACGCTGAAGGACAGCTGGGCCAAGGCGGCCGCACGCAAGTGAGGTGGTCGGGTTCGATGCCCCGGCATCACCGATCGGGCTATCGTGCTGCGGCCGATGGCGCTGGCTCGTGACTGCCGCCACTGGCCGGGTTGCATCCAGTCCCCGCGCGTTCGCGCACCGCAACGACCGCCGCCCCTCGCCATGTTCGCGTTGATCGCCCTGCCCATCGCGATGTACTCGCTCCTCGTCGTGCTCTCGCGGCGGATGCTGCGGCGTGCAGCTTCGCCGGACGACCTGCTGGCGGGGTTGGTCGTCGGCGGGCTCCTGCTGTGTGCATTCGTCGCGTTGCTCACCGAGGCGTTGTCGCTATTCTCATGGATCAGGCCTCCGATCGTGATCGGCGGGTGGGCGTTGGGGGTGGTTGGGCTCACTTTCTTGGTGATGCGTAGCCGACCCGGCGAGCCCCAAATCGTGCGAGAGCGTGCACCGTGGTGGCACGCATTCAAGCGAGTCTCGACGTGGCTCTGGATCGCCACCATCGCGATCGCGTTGCTGGTGTTGGTGATCGCGTTGGTCTCTGCGCCCAATACGCACGATGGGCTTGGGTACCACCTGCCGAGGCAGGTGCGCTGGATGCAGGTGGGCGCGGTGCATCATTATGCGACCGACGACATGCGCGAGCTGTCGTTTCCGCCGCTGGCCGAGTACCTCCAGATGCACACCATGCTGCTCACGTCCGGCGACGTGTTCGTGCACCTTCCGCAGTGGGGGGCGTACGTGCTTTCGGCGCTGGGCGTGGCGTTGATCTGCCGATCGCTTGGGTGCGAGCGCGCCGGCGCGTTGGCCGCGCTGCTCACCATTTGCCAGCCTGTGTCATTTCTTCAGGCCGCCAGCCCGAAGAACGACCCGCTGCTCGTATTCCTCGCGGTCGCGGCGGCGTGGCTCATGCTGCACGCGTGCGTCAGCCGGCGGTGTGGGGCGGTCCAGGCGTCGCTCATCGGTGCCGCTCTGGGCCTCGCCGCGATGACCAAGAACACGGCTCCGATCGTGCTGTTCCCCGTCTGCGTGCTATTCGGCGTTCTGGTGCTGCGCGATCACCGCTTGGGGGGGATCTGGCGTGGCGCTCTGGTAGGGGCGGTCGCGATCGTGTTCGTCGCGTGTCCGGCAGCACGCAACATCGGTTCCTTCGGCCACCCGCTCGGCCCGCTGAAGCAAGCCGATGGAGGCTACTCCCTCGGTACGGAACGCCACACGCCGGAGGCGATCGCCTCGAACCTTGTACGCAACCTCGCTTTGCATGCCGTGGTCGAGACGCGAGAGGAAGGAACCGCGGTCGAACGCGCGATCCGTGACATTCACGATGCGCTCGGCTGGGATGCCGACGATCCGGGCACGACGTGGCAGGGTCGATACACCGTCCATGTCTCTTTGAACAATGAGGGCCGGGCGCCCGCGCCCGTGCACGTCGTGTTGTTCGTGCTATCGCTCGTCCCGCTCATCTGGCTGACCGTGCGCCGAGACCGTGCGGGCCCGTGGGGTCTCATTCTCTGGGCGTGCGTTGCGCTGGGGTTCCTGCTCTTTGTTGCCCTGGTGAAGTGGAACCCTTGGCATGCGCGTCTCCACGCGCCCCTGTTCGCTCTCGGCACAGTACCGATCGCGATCGCCGTACACGCGTGGCCGCGCGGCTGGATCCGGCTTGGCGGCGCGGTCATCGTGTGCGCGCCCGTGATGGGTATGCTGGCGTGGGTCGCCTACGAGAACGTCGATCGCCCCCTTCATGGACCACGAAGTGTCCTCGCGGATCCGCGCAGCGAACAGACGCGGTGGCGCTCGCCCCTACGGCAGCAGCGTGGCGAGGCCATCGAGCCCCGGCTGGCCGAATTGCAACCAGGACCGGTCGCGGTGCTGGGCCAGGGCACCGATTACAACATCATGCGGATGCTCGATCGATCGCTCCCTGGTTGGTCGGCCACGCACGTCTCCGCGGGATTGGGGTGGTCACCATTTTCGAGCAAGGACTGGAAGCCGCCGGGGATCATCGTCACGGTCTTCCATGTGTTCCCCGTCCTGAGGTTTGAGGACGCCTACTTCCAGCGCGTTGGGGAAGCCGGTTGGCTCAACGTCTACGTTGCTCGCGATGGCCCCGCGCAGCGCGGTTTGGGTGGGTCGCTGCCCGACCTGGGACGATACGACGCCCTTCCCGGCACCGGGCAGGCGACGCAGTATGGCAGGATGGTGGCCAATCACGCCGGTCGCAACAGCGTGTTTGGGCTGAGCATCCAAGGTGGCTTCGAGCGCACCATCGATGGAGACTCGCAGCCGCGCACATTGCTGTTGAGCGTGAATCCGATGAAGCGGCCGGGTGTCATCGTTCGCGTGACCCTAGATGGCCAGCCGCTCCTTGAGAGCGAAAGGCTCGAGCCGTTCGTGTACCACGACTTCGAGGTCGATGTGCCGGGCGTCGATCGTGAGGCCACGTTGGCCATGGAACTGATCGACATCCGGACGGGCGAACCCACGGGCGAGGTCACGATCGGCTGGATGCAACTCCCGCTGGCATCGGTCGTTGCAGAGTACGACGCCAAGGCCATCGCGATCGACGATCCCCGATGACCGGGAGTTGCACGGCTGTGGTGGGGCAACGGCGATGCGGGCTATAGTCGATCGCTCGGCAAAGGGCCCCCGCTTGCCCCATACCTCGCCGAGCCAAACGGTCGCCCCGCGACACCGAACCCTGGTCGTGACATGCTTGCGTTGATCGTCCTGCCCATCGCCGCGTCCCTGCTGCTCGCCGCGCTCGCTAGGCGGGTGCTCCGTCGCGCTGGCATGCCCAGCGATTGGCCGGCAGGCCTCGTCGCGGGCGGGCTGCTGTTGTGTGCGTTCGTGGTGCTCGTCACCGAAGGGCTCAGCCTTGTCACGATGCTGCGACCGGGCCCGACGATCGTCGCGTGGCTCCTCTTGATCGCGTCACTTGCGGCGGTGCTGTGGTGGACCAAGGGTGGTCGGTCCAACGACGCCCCAGCGACTGAGCCCATCCTGCCCACGTCTTGGCGAGAGGTACGCACGCCGGGCTTCTGGCTGTGGATCGCCGTAGCTGGATTGCTCGTGTTCACCTTGGCGGTTGCGATCTGTACCCCTGTGAATCAGCACGATGCGCTTGGCTACCACCTCCCGCGACAGATCATGTGGATGGACATGGGCCGCGTTGCGCACTATGCGACTGAGGACATGCGTGAGATCCAGTTCCCCCCGCTGGCCGAGTACGCGCAGATGCACACGATGCTGATCACCGGGGGCGACGTCTGGGTACAGCTCACGTCGTGGTGGGTGTACGCGTTGGCGGCGCTCTCGGCAGGCCTGCTCTGCCGCGCGATCGGTGCCCCAAAGGTCGCGCCGCTTGCTGCGTTGATCGTCGCGTGCCAGCCGTCGATGTTCATGCTGTCGTGGACGCCCAAGAACGACCCGATGCTGACGTTCTCGGTGCTTGCGCTCGCGTGGCTCGTGTTCGAGTGCGTGGCAAGGCGTCGCTGCGACATCCTGCCCGCGTGCCTTATTGGCCTCGCGCTCGGCGTGGGGGCCATGACCAAGACGAGCTCGGCGCTGTTCATGTTCCCGCTCTGCGTGGTGATCGCGGCGGGCTGCCTCGTGCAGCACCGGGCCCACGCGTTCTGGCGCGGCGGGGTGATGGCGGCGGTCGCCCTGCTCATGGTGGCGGGCCACACGTGGCGCAACGTCGATTCGTTCGGTTCGCCGCTCGGCCCAATGAGCCGAGCCGACGGCGGCTACGGGCTCTCGATGGAGCGCCTCGATCCCCCGGCGCTTGCCTCCAACGTCATCCGGCACGCGTCCTCGCACATCCCGCTTCCGGACCGGGCATCGGCCGAGGCCGCGGAGGCTGTGGTGCGAGATCTGCACGCCCGAATCGGCGCCGACCCCGGCGACCCCAAGACCAGCTGGCTTCCGGCCTACACGCTCTCGATGAACGTCGGCACCCTGAGCACCATTCCAGCGCCGGTGCATGTGGTGCTCGTGCTGGCGTTCCCGCTCATCATGGGTGTTCGCATGGCGCTACGCATTGAGACGCCAACGAACGTCGCGTGGCTGTGGCTGCTGTGGTCGTGTGCTTTCGTGGCCGTGGTTGTGTTCGTCGGCCTCGTGAAGTGGCAGATCTGGCTGCCACGATTGCACGCGCCAGCGCTGGCCCTTGGTGCGGTACCGGCGTCCATCGCGCTCTGGCCACCCCGCCGAGCACGCTCGGCATGGATCGCAACGCTCGCGTGCGGCGGGCCAACACTCGCGTTCCTGCTCTGGGCCGGCATCCCCCACTCGGCTTGGCCGCACCAGGGCGTGTGGGCGTCGCTCGCCCACCCGAGGCATCCGAGCCTGCGATGGCACCCGACCGAGGGGGGCGAGGTCGCGGAGCGTCAACTCGCCGTGCTCGAAGGCCTCGGGGTGCGCCGCATGGCCATCGTGTGCTGGAGCATGCACTACAACGTCATGCGCATGGCTCGCCAGATCGAGCCAGAGCTCCGGTTTACCGGGCTGGACAACACCCTCGGCCGAACCGATCGAGTTCCGCCGAGTGACTGGCAGCCGCCCGACGTGCTCGTGACCGAGCGAACGCCGCTCGCGTACACCCACGCGAAGGGGCAGCTGTACCGCAGGGTGGGGCCGCCCGGCTGCCTGAGCGTGTTCGTACCGTCTGACCGCTACCCCGTGCGTGGCACGGGCGAGGCCATGGTCGGCTTGCGCCGGTATCAAGCCTTCGAGGAATTCCTGCCGGAACACGACTTGGGCCATGTCCGCGCCCTCTACGGCTTTAACGCCGCGGTTGGAGACCTGCTCCCGCCCGAAGGCATCGATTTCCAGCTGCCCGATGATCGCGTGCCGAGGACGCTTCTCCTGAGCCTGAATCCCCGTGAGTGGACCAGCGGCGAGGTCTCGGTGCTGCTCGACGGCGAAGAGCTGGCTCGTGCGGAACTGCCGTACCAGCGCTACACGGCCATCGAGGTTCCCATCAGGCCCAGGCTCAAGGGCCAGACTCTGGCGATCCGCTTCCCAGGGGCCGAGAACCGCCGTTTCGGCGCCATTGTCGGTTGGGCGCAACTCCCGAAGTCGGGGTATCTAACATGGTACGACCGGGAGCGGTCGGGTCAGCCTGCGCAGTCGCAAGAGTCCGAACCCGAGGCACGCACCCCCTGAGGCCACCATGCTGAACGAGACCACGCTGCCGCCGCATCCGACCTACCGCACGCTGAGCGTCCTGATGCCCGTGTACAACGAGGCCCGCACGCTGCGCACCATCGTGTCGCAGGTGTTCGCCGCCCCGGTTGCCGATCTGGGCCTGGAGATCGAACTCGTCGCGGTGAACGACGGGAGCACGGACGGCTCGGCCGAGATCCTGGACGACCTGGCCAAGCACGACCAACGGATCCGCGTGTTCCACCAGGATCGCAACCGAGGCAAGGGCGCCGCGATCCGTCGGGCCATCGACGAGTGCACCGGCGACATCGCCATCGTCCAGGACAGCGACCTCGAGTACGACCCCAACGAGTTCCCCCGCGTGCTCATGCCGATCCTCCAGGGCCACGCCGACGCGGTCTTCGGCTCGAGGTTCGCCGCGAGCGAGCAGCGGCGCGTGCTCCTTTTCTGGCACAGCCTGGCCAATCGCTTCCTCACCTTTGTCACCAACGCGCTCAACAACATCAACCTGACCGATATGGAGACCTGCTACAAGGCGGTCCGCACCGACATCCTCAAGCAGATCCCGCTCAAGAGCGACCGCTTCGGCATCGAGCCCGAGCTCACCACACGGCTGGCCCAGTGGAACGCAAGGATCTACGAAGTGCCCATCAGCTACCACGGCCGCAGCTATGCCGAGGGTAAGAACATCGGCTGGAAGGACGGCGTGCAGGCCCTGTGGCTCTTGCTGAAGTACCGCTTCCTCGATCGGCGATTCACGACACACGACGGGTACTACGTGCTCGAGAGTGTCCGCCGCGCCCGCGGCTTCAACCGATGGATGCTCTCCCAATTCAAGCCGTTCATCGGCACGCGTGTGCTCGAGGCCGGCTGCGGCATCGGCAACTTCACCGAGCATCTGCTGGATCGTGAGCGGCTGATCTGTGCCGATCTCGACCCGTACTACGCCGAGGTCATAGGCCGCCGGTACACGCACCTGGCCAATGTCCGCACGACCCTCATGGACCTCAGCAACGCCGAGCACTACGACGCGCTCAAGCCCGAGAAGCCCGACACGGTCATCTCGCTCAACGTCGTCGAGCACATCGAGGACGACGTCGGTACGCTCAAGAACTACTACGACGTGCTCCAGCCGGGCGGCCATGCGGTCATCCTCGTTCCGGCCCACCAGTGGCTGTTCTCCGAGTGCGACCGCGCCCTTGGACACTACCGCCGCTACACCCGAGGCTTGCTCAGCGATCGCATGAAGGAGGCCGGCTTCGAAGTCGTCCAGACTTCGGAGTTCAATCGCCTTGGCGTGCTCGGATGGTGGGTGAGTGGCAAGATGGGCAATCGTGATCTGTCGCCGTCGCAGATGAAGCTCTTCAACGCCATGCTGCCCATTGCCAAGGTCATCGAGCGATTCGGCAGCTTGCCGGGCCTGAGCGTTATCGCCATCGGTCGCAAGCCCGTGCGAACGGGCGCGTCGTCGACCGCCGAGGGCGATGATCAGGCCGACGCCTCGTCTCAGGTTGAGCCCAAGCCCGCCGAGACGGCGGTGATGGCGAACTAGCGACCGCGCCTCGCACGCAAACGAGCGCAAAGCGGTTCCAAAAACATGGTTGCCCTTTCGTGAAGATCGCGCAGCTTGACTGCTAACGCGAGCTTTGTGCTGCGCACACAAAGCGTGGTGAGCGGTCGCTGGGCGGCTTCTTGTGTTTTTGTTGTGTGAAACGTTGAGGCAGACACTATCCGGTCGCCTCGCGCGCTGGTGTGCGGCTGCTTGGCAACGGGAACACATCATGGGAACATTCGGCCATTCGCGGTTCCTCGGCGCGTGTCGGCCGGGTGACTCGCATCCCAGACCCTGTCGACACGGTTGTGCCCCGAGGGAAATGAGCCATGGATCGGATCGTGCCCGCTTGCAAGAACCGTGCGAACCTCGTTACGAAGGGCGGCTTCACGCTCATCGAGCTCCTGGTCGTTATCGCCATCATCGCGCTGCTCATCGGGATCCTGCTTCCGAGCCTTGGAAAGGCCCGCGAGGCGGCCCAGCAGATCAAGGCCGCCGCGCAGCTGCGCTCGGTCGGCCAGGCGGTCACGACGTACACCACGGACAACACCGTGCTGCCGCCCGCCTACGTCTACGCGAGCGAGCGCGACGGCGACAGCTGGGAGGTCAGCGACCAGCAAGAGACCAACCCGAATCCCGCGAACGGGTACATCCACTGGTCGTGGGCACTCTTTGATGGCGGCAACCTGCAGGAAGACGCGTTCTCGTCGCCCGCGGCGTTGAACGGTGGCGCGCCGGCAACCAACCCCGGTTCGGGATTCGATGATTGGGAGAACGGCCAGGTCAACGACCTCGGGCAGCGAGCCCCAGCCGAAGAGCCCGAGGACCGCCAGCTCAAGCGAATGGCCTTTACGGGCAACGCGGCACTCTTCCCGCGCAACAAGTTTGCGACCCCGACCACACGGCGGAACAAGCTCGTGAACCCCGACATCGTGAACAGCTGGAGCACAACCATCCTGGCTACCGAGTTCCAGGAGGCCAAGGACTGGCAGTCCTTGTACGGGCAGGGCAGCTTTGTTATCAAGAGCCACCGGCCGGTCACGCCGTTCCTCGGTCGCAGCACCGGCCAAGACGTCTACCGAGAGCCCCTGGGCAGCGGCCGCGGCGGCGATGATGCGGCCCGGTTCCGCTACCCCGATCCCGAACGCGAGATCCTCGACGAGAGGGAACTCGAGCGCGCGCCCACGCTCATCGACAATCCGCTGAGCAGCCTCAATGCCGTCAGCCGTCGCTTCGGCGGCCGGGCCAACTTCGTGTTCCTCGACGGGCACGTCGACCTGCTCGAGCTTCGCGACACCATCGAGAAGCGTCTATGGGGCGATCGCTTCTACAGCCTCACCGGCCCCAACACCCAGGTGAGCCTCGGGTTCGATTGACCTGTCACGGCCGCGGGAAACCGCGGCCGTTGCGTTTGCTGATCCAGTGTTTTGTGAGCCCGCGTTGCGGGCGTCGGGGGCCGCTCGGTCCAACCCCCGGCGTGGAGGAGACGCCGGAGGGTTGGAACCACTCGGCGGGACCACAAGCCAAGTCGCACATACGTACCTGTAGAGAGAACGTAGCCATGAAGAACACGTCCACCCGTGCCAAGATGCTGCTGGCGGCCTGCGGTCTTGCCGGCGCTGCCGCCACCGCGAGCGCCCAGAGCGTCACGATCACCGAGATCATGTTCAACCCGGCGTTCAACCCCGACAATACATGGGAGTTTGTCGAGATCGTCAACACCGGCGACACCGTCATCGACCTCACCGGCTGGGTCTTCGACGACCTCGGTGGCTCGCCCGTCACGGCCGCCAACATCCCCGGTGGCAGCGTGCCCGCTGGCGGCATCGCCGTGCTGTACAACAGCAGCCTGAGCATCTCCGAGGTCGAGGGTGCCTGGGGCACCGGCACCAACTACATCGCCGTCGATAACTGGCAGGCGCTCAACAACAGTGGCACCGAGCAGTTCGGCCTGTGGGACAGCATCGCGAGCCACGACGGCCGCAACTTCGACAACGCCGTTGCGCAGGTCACGTACAACGGCAGCGGCGACGACGGCTGGCCCGTCGATGACGGCGTTGCCTCGTTCTACCTCGTAAACCCCGCGTTCGACACCAGCGATAGCTCGAACTGGGACCTGAGTGTTGCCGGCATCGACGGCGCGTTCGAGAGCAACCCGGCCGGCACCGGCGGCGACGTCAGCGTCGGCAGCCCGGGCGACACGCCCGCCACGGTTGCCATCCAGGGCCCGTTCCTCGTGAACATCTCGGGCGCCACGCTGTTCGAGAACTTCTTCGTGGCCCCGTCGTCCACCAACGACTTCCTCGACCCAGACTTCGACGGTCGGGCCCGCAGCATCAGCCCCGGCATCGATCAGCTCGCCCCTCCCGGCCAGCGCATGGGCGGCGGTTATGACGCCGACGCGCACTGGATCGTCCAGTACCGCGCCACCGGCTCGGGCAACGGCCTGGCCGAGTTTGTCCTGACCAATGATCCCGATGGCCCGCTCGCACCCGATCTCTTCGACCTGACCCGCGACGACGACGACCCGCAGGTCGGCCTGCTGGGCGAGGACGCCGAGAACGCGTACGCCAACCGCGAGAAGTGGGTTGATGAGTCCATCGGCCTCGTGCCGGGCATCTACAACGCCGGCAACGCCGGCGGCGCGCCGTTCCGCTCGGCCACCGACGGCAGCTACCTCGTCTCGCCGTTCACCTTCCCGGCCACCAGCTCGCTGGGCGGCGTCCGCGTCGACCTCGCCGTGCTCGATGTTCCCAGCTCGTGGTTCGCCACCCAGGACGGCATGGGCATGCTCGACGCCAAGCCGGGCTCGGCTGGTTACGGAAACGCGGGCATCTTCGCCACCGATAAGGACGGCAACCTGACGACGCGCAGCAACAACCTGCGCAGCCTGGGCGGCCTGACCCCGTTCGACCCGGCCGACCCTCCGGCTATCACCGACACCGACGTCGTCTTCGATACCCAGGTCGCCTTCGTGCCCATCGCCGCCATCGTCAACTACGGCGTCGGCATGGAAGAGATCCGCCAGAGCGAGTTGCGCTACGGCAACTCGACCGGTCGCCTCAGCACGGGCGAGAACCTCGTGTTCGTCACGCGTGACTCGGGCTCGGGCACACGCAACGGCTTCCAGAACTCCATCGGCCTCGACCCCAGCTGGGGCCGCGGCGAGAACATCGGCGAACGCAACAACGACGCCGCGTTCAACCTCATCGGCCCGGACTACCTGCCCAGCAACAAGGGCGGCTCGGGCTCGATGGAAGCCACCGTCGTCAACACCCGCCTGGCCATCGGCCACACCGGCGCCGAGCGCGCCAGCCGCTGGCTGTTCACCGGCCGCGCCGACGCCCTGGCCGTCCAGAACGATCTGATCGGCGGTACCGAGTTCAGCCGCCCGACGATCGATGAGATCCTGGATAACAACCAGGACGGCTACACCATCGGCGGCCCCGAGACCTTCACCACCCTCGGCAGCCCCATGGCCGTCTCGCCCTCGCTTGGTGGCCAGAACGGCACCGGCCTGCCCCCGATGCAGAACGAGCAGGCCGCCGCGTACCTCAACAACATCACCGCCAGCATCGCGGCGTTCGAGGAGGCCGGCACGGGCACGCCCGAGACCGACTTCACACCCGCCGAGTTCCTGGCCCTCAACTTCGTGCTCACCGCCGCGACCGACTTCGTCCAGGAGAACGAGGATCCCATCGGCCTGATCCCCAACCCGCAGTTCAACCAGGACCTGCAGGACTTCACCCGCGGCGCCAGCATCGTCCTCGGCGACAGCCGCATGGAGACGTTCGGCAGCGTCAGCACCACCGGCCTTGTGCCCACGCGCACCGCGGCCGTTGATATCACCTACACCGACGGCGTTGTCGGCGGCGGCAACTACATCGACCAGGCCGGCAACACCGTCTTCTACGCCAGCCCGCTCAGCGAGCGCAACGGCCTCTCGGGCGACTTCAACAACGACGGCGCCCGCAATGTCCTCGACATCCCCGCCATGATCGGCGCACTCCAAGACCGCGCGAGCTTCGAGCCCGGCAGCGACGCCGTGCTCGAGATCCTCGGCGACTTCAACGGCGACGGTAACTTCGGCGCCGAGGACGCCCGCTACTTCGCCGACGGCCTAGCCATGGACACCGGCACCGGCAACCTCGATCGCGTCGCCGGCTTCGAGGCCGTCGACGACGCCAGCACCAGCGGCAACTTCTTCGGCACCGTCATCGGCGACGGCAGCATCGCCTACGAGAGCGGCTGGAGCCGCTTCGACGTCTCCAACGTCGACGGCCTGACCACGCCCGGCTGGGCCCCGACGGCCGGCGCCGACGGCTTCGTCGACGCGTTCGACCGCGACTACATCGCCGCCCAGATCGCCGCCGTCAGCGATGGCGAGGCCAACTGGAGCGACATCAACGAGGCCGTGCTCTTCGACCTCTCGGCCGATGTCACCGGCGACCTGATCGTCAACCAGGACGACCTGGACGCGATCGACGCCATCCTGGGCGCCGACTGCCCGGCCGACTTCGACGGCAACGGCGTGCTGGACCTCTTCGACTTCCTGGCGTTCAGTAACGCCTTCGATGCAGGCGATCCGGCGGCCGACTTCGATGGCAACGGCGTGCTGGACCTGTTCGACTTCCTGGCGTTCAGCAACGCCTTCGATGCCGGCTGCCCGTAATGGGTTGACCGCTCCGAATATCAGCGAACCTTGAGTTCAAGATAGCGGGCCCCGCGCAGCGTGCGTGGGGCCCGTTTTGCCGCGCCACCAAGATCTCCAGAAACTCTGATCGGTCCGCGTGAGTATCCACGATGGACACCGCTTGTTGGTGGTATGGAGACCGTTGAATTCGCGGCTCCCAAGGAGATGCAACACGATGCCCACCCGAGACATGCGCTCGCTCACCACGGCCCTCCTCACGTGTGCGGGTCTCGCATCGCCGGCGCTCGCGCAGTGCAGCGTGTATCGCCTGGGCATGCCCGACTTTGACCAGCGACGCAGTGCGCTGCCCAACGATGGGCGCGCGTACTGCGTTCCCACCGCGACGGCCAACGCACTGGCCTACATCAGTAACCACGGCCAACCCGCAGTGTTTGGGGGTCCTCGGGATTGGCAAAGCCAGAGCGAGTACGGCTACATGAACACCCAGCTCACAACGATGGGGCTGTTCATGGGCACCGATCCGCAGGATGGAACGGGCATACTTGGCTGGCGGCTCACCACCGAGGCGTACGCACGCAACGGTGAAGGCTTGCTCGTGGGCAGCTACCAGGCCTTCGGTGATCTCGGCGTCAATCCGCTGCAGATGGCCAATCACATGCGACTGGGCACTCTGGTGATGCCGATCATCGGATGGTACGACGAACTCGACGTGAACCGTTGGGAGCGTGATGGTGGCCACGTTGTCACCATGTGGGGCGCCTCGAGCATCTGTGAAGGCCCCACAGACATGCGCATGGTGTTCCGCGATCCGGCTAACGACAGATCGATCTTCGACCAGAGTGAGTTCTCGACGACGTTCACACAATTCGAGTTCGACCCAAGCTGGCGATTCAGCTACGTCGAGGAAGACAGTTTCTTCTCTCGGCCGATCTATCGGGTCTCATCGACCAATCGTGGATTCCTAGACGGCTTCATGTACATAATGCCGGCATTCGGCTTGGCGACCGATCCGATCACCCAGGACATCGATGCGCGGGTCCCGCTGCCATTTACCGACGAGCCCGGACGTCGCGTGTTCGATGCCGATCCGACGCCCGCGTTCACCACCGTTATCGCGATGGACCAGGGCCTCACGCCCATCGAGGCGTTCGTGCTCACGCGCTCGGAGCGTTCGGGCGCCGGCACGTTGCACACGCTCGACATCGTGCGCGGTGAGATGTCGCCGATCGCTCCGGTGCCATCACCGCGTGGTGTCGCAAGCGGGCTCGACGGCTCGGTCTTTGTGTCAAGCGAGAGCAGCCTGATTCGCTACTCGCCCCAAGCGGGCGGCACGTTCGTGCCGACGGGCAACCTAGCGCTGCCTTTCCCGGCCGATGCCATGACGTACGACGACGAAACCCGAGAGTTGTACCTGCTCTCCCGGGATCAACGCCGAATGATGCGTGTCAGCGAAGGACTCGCCCTGCTCGAAAACTCGCCCGTTCCCGCCGAGATCGAACTCTCTGCCGATGCTTCGATTGCGGTGGGTGCGGACGCTAGCGGCGGTGCAGGACCCGCAGCACTCACGATTTTCGTTGCCGAATCGAGTGGAGTTGCCGAGCTCTCGCGAGACGCTGCTGGCCGGCTCGTCGTGGCCTCACACTCCAAGCTTCCCGGTGTGTCCGATCCGCGGTCCTTGCAAATCGGCGACGATGGTGCTTTGTATGCCGTCGATGACAATGTCGTACACGCGTTCGAGCGCGACGGCGCCGGCGGCTGGCATGCGGTCGACCGCCCATTGGCCGGTGAGCGCAGCGGCCCGGTGTTCCGCGTGGGCCGAGGACGATCGAACCACGACGAGGCGATCATGGACGACATCAATCGTCTGCCCCCCGATGACGATGGCGGCAAGCCCGACTGCCGGGCCGACCTCGACCTCGATGGCGAGTTGACGATCTTCGACTTCCTCGAGTTCCAAAACCTGTTTGGCGCGGGCAGCACCTGGGCCGACTTCGATCACGATGGCGAGCTGACGCTGTTCGACTTCCTGGCGTACCAGAACGCGTTCGCGCGTGGGTGCCCGTAGCAACTCGACGTCAAGCGCGGCCGAGTGACAAGGACCCGCGGAAGTAGGGGATCATGCGTCCAGTCCATACGCCTACCCACTCGGTTGGCGGCGACCCCACCACGAAGTGTGGGCGCCCTGCACCGCCGGTTCGACGGTCCGTCCGCGTTCTTTGGACACGCAATTGTCTTGCGTCGGGGGACGATTCTCGGTATTCTGTGATCGAGAGGAGATCCGACATGCCCAAGTCCGCACTCGCCGCGGCCCTGCTGGCCTCTGCCATCGCCACCGCCGGGCTCGCCCAGACCTGCGACCCCATCGACATCTTCGCGGACCCGGTCGGCTACACCGCGGGCATGCTTCCCTTCGCGGTGGCGATCGGCGATCTGGATGGCGACGGCGACGGTGATCTGGCCGTGGCTAACTTCGATACCGCCAGTGTCAGCGTGCTGCTGAACCACGGCGACGGCAAGTTCGACGCAGACGCGAAGTAAGGCGAAGACGAGTAGCCCGTCGCGGTGGCAATTGGTGACCTCGATGGCGACGGCGATAACGACCTCGTCGTCGTCAACAACGATTCGACGTCGAGCAACGTCAGCGTATTGCTCAACAACGGAGATGGCACGTTCGCCTCCGACGTGCGTTATGGTACGGGCAGCTTGCCCGAGTCGGTCGCCATCGCCGATCTGGACGGCGACGGCGACAACGACCTGGCCGTGACCAACCAGCGATCGACAGAGAACAGTGTCAGCGTGCTTCTCAACAATGGCGATGGCACGTTCGCTCCCGACGTGCAGTACGCCACGGGCAACGGTCCGCTGTCGGTGGCTATCGATGATCTCGATGGCGACGGCGACAACGATCTGGCTGTCGCCAACGGCAATGGCAGCAACGGGAGCCTGCTCTTCAATAACGGCGACGGCACCTTCGCGACCCGGGTATTCGTCGGCGCGGGCAACGGGCCGGCATCCGTGGCAATCGCCGACTTAGACGGCGACGGCGATCCGGATCTCGCGTTCGCCAATGCCAACAGCCGCGATGTCAGCGTGCTCCTGAACCGGGGCGATGGCACGTTCCCGGCCGACGTTCTCTATGACGCCGGTACGGGCCCGCAGTCCGTTGCGATCGCCGACCTGGACGGGGACGGTGATGGCGACCTTGCCGTGACGAACTTCGGTACCGGTGATGCCAGCGTGCTGCTCAACAACGGCGACGGCACGTTCGCACCCGAGGTGCGGTTCGCGACTGGTGGCGGGTCACAGTCCGTGGCGATCGCCGATCTCGATGGCGATGGCGATCCCGACATGGTCACGGTGAACTTCTTCGACCAGAACCTCACGGTGCTCCTGAACCAATGCGGCGGCTCCGCCTGCCCGGCCGACCTCGACGGCGACGGTCGCCTCACACTCTTCGACTTCCTCGCGTTCCAGAACCTCTTCGACGCCGGCGACCCCATCGCCGACTTCGACGGCGATGGCCGCCTGACGCTGTTCGACTTCCTCGCATTCCAGAACGACTTCGACGCCGGGTGCTGAGACGCAGGCCGGGCCTTGGCCGGCTGGTTGCGTTCGTAGTTCGACTCAGCGCGAGCGCCGCCTCATCCGAGAACGGCCCACAAGGTCCGCGTAACCGAACTCAAAACCGTCTTCGTGCACACCAAAACGCTTCCGGTGTCCACAGACGTGCTCCCCGTGCACACAGAAGCTCCGCGCATGTGTACGGAATTTGTTTCCACGCACACCAAGACGCTCCCGCAGGACCCGATCGCCGCTTCCGTGCACACGCGCGGCGTTTCGGGGTGTGCGGACGCGGTCGCCTTGGCCTTCTTGGCACGCCCGCCCTGCCGACTCGACGGCAGGCCCATGTCGCTTGCACTCCCGATCGCCTTGCGTCGAGGACCGATTCTCGGTATTCTGTGTGCAGAAGGAGATCCCAGATGCCGTTGACCCGCCCTGCCGTGGCCGTGCTTGCCTTCGCCCTGCCGACCACCGTCCTCGCCCAGGCCTGCGACCCCACCGAGATCTTCGCACCCCCGGTGACGTACGCCGTGGGCGACTTGCCACGGTCGATGGCGATGGGCGACCTGGACGGCGACGGCCACGCCGACCTGGCGGTGGCGAATCACGACAGCGATAACGTGAGCGTGCTACTCAACAACGGCGATGCCACCTTTGCACCCGAGGTGCGGTACGGCACGGGCCGCGGGCCCACCTCAGTGGCGATCGCCGACCTGGACGGCGACGGCGACGCCGACCTGGCTGTGGCAAACACCAACCCCAGCGGCATCATTGTGTTGTTCAACAACGGCGATGGCACGTTCGCGCCCGACGTGCGTTACCGCGTGGGCGACGTACCCATCTCCGTAGCGATCGCCGACCTGGACGGCGACGGCGATGCCGACCTGGCGGTGGCGAATCAGGTCAGCGGGGTCAGCGTGCTGCTGAGCAACGGGGATGGCACCTTTGCACCCGAAGTGCGCTACGGCACGGGCGACGCGCCCAAGTCTGTGGCGATCGCCGACCTGGACGGCGACGGCGACGCCGACCTGGCCGTGGCGAATCAGTTCAGCGACAACGTGAGCG
>ERZ1740058.733-NODE-733-length-21670-cov-6.159658_pt1 | contig 21670 bp, 13 predicted proteins | sample MGYA00581745_ERZ1740058 | MGnify/ENA primary metagenome ERZ1740058 (study PRJEB43018, sample SAMN04849742) | marine metagenome | isolation source: floating plastic debris | place: Pacific Ocean | collected 2008-08-30 | study: EMG produced TPA metagenomics assembly... | reverse complement strand
AAATTATAACCTAAACCTGACAATTTTATGAACCGACGACTAAGAATGGGGATGATAGGAGGGGGACGAGGCGCCTTTATTGGTGGAGTACATCGCATTGCGGCGGCCATTGACGGAGAGATAGAGTTAGTATGTGGTGCCTTCAGTAGTACTCCCGAAAAATCTAAAGCATCGGGAGCCGATCTGTACCTACCCCCCGAGCGCGCTTACGGTAGCTATCAGGAAATGATTGAAAAGGAAAAGGAATTACCCGAAGGCGAACGAATGGATTTTGTGTCTATCGTTACTCCCAACCACATGCACGTACCCCCGGCCAAGATGGCGCTAGAGAACGGGTTTCCGGTGATTTGCGATAAACCGCTAGCATTCAGTCTCGAGGAAGCCAAAGAGTTGAAAGAGGTGGTGGAACGCACTGGTCTTACTTTTGCCCTTACTCATAACTACACTGGTTACCCTATGGTAAAGCAAGCCCGCGATATGGTAAAAGAGGGTAAGTTTGGGAAAATACGAAAGATCGTAGTTGAGTACCCCCAGGGTTGGCTCTCCCGAACGGTAGAAAAAGAGGACTATAAACAGGCGGTCTGGCGTACTGACCCTAAACAAGCCGGTATTAGCAGCGCGATGGGCGACATTGGAACCCACGCTGAAAATCTGGCGGAGTATATTACTGGTCTACAGATTAAAGAAATGTGTGCTGACTTAACTTCCTTCGGTGAAGGACGAGAACTGGATGATGACGGCAACATATTGTTGCGATTTGATAATGGTGCGCGAGGGGTACTACACGCATCGCAGATTGCTGCCGGGGAAGTAAACGATTTAAACATTCGCGTATACGGCGAAAAAGGCGGCCTAGAGTGGCACCAGCACGTTCCTGATATGCTCACCGTTAAGTGGCTGGATCAACCCGATCAGGTTTACCGAGCGGGTGGCGACCGGGCTTACTTAAGCGAAAGTGCGATGGCCCACGTTCGTATTCCCGCGGGGCACCCGGAAGGCTACCTGGAAGGCTTTGCCAACATTTACCGGAACTTTGCTATGACTCTACGCGCCCGTATGCAGGGCAAAGAACCCGATCCGCAGCATCTGGACTTTCCGGATATTGATGATGGCATACGAGGAATGGCATTTATAGAAAATGCTGTGGCTTCCGGAAAGAGTGATCAGAAGTGGTATCCGTTTAAAATGTAAAAAAATTTCGAGAACAAGGTAGGGTAGCTGCTTATCTTTCGGTAATAGTAGTATAAATGAAGTAAACTGCACTATCATGAAATTACATCCTGTACTATTCCAAATTCTTTTATTTGCTGCCATTACATTAGTTGCCACCGGCTGTTATATTGACGTAGACGATGACGACGGTTTTGGTATTGGCCCAACTGTTAGCGGCTCTGGTAACGTAATCACCGAGGGGCGCATTGTGAGTTCTTTCAGCCGTATTGAGGTGGAAGGCTCCGCCAATATCATTCTTAACCAGGGCACAAACCAGACCGTGCAAGTTGAAGCCGACGATAATATTGTTCCGATTATCACTACCAGGGTGAGAGGTGATGAGTTAGAAATCAGTAATTCCCGTAATTACCGAAGTAATAATCCAGTCAATGTGTATATCACTGTACCCGTAATTAGTGCTATAAGCATTGACGGCTCCGGTGATGTGTTCGGCGAATCTACTATTGAAGGGGATCAGTTAGAGCTGGACATTGACGGTTCCGGCAATATGGATCTGGAAATCTTCTATACTCAGCTATTTGTAGAAAGTAACGGTTCCGGAGACTTCCAGCTCATCGGCGAAGTAGTTGATCAAAACGTCCGTATGTCGGGATCGGGTAACTATGATGCCTGGGAGATGACTTCCGAAAACTGTGATATTCGCATCAGCGGTAGTGGCGATGCCTCTGTATTTGCTTCTGAGTTTCTGAAGGCTGAAATTAGAGGCAGCGGCAATATCAGGTACTACGGCGATCCTCGCATAGAAAGTTCAGTAACTGGTTCGGGCGATATTATCTCCGCTCCTTAGGCAACCAAAATCCTAAATTCGTATTCCGGCAGCCGAAGGACATTCTTCTGTTCCGAAGACTCTTTGACTACCGCCGCTTGGAGACCACAACTTCGAGCGGCTTCTATATTTTCTGGGCGGTCATCCACAAGCAGGCACTACTGCCCTTCCCGGTGAGTAATCCACAGAACTCGTTGAAAAATATCACAGTCGGGTTTCATTACACCCATGTAGCAGGAGCTGAAAAAATGGAGAATGAATTCGTAGAGTTTACAGGATTTAATCCGGTATTCGTCTAGCGCTAGTGATTCATTATTGATAGTAGCCAACTCATAATTATCCTGCTCCGCAAGCTTTCTTACCAGTTCAATATTCTCGGGATGAGGCTGCGATTGGGTTTCCATAAAATCGGTATACTCTTCAATGGTAAAGCGGCGAGGCTGGGTAAAGATCACTTTATCCAGATATTCCTTCAACGAAATGCGTCCGCGTTCAAAATCCTGCACATAGCGCTGATGCTTTTCTTCAGCTTCTTCATAGTCATACTCAAAAGCTGCCGCTGCCGCCTCACGAGTCACATGATCCCAGCCGTTGGTAAGTAGTATACCACCTACATCAAAAAAGATGGTAGTGATGTCGTTCATGATAGTTGTTTAGGTTACCAATGCTAAGATACAGCGTATTCTGAGATGGATTCGTCCGATAGTTGACGAATGCATTTCCATTTGATAGCAAAGTGCATGCATAAAAAAGCTCCAATTTTGGGGCTGCAAGTTTAGGTTCTGCTTTCGCTTGTTTTCCTGTCGTATTCGTATCTCGCTGTACTATCGTCTAGTTAAAAAATATATTTCTTACTGATTTAGCGATTCTGAAAGGCCAAGTGTTACTAGAACCAGCGCTTGTTATGCATCCAAATGTACATGAGTAGCCCGGTAACGAGCATAAATCCCATCACCGCCGGGTAACCCCACTCCCAGGTTAATTCCGGCATGTGCTGAAAGTTCATTCCGTAAATGCCAGCAACAAAGGTGAGTGGGATAAAGATCGTGGCGATAATGGTAAGCGTTTTCATCACATTATTCATCTTGTTACTCAGCATGGACATATATAAGTTCATTAGTCCATTGAGTATCTCCCGCTGAGTTTCCATAGTGCTAATAGCCTGTTCTAGGTGACTGTATACATCACGAAAAAAACGGCGAGTAGCCTCCTCAATAAAGCTATCATCATTAATCAATGTGCTTAGTGCTTCGCGCAGAGGTGTAATACTCTTGCGTAATTCAACTACATGCCGCGTATAAAACGTAATTCGCTCCATCATTTCCTGATTCGGGTTCCGAATCAAATTACCTTCTAATAGAATGAATTGTTCGTTATACTCCTCAATCACCGAATAGTAGTTATCTACTACTACGTCCATAAGTGCGTACAGCATGTAATCAATGCCCCGTTTACGGATACGACCTTTGGCTGTTTCCAGCCGTTCGCGTACCGGATCAAATACATCCTTCTGCCGCTCCTGGAAGGAAACTAGTACGTTAGGAGTAAGAATGAAGCTGATATGTTCCTGTTCAACGTAGTGGGTCTCCTCATTGAAGTTCAGCATCTTGAGCGTGATAAATATGTAATCATCGTAGTCTTCATACTGAGGCGAGAGTACGGTGTTAAGAATATCTTCGGTTACAAGGGGGTGCAAACCAAAGTACTCACCAATTTCCCGCACTACCGATGTGTCATGAATCGCACTTACATTAATCCAGTTGGCTTGGTTAGGATCAATCTGCGCAAATACATCTGCTACTTTTCCGAAGGTTTGGTGGCGGAATTCTTCTTCAGTGTACTGAAATAGGGTGAACTCGATAGGTTCGCCTACGTTTTTTCCGGTATAAATGAGCGTACCGGGAGCGGTCCCGGCATGTTTACTAATACGATAATCCTGCCGCAGGAATAGGGATTTACGAAGTAGTTGGATGGGGAGAAGTCGGAGTAGTTGTTTGTGAAGCTGATTTCGCATGGACGGGCAGTAGTGTTCTATAAAATATACCTACCCTACGAAATTAGCAAAATCGATTAGAAGTGCGATGTTTCGCAATTACTACCCCAACGGTAAACAAAAACCGCCGCACTTTCGTCCGGCGGCTTTAAGTAGTTTGTCTATTGTATAATCAATTTTCTTTGTAGGCTAATATTATCCTGACGAATATTAACGAAGTATAATCCGGCAGGTAGATCATCTGCCCTATTTAATTTAATTCCTCTAGCTAGTTCGCCCGAAGTTACACTGGCAACTTCGTGTACTTTACCGTAAACGTCCAACAACTTGGCCACAGCCATCTTTTGATCAGGCAACCCACTTACATTCAGAGTGAATGATCCACTGCTCGGATTCGGAAATAGACTAATATCTATTACTGAAGTATTTAACGCTGAATACGCCTTCACCTCCACACTTCTGATCTTAGAATAGTTGTATCTTCCGTCAAAGTCAATCTGACGCAGGCGATAGTAGCTGATACCAACTATCGGATTCTCATCAGTGTACTCGTAAGTCAACACCTCTATACTATTTCCAGCACCTGCTACTGTGCCAATGATATCCCAGGTTTTTCCATCCTCCGAACGCTGAATCTCAAACAGTTCGTTATTTATTTCGGAGGCTGTTTTCCAACTAAGCTGAACTTTTCCCAGTTCTGCTTGTGTATTAAATTCTAGAAATTCTACTGGTAGAGGAGTACTGCCGGTAGTACCAATGCTAAAATCTTTGGAACTGAACGTACTTGCTACCTCAGCGGTTACCATGCCACTGGTTACTGTACCTGACACTGTGCCTCCTTCATTCAGCCATTGAGTACCACTCCATATGACTGCCTTAATATCATCTGTGTTAGTTACACCAGTGTGGCTACCGTAAGTCAATTGCACCTGGGCACTGTTCGATCCGCTACTAGTAATTGTCCACATATCTGCTCCACTTACTGCTTCTAGAGAACCCCTACCAGTGTCATTACCATCAAAACTAGTCGGATCATTAGCGTTAACAGTAAAGTATTCGGCCGTCCAGTTTTGGCCACCACTACCAACCCCCATGATAGTAGCAGGAGCATAGCGCGAATCCTTTCCAACTTTGAACTCATAACTAACTGAAGCAGAAATATTTTCTCTAGTTAATGGACCATTTACAAAACTTGCAACGCCGCCTCCCATTACGGTAGATGTCGCTGATACTGTTAAAGTATTGTTAGCATCTGTAGTTAGTAAACCATCTGTTAGCGTCAAGGTATTATTGACATAAATATCATTATTACCACCATCTATTATGGTTACTCCGGCTCCAGTATTGTTAATAGTTACATTTCTAAAAGCATTACTCGCTGTAAAATCACCAACAACCTGTTGGCTAGTAGAACCATTGAATAACACAGTCCCATTACTGGCCGTAAATGCTGCCAAACTTCTGGTTAAATCACCACCTATCTCAATAGTTGACCCTGATCCAGAAGTAAATGAACCGGCCGTTAATGTTAGATCACCCGCTATCTCCAAGTCAGAGGTGGACCCTAGAGATATGTTGCCGCTAGTTAATTCTAAACTGCCATCAACCTGAGTAAGGTAATCTCCAGTAAACTGGACAGTAGGCCCATTGACGGTAAAATCACCACAAATCTGCATATTCTTACTAAATGTACGAGTTCCAGTACCGCTGACTATCACTCGTCTTAGTGAAGAAATTCCACTAAATAGTCCGTAATCAGAACTTCCGGCGTACTCAATTCCTAATCCGCTACAACTGAAATCATACGATGCTGCTGGTAATATTACCCCTTCAACCCTAAGTGTTCCGGTTCCGGTCACTTCCCGTAGATTGTGTTGAGTTGTAGTACTAACATCCAATACTCCACCATTTTGAATTTGTACTTGGTACAGCCGAATCCCGTTTTTGTTGAGGGTTAGTGTAGCACCACTGGGAATTACTACAATAGCGCCCTTAGGTTCACTACCACCGGGTATTGCTGGGCTATAAATTGCCGCATCTATATCACCCCCAATTCCTGTTACTGTATAAGTAGGAACCTGATTAGGAATAGCATCATCAACACCGACAAAGTAATCGGCCGAGAGAATCTCGCTATCGCTAGAAGAAAAACCAAATGTTAACAGATTACTACCCGTGTCTACCGCACCGTCGTTTTTGTTAATATCTCCACTAGGGTTATTTTCCGAACGAATACGAGCGGTGATATAGTCGCTTTCCGAGAAAGATGGATCATCGACAGAGACATCAGATTGATCATAAACAAACGAGAAGTCGCCAGTAAAATCATTAATGTTATCCGTCGTTACCGTCCAGTAGTACTGTAACACGTTATCCAGATCTGTAGGGCTAGTATCTTCTATTCCATTATTTTTTGTTGGGTGAGAAGCATCCACTGGTTTGACCAAGACAGTACCCGAAGTTGTACCCATAGTACCTCCACTAATGTCTACCGTGAAGGGTGAATAAACATCCTGACCAATAGGGAAAATGAATTGATTGTCAGCCAGCGAGGCATCAGAAGTTCCAGCGGCAAATGTTTTCTTTAGTCCCATATCAGCATCAGCGCTGTTAGTGACGATCATCCGACCGGTACCAAAGCTTGCAGAAGTCGTAATATCAGCATCCTGGGCTAGCTCTACCGACGAACCTCCTATATCAAATATTCCCGCCTCTAGCTGAATTCTCTCGCCAATCGCAAATGTAAACGAAGAAGCTTCGGGTATCTTTACTCCACTAGTATTATTAATAGTGATGATATCTATTGAGCTACTTCCTACACTAGACCGTCGTAAGGTTTGCTGAATACTTCCGTTGAATACTAGACCGTTATAAGTAGGGCCACTATCACTGATGATGGCTCCATCAATAGTAGCATTACCAGCTAAGTTCAAATTCTGAGCAGCGGTATTGATCGTGCTACCACTGTTAATTGTTAGATCGTTAGTAACAGTAATGTCACCACTCTGAGCTAATGTGCTACTTCCTGATTTCACTAGATCGTAGAAACTAGAGGTACCGGAACCGGATAGGGTCTGGATACCCGATGTAGCATTAAACTCGGTAATATTTCCACTGGGCGTATAAGTTCCATTATTGGTAAAGTCCCCTGATATAGTCAGCTGTAATCCGTTACCATCCAAAGTATTACTACTGGCCACTGTCAAAGTTCCATCTATTGATAAAGGTACTACATTGATTTTAGCAGTAGGCGAGTTCGCCCCATCAATAGTCAAATTGTTGAGCGGAATAGCTGAATAGATAAGAAAGTCATTTTGCCCAGCGGGTGTGTCCGTATTTCCAATAGTAATAGTAGACCCCATCAGATCATACGTATCTGGATCAAGATACAGCGCTGCGGAAGTAGGAGTAGTCCCGTTCTGGCGTACCAAAGTGAGACCTCCTCCCGTGTGGGTAAAGTTACTTCCATCGTTCAGCACCTCTAATAACCCTCGACCTTCTTCAGGTGCAACATTCTTTCCAATTACTACTGTACCTCCGGTTTGAGTATAGTCCAGTATTCCGGTTGATGAAAACAACCCTCGGCGAATTTGGGAACCAACGGTTAGTGTCCCGCTACTAATTTCTATCTTGGCGTTTCCAGAAGAGGAGTACTCAATGTAATTATTACCATTTTCGCCCAGTCCGTTACCCGGATTACTACCATCAGAAATATCCATATTAAGTTCAGCATTGGCACTGCTAAGGCGTAGTAGTCCATCTAGAGAGATCCCTGTATCATCACCGCTTACAAAGGCTGTGCCTGCCTGAATCTCCAACCCTGCCGTTCCGGGTATGGCAAAATCACCCGAATTGGTAGTAAGCTCTACCGAAATATTCGGATCATTTAAAATAAGAACCCCGTTCTGTAACTCTATCGGCTGAAAGCTCGCGGAGGCATTGGCTAGTGTAAAGTTACTATTGAATGAGAAATTATAAGTGGTATCAACTCCTTTGTTCATTACAATACTATACAGGCTAGGAGTCTGATTAGTACCATTAGTCAACGAAGCGTTACTCGTACCAGCCAACTCAAGTACTACGTTTGCATCGTCTGCAGCTGTATTTCTTATATCTAGTATTCCATCGGTTCCGTTACTATTTTCTGTAAGAATGATATTGCCGCCCACATTGAAGTAGTGTACCGCAGTACCTGTACCCGTTGATTCAATGTCGATATGTGAATCATCCACTGTTCCTCCGGTTGTACCTCCAATGGTTATATCTCCACCTACTGATAGGGTATAGGGTGTGTCGCCATTATCAAATCTTACTCGCCCGTGTCCAAATCCTACACCTACACTCATATCATCAACTACTGTGATGTTCGATTGTATCCATAGTGCTGCTCGGTTAGCCACTTGTAGGTCATTGTTCACTTGAATATCATTGGTAAAGGTAACGATTCGCTGACTTCCCCAGTCATCGGTTCCCCCATTTCCTCCACTCGTCGCAGTAATTCGTAAGTTCGGAAACTCCGATGGAAAAGATGGCATGACCACTGCGTTAGTAGTTCCAGCGCTCCCTTGGTGTGCTAAGTTCCAAGTACTATTGGCATTACTTAAAAAATCACCAAAGTCATTAGTGGTATTCCAGGTAGGAACATTACTACTATTAGAAAAGAATAACTGTATCTCGCCATTTCCTACTACTTCGTCCCAATCGTGGGTAGAGCCTACTTGCGGAAACAGTCTTCCTCGTGCTTCACTACCAGTAGCCTCCTCAAATTCTAGTCTAGCTACTTCAGTATCAATGTCTACATCTAGTCTAATCGGTGTTTGGGAGTAGCCAAGTGCCCCACCGTCGTGAGCGCCAATGATTACAACGTCCCCCGAACCTGGTAATGAACCAGCCGCAGCCCCCTGCACACTCACTGTTGACCATGAGTTTGTACTACTCCAGTTCTGATCACCGCTAGTTGTTTTTCGGGTATAATAAATTGTGGGAGTTCCTACAAATCGAGTATTTGCTCCTGCTGTATAGTTCGCATTTTCAATAGTGAAGCCAGTATCAGCACCACCGTTAAATGTTATGATATTATTGGTACCATTGATAATTTCATTTTCTGGTATTCCATCATCTTCGTAGGATCGAGTGAATGGACTTTGGTCTAATACTTTTCCTGGAACGAAGGAACCCTCATTAGTTGATCCATCTAGGTCGCTCTCCGTATAATCAAATTGGTAGATAACGATTGGTGCTGATGAAAAACCTGTATTCTCAACATTCCAATAGTAGGATAAAATATCTCCACCGGTTGTTTCGGTAGTAGCTAATACATTATCTACCGGGCGAATTGAAACATATCCATCATCGGAGATGCTGGAAAAGGTAGCTAAAGCCGGTGTGTATCGGACAGCACTGTTGGCATCAGTTCCGATAGGATATAGTACTGAGCCGTCGGCGGTGATCAACCGAGAGAAACCATTATCAGAAGCGTTACCCGCTAGCTGAATCATACGGGTAGCAGAGTAATCAGTCTTCGTCTCTGAGGCTAAACTACCCTGTAGTATAAGACCATTGGTACCAATATCTAATACTCCATTAGTGAGATCGAGCTGGTTCACTACCGTTAAATCACCTCCGGTGAGGGTAAAGTTATTACCATTGTCTAATTCTACGCTATGGATTGTACCACCGCTAGTATTGGTAGTGATAGTTTGGACTGCAGAACCATTTAGTACGAGCTTGCCAGTAGAAGAAGATGTCCCAATTGTATCAGTAAGATACAAAGCATCTTGCGCTTCAATAGTGTATGTACTGTATTCAAACGTGCCTCTTTCCACCCGAAATTCGCCGGCAATTTGCAAAGCCGTTGCCGGAGCGTTAATGACAGTCACTTTATCGGTACTATTATCTTTAGCAACGGTCAAATATTGTAGGGATACGGTCGAGGTTTGATTATCCAAATCAATTACTCGCTCGCCGGAATCAATGAACTTGATAACACCATTATCAGCTAATGCCTCCTCATTACTGGGGCTTTGTAGGTTAGATCCTTGTTCAAGGTAAAGATCTCCTCCAATAAGTATATCTACCTGGCGGGGGTCTAATTGGGTGGCGACGCTTCCTGCCGAAGAAGCTAAGCGCAAATCATGAAGAATGTAAAGTTCAGTGGCCCCGACTGTTTCGTCTTCTGAACCTTCTCCGGTTATTGGTACTAGCTCAATCTCCATACCTGTCCCTGAAACATCCGTATTTTCCAGGGTTAAGTCATAAAGCGGTGCCTTTGAATCAATTTCTGTAGTTGAATTATTATTAATCTCAACAACTACTTCTCCACCGGTCACATTATAAGAGTCAGAGTTGATAAAGATCACGCCGTTACCCGTAGTATTTCGGATCGTTAGTGTTCCTCCACTCATGGAGAACACGTTCTGAGGATAGGTCATACTGAACATAGAATAATCACCTTGAGTGCCTCCGGTTCCATCCAATACTACACTCCCCCCAGTTTGGGTATAGCCCCCCACATTGCTAGGTCCTAGTATTGATGTTCTTATCTGGCGAGTTAGCAACTGCCCCCCTTCTACCACAATTTGACCATTATCCCGAATTGTTACTCCACTGGTAACATCCGATTCTAAGGTTCCGCCTGATACCTGCACCGTACCGTAGGGTACAGTTGATGAACCAGCCGTTTTGCGAGCTTCTCCACCATTCACCCAGATCCTAGCCCGCTCTGAGATGTTGTAGTTACCAGTATTATTTAGCTGATCTATAACTACGTTGGTATTGATTCTTACGGTTCCTGATAAAAGCCCCAGTGCATTACTATTATTTGTAAGCTGAGCTACATTTGCATGTCCTTCAGCAGCATAACCAAACAAATTAAAGTTAGCTGTACTGCTGGCATTGATATCCAGAATATAAGTAGCATTAGTATCTGTCAGTTCGGCTTTATCAATTTCAATACGGTAGAATCGGCACTCCCCGTCGCACTGAATTTGCTGATCAGTAGTCCTATTCAGAAAATTCAAATCAACAACACCATCGGTGGCTTCGGTGGTGTAATCCGCGCTCGTCCGATTTGTGAAGTAGGCTGTTCCCTGATTAGTGAAATCTCCGTATAAGTTAATTTGATGACGATGATTAGCGCTACCTACTCGGATGTTTCCGTTATTCTGCACCAGTACATCTCCGTATACTGCGAGGTTAAGATCAGCCCCCGCAGTTCCATCATCGATTCGCAGTGTTCCAACCTGTATATCCAGACCACCATTAAGCGTATAATCAGCCATTATATCAACTACATCTGTAGAATTATCCAGATTGATAATCAGGTTATTGAGGGCAAGCGGTTGGTTAAGATCTAATCCGCTTCCGTAAATTTCCACTGTTCCTCCCGTAGAAGCGTCGGCGAAATTAGTAATATCCGCTGTTGCAAAGTTGGCTGAGCCAGATGCACCTTGAAGCCGTAGGGTACCCGCACCACTGATTGTCGTGAAATTGTGGCCACTTGATGAAGTCAAGTCTAAGGTTCCGATAACCTCTAAACTAGCGACTTCCAAATTATTAGTAGTACCCTGAATAGTAACTACTTTACTATCAGTAATAACTACATCATCTATTATTGAAGGAACTTCGCTAAAAGTATTATCATAGTCAGGAAAAGCTGAACCATCTAGGGTCCAAGTATTGGCATCTGACCAGTTACCATTTCCGTAGCTGTACCAAGTTCGAGCCGGCCCTCCTAAAATTGGACTTGCCCCATCATCAGATGTACCAAGTGTGTAATAACCGTTGGCTAATTGAGCTTCGGTAAGTTCAAACTGCACTCGGTCACCGTTTACTTTAGTTTTTCCCGCTACGCTTACTACGGAATAATTTCCTGAGCTACCTGAGCGATAAAGCAAGTAATAGTTATCAAGAGTCTGAGGATATTGTCCACTTGCTACTCCTTCGGGAAAGTCAAACTCCAAATAAATATTGCTACCAACCGTAGTAGCTGATGTTTTCTCTACATACCAGTCCCGCTCCCAACGATCTGTAATGGTTGGCGAGGTCCCAGCTAAATCAGTCGTAGAAGAAGCGTTACCCCCATTGCTATGACCCAACATTACATAATCTCCGTCATTTAAGGAAGCCGTGGATACTACCTCCAGGTATACCCCCGCCGAAACACTTTCTGAATGAACATCCATACCATTTTTACCCACCCCAACAATGTCGTAAATGTATGCTGTACTGAAGTTTGCTTCAGTACCGTAGATATCAGTAGCGGTAACATCTAAAGTAATAGCGTATTTTTCCGATAGATAATTTTCAACTAAGGTACGTTGAGCGTCATTTAGATAGCTACCGTAGATAATCATCTCAGCAATATCTCCTCCGAAGTCTTGATTGGTAGCGTACCCATCATCTACATTGTCTTGTTCGCCACCTATTGCCAACGAACCATTATCGCTAATTGTGGCACCAATTTTCATAGCCCCGGTATGTACCTGAAGACCATTTTTATAGTGTTCTACGGTTCCATCGGTATTGGTCCAGCGAGACAGAAAAATACTCTCTGAACTAGGAGTATTAAAATCCCCTCCCGCTGAATTGTCACCGTCTACATATGTCCTAATTGCATTAGCATCAAAGATCAAATATTCGTTATCGCCTCCGCTCCCTGACACATTATAAGATACAATACCTTCCGAACTATTAGCTGTCTTAAGAATTATTATGGTGGTAATATCCGAAGAAGGAAATCCACTAAACGGATTGATGACTAGTCTTTCTGCGTTGGTATCATCAAACCGAATTATCGGAAAGCCATTAATAGTACTACTACCATCTGACTCGAATGATGGCAACTGGCTTGTGTTTCCATCACCCAACGTACTACTTGCATTCCCTGTCGAGGCCCCAAAAGTGTATCCATTACCCGACTGGTCAGACCATATGGTGACAGGATCCCCATCTGAAAGGCCGAGGGTATTGGCATCCAGCCAAAGTACGTTTTGGGGCTGACCACTACTACCACTTGCATTACCTACCCCGGCAGGACCGGTTTGGGCCACTACGGCCGTGCTAAAGACTGTCAGAAGAATTGCTAATAGAGACTTGGTGAATAGCTGAACCTTCATATTATGTTATTATATTTTCTTCTTATAGCACAATAATACGGAGCGAAAGAGGAGGGAGAAAACTGGGAGAGTACGGGGGATGTAAGTCTAAAGTGTGGTATCACAAATCTGAATGATTTATGACAGGAGCGTCTAGCACGTAAATGTAGCCACACTTAGCTTATCGCAAAAAAGGGGTGATTCTTGCTGTTTCAACAAGGAGGTTACGGATAACTTGTACTATCACGGGAAAAAAATTCTAATATGGGAAAATGGGTTAATCCACCACGAATTCTCACATTGTAAGAATATTATTCAACCATACACTTTTCTAATACCCATTGCTATTCGTTTTTCTAGAAATAAGACTTGAATTCTAGAGTAACCCTCGGGCTTTCAGTTCAAGGTATTTGTTGATAGTGTTGATCGAAAGCTCCTGTGGAGTGGTGAGCAAGGCCTGAATGCCGTACTGTCGCAGTTCATCTACGATCTGGTGCTTCTCTTCGGCAAATTGTTCGGCAATGGTTTTGCGGTATACGTCACGCAGCGAGTCTGCGGATTCTTCCAATAACTGATACAGTTCTGTATTCTTAAAAAAGATGACTACTAGAAGATGGCTTCGGGCTATTTGTCGTAAGTAGGGGAGTTGCCGACGTAAAGCTGAGATAGATTCAAAATTAGTAAACAGGAGCAGCAAACTCCGCTGAGAAATACGGCGTTTTACCGTGGCGTAGAGGGCTGAGTAATTTGCTTCCTTGTAGGCTGTTTTCTGGTTGTAAAGTGCCTCCAGCAGCAAATGAAGCTGGCGGCTACGCCGATTAGCCGGTACAAACGCCTGCACTTTATGCTGAAAAGTGATTAATCCAGCTTTGTCTTCCTTCTTCAATGCAATGTTAGAAATTACTAGGCTGGCATTGATAGCGTAGTCCAGCAGGGTCATACTGGCAAAGGGCATTTTCATGGTACGCCCCTTATCAATAATGGCATATACATGCTGCGCTCGTTCGTCTTGGTAATTGTTTATCATGAGCGCTCCCCGTCGGGCGGTAGCCTTCCAATTAATCGTCCGGTAATCATCTCCCGCTACGTATTCTTTTATCTGCTCAAACTCCTGATTGTGGCCCAAGCGCCGGATTTTCTTGATACCAAATTCAGTCAGATGCTGGGAGAAGGCGAGCAGCTCATACTTACGCATTTGGATAAAGGATGGGTAGACTGGCACTTCCTTATCGGCCGAAAAACGGTACCGTCGCTGTACCAGTCCGAGGGGTGAGTTAACGTAGGCATTAACCGCCCCAAATTGATAAGCTCCCCGCTTCACCGGGCGAATTGTGTACTGATAGGTAGTTTTCTTACGGGCGGAAATGTACGCATCCGCTTTAAAATCGCGCGCTTGTAACTGGTACGGCAGTTCATCAATAAGTTGTACCCTAACCGGAAATACATGGAAGCTGGTTAAATGCAAACTGATGGGGTTATCGTCGCCGTTGGATAACTTATCCGGACATTCCCTTTGGCCGCGTAATCCTTCTTGTGGTTTGAATAGGATAAAAATATCTATCAGCACCAATACAATAAATACACCTAATGCTACCTGCCCCACCGGAAATAAAAAGGCTATGCTAAACCCTAAGACCAGTAGTACCACCAGTATTCCTAGTGCCAAAAAAAAGCGCTTGGTTAGGTATAGTGCGCTGAATAACTTCACTAGCGAGGAACTTCTACCTGATCCAGAATAGCCTGTAGCACATCGGCAGCGGAACGTCCCTCCATTTCCACTTCAGGAGTAATGATTACCCGATGCACCAGCACCGGCAGAGCCACGAATTGCACATCTTCCGGAGTAATAAAGTCTCGACCTCGAACGGTAGCTAGTGCTTTAGCCCCAGCCAAAATTGCCAAAGAGGCCCGAGGTGAAGCCCCTAAGTACAACGATGGGTGCTGTCGGGTTTGATGCACAATATTAGCAATGTAGCTGACCAAGTGTTCTTCCACTCTCACTTCTCGAACTGTTTGCCGGTACCGTTGTAGTTGTTCAGCCGAGATGACTGACTCTAGCGCACTGATGTCGACGGTATTTTTACGTTTGTGAAAGCGCTCGAGCATCAGCGTCTCCTCTTCTAGCGTAGGGTAGCCCACTTCTATTTTAAACAAGAAGCGATCTAGCTGGGCTTCGGGCAGGCGATAAGTTCCCTCTTGCTCAATGGGGTTTTGGGTCGCCACCACTAGAAAGGGCGATTCTAACGGATAAGTCTGCCCGTCAATAGTGATTTGCCGCTCTTCCATCGCCTCGAACAGTGAAGCCTGGGTTTTAGCCGGAGCCCGATTGATCTCATCGACCAGCACAATATTAGCGAATAGTGGCCCCGGCTTAAACTCAAAGTCGGTGGTCTTAGCATTGAATACCGAAGTACCTAGCACATCCGAAGGCATCAGATCGGGAGTAAACTGGATGCGGGAGAAATCTACCGAAACAACCCGAGATACTAACTTGGCGGTAAGGGTCTTCGCCACCCCCGGCACTCCTTCCAGCAGCACATGACCATCAGCTAATAAAGCCACAATCAGCAGGTCAACCATATTCTCTTGCCCTACCACCCACTCGCCAATACTTCGGCGAATGGCCTCCATGCTTTCTTTAAGTTCAGTAAGGTCAAGTCTTGAATTAAATACCGGATTATCGGATGATTCCATAAATAGTCGTTTTAGAAGTTAGCGGGCCGACTGATAAAAGGCATCTACCCGTTCGTTAAGCGACAGTAGTTCTTCACTTTTTACCTGTTCGGCTTGCTGCACCCGGATGATCTGATCGAGCAACTTATCTACCTCAATGCGTTTTTTGTCGGCTTTGTACGTAAGCATCTCCCGAAAGTCTTCACTCGCTGGATCGGGTGTTAACCGATAATGCTCTCGCACAAAACGGTAGAAGTGCGCAATCTTTTTATCCGCCAGGTTTTTATGATTTTGGGTGCGATAATACAAATTACCAACTGTCGATACAAAATCGAGCGTGGTATTGGTTGGTGGTTGGTACACCGGAATAGCCCGCTGCTTCCGTTTGGCTTCAAAGATCACAAACAGGAAAAGCCCTGCTAAGCCTACGTACAGTCCCCAGCGTAAAGCAGGCTGACTCAATAAAAAGCGGAGTGGTGAACCGGATTCTAATTTACCTACCTGATAGTACTCCGCCCAAAGCATGTCGCGTACCGGCAGAAACGAAAGTACGTTAGCCGCTTCTTGGTACCTGCGCTCGTGCAACATTTCGTAATTGGTAAATAGCCGAGGTTCGCTGTGCAGATACAGTTCGCCTTGCCCCCAGGGTACCTTAAGCAGTATTGGCTGATCGGATTGATTGTACCGTAGCACGGTAGTTTGCGCTGTATCGTAAGACGTAAAAACACTATACTCCGCTTGCTGGCCTTCTCGTATTAATGAATCAACTGTAATTGGTATGCTGCTGGCCGTTTCAGTAGCCAAATTTAAGGTATCGGCGAAAAGTCCATAAAAATAGTTAGCCGAGACAAGAGCCGTCCGCCCGTTTGCCACTGCGCCAAGCAAAGCATCAGCGTCCAGTTCATCTGGCCCATACGCTTCAGAAATTACCAGCACATTAGAATCTAAGCTGTTTAAAAGTTTGTTTTCGTACAGGGTTTGGTAAGATGTGTGTATTTGCCGGTCGGGAAATAGCTCCTGAATTAAATCATGCAGCACATACGTACCGTAGGGAATTTTATCGCGATGGTAGAGCGTGAAGCCCCAGTCAGTTGGCTTGGGAGTCAGGTATTCTACCAATACCAGTAATGCCAGGGCTACGGCCAGAAATATGTAGTACCTCCGCTCCTTCATCTTTTATGCCGGTTGGGTAGTAAGTTGATACACTCGCTGCTGGGCATCCTTAAACAATTCTTCGTCGGCCGGAAAGTCTCCATACCAGGTGTACTCGTGTAGATACACCAAATAGGAAAGGCGTTTACGCAGTTCTGGATCTTTGAGTTCGGCCAGATACTCCTGATCAGTTTTTCCGGGGTGCCAATCGATTTGTTGATCGTCACTCAATTTTTTCAAACCCCACAGGTAGCACCAACGGATAGCCTGCTGGTAGTTCTTTTGCTGCACAGCCTGAGTAATTTCTTCCTCGAAGTTGATGCTATGAATATCTTCTACCATTCCGGCGTATCGCACTTGCCCTGATGATTTTCTTCCCAGCAATTGAGCATTTTCTAGCCCTAGTAACCGTAGCACTGCGTAAATAATCGCTATGCCACAAAGAATGTAGAACCCGATCCGGAGTATCGTACTCCAGTCTTCATCTATACTGATGTCAGGGAATAAGTCCCAGAACCAGCGCCAAAACCGCGACCAAACATTCACTTTGGCCTCCCCCCGCTCAGGATAGTCAAAATCGTCATCCGTCAGGTAGTCATTAATTTTATCAGAAGAAAAATACCGAGGCTCTGCCGGTTGAACTGTCTCTATTTTAAGTTGTCCTGAAATTGTATCTGCACTGTTGGACTGGGCAGCCAACGTCCAAGGCAAGCCCAGCAGTATTAGTACGTACAGTCCTGATCTTCTCAGCATGTATTAATAGGTTTCATCACGATCTACCTGGGAGCGGGAAGGATCGCCAATGGCGTCAATATCCTGCATCAGGCCAGTTGCTTCTTTTTTCTCAATCAGGTTACCGTACTGAAAGGCGATGGCTACTAGGGTAATGGCACTTAGTAACTGGTTGCCTACCGTATTAATTACCTGAGCGATGATGTACAGCAGCCGCTCCAACAGCGATTGGTCTTCCAGTAAGCCTTCTCCCGAAGCGGCGAAAAAGGTATCCACTCCGATAATCAGCATAGCGGGTATCCCAATTATTGATCCAAGCATAAACTGCAAAATGACCACTACAAATAGTAAAAGAAGTGTGCTGAGATAATTCCCTGTAACCAGTTTGAAGCAGCGACTAAAGGCATCACCAAAAGAAACCTTCTCCCGCATCATAATGACAAAGATCAGCGATAATGCAGCCATAAAGATGAACCCGGGAATAATGAGAAAAAGAAAGCCTACTGACACCACCATGAATACTACAATAACGGCAATCAGCATCTTCGTGAAGACGTTCTTCACCCCCTCCCACACTTCGGCTACTTCAATGGCCTGCATTACCGGTTGTTCTATGTAACGATCTAGGTAAACATGCACTACGGCGATTACTAGCGTTCCGGCTACCAACGAGAGAATCCAGTTAATGGCTCCACCGCTCACAAACCCAAACCCCGTATTGTCGCTAAGAATTAAGGTTGGCAGCAAACCACTAATAATACCAACAATCAGCAGCAGTGGTCCGGCAATAAATAGCAAACAACGTCCTAGTGGTACAAAGTTTTGCCGAAGAAAGGCGAAAGTAGCGTTAATCTTTTCGCCAAAATCCCGTTTCTGATAGAGATCAATTTTCTGAGTTTCTTGCATGGCTAGCAACTTTTCGAGGATACAAAACAAAATAATATACAACCAGCAGGGCTGAAACACCAATAATAGTAATCTTTACAATAGTCGGCAGTTCGGTGAGGCGCGTCACGAAAGACTCCAGAAAGCCGGCCATAATAAACAGTGGAACTAGTCCAACCACCATTTTAGCTCCGCGACGAGCCCCTCGCTGAAATGAAAGCAAGCGGGGATACGTACCCGGAAATAAAATACTATTACCCATTACTAAGCCAGCGCCACCCGCGATAATAATAGAAGCAATCTCAATAGTTCCGTGAATCCAGATAGTAAGGGCCGATTCGGCCAGTAAGCCCTGTTCGTAAAAAAAGTACTGAAAGGCTCCCAGCATAATTCCGTTTTGCAGCAGAATAAATCCGGTGCCCAACGAAAACAAAATCCCCATGGCGAAGGCGTAGAACGATACCCGGATGTTGTTAAAGGTAATAGCAAAAAACATATCAGCCTGCTTACTGTCTTTATACACCCGCATCGGGTCGCCCTCGGCAATATTATTAAGGGTCATGTTAATGTAGCTATCGCCTAAAATCAGGCGGGTAAAGGTTTCATCGTGGGCAGCCGATACCGCTCCAATCAGTACCGCCAGGGCAAATATTATAAAGGAATATAGCAGCGGCTTACGAGCTTGGTAGAACAGCAATGGCAATTCCATTTTCCAAAAAGTAACCAGCCGATTTCGATCTTCGCGCTTATTCTGGTAAATTTTCTGGTGTACGCGAGAAGCTAGATTATTCAGATATAGCGTAGTATTACTACTAGGATAATAGGTATTGGCATAAGCCAAATCATCGGTTAGCTCAATAAAATAAGCCGATAGCTGATCTGGATTCACGGCACTCTTCTTCGATAGCATAGTATCAAAGGCTTCCCATTTTTCTAACCGTTGCTTTACGAAAGCCGCTTCTCGCATAAAATGTACCGTTCTGACAAAACTTTTTAAGCAATTCCTTATCCGAATAGCTAATTTAGTGTATTGTTAGCAAAGATCATGGGCTACGTACAGTATGCAAAAGATTAAAGTTCAGACCACCCAAAACGTAACGATTGAATACGCTCTGGCGGGATTAGGAAACCGAATTCTAGCCTATCTAATCGACTCGCTACTGCTAGGAGTTTATATGATTGCTGCATTTTGGCTTTTTTTCGGCGTTTTCTCGCCTGAAGGAGAGCCTTCAGTGGTAGTAATTATTCTGCTATTTTTGCCGGTTTTTCTATATCACCTACTCTGCGAAGCTTTTCTCAACGGGCAATCGCTGGGAAAACGACAGATGAATATCAAAGTGGTGAAACTGGATGGTTCATCTCCTAGTCTTAGTGCTTATTTACTACGATGGCTGCTTCGCCCGATTGACATCAGTATTTTCTCAGGCGGCGTAGCGATTCTCAGTATTGCCATTTCCCAGAACGACCAGCGTTTGGGCGATCTAGCGGCTGGCACTACTGTAGTAAAGACAAAGGGCGAGACCCCACTATCTATCTTCAATGTAGATCCCGATTATGAGCCGTTATTTCCACAAGTAGTCAATCTCTCCGATCAGGATATAGAAACCATTCTACGGGTTATTACCACCTACCGCGAAACTGGGCAGACTGCTCCGGTAGGAGCAACAGCTAAAAAGATTGAGGAATTGCTCAGCGTTAAAAATGACATGCGTCCACTGCAATTTCTGTATACTATCGTACGTGACTACAAACATATTACGGCTCAGCAGACTTATCAGTAGAGGCCACAATCAGTAGTGGCTGAGTACACGCACGACATGAAGCTGACTTCCGTTCCCGAAAACTTAGCCGAGCGCCTGGCACTTTGGCTAAATATTGCCCCTACTCCAGTGAGTGATACCATGCTAGGTTTCATGTTGGCTCGTACTGTTATGGTGGCGGTTAAGTTAGAAATTTTCGAGGTGCTGGCCGATCAGCCCCAAACCATCGCTCAGGTTGCCGCCCAATGTTCTACCGATGTTAAGGCCACCCGAATATTACTCAATACCCTGGTTCAGTTAGGCTACGCACAGCTTAATCAAGATCAATACGCATTGAGTTCGCTGGCTCGCAAGTGGCTTCTAAAGGAAAGCAAAGTCTCGCTGCGCGATAAAATGCTACTGCAGTTTCTGGAGTGGGACTTTACCGAACACTACGAGGATTACCTCCGTACTGGTGAACCTCTCAATTATCACTACCATATGGACTCCAAACAGTGGGAGACGTATCAGCAGGGGATGCGTTCTATGGCTGAGATTTCAGCCTGGGAGATCGGTAGACGCACTCCAGTCCCAGCGCAAGCCACCCAGATGCTGGATATTGGCGGAGCCCACGGTTTCTACTCCATTGAGTTATGTCAACGTTATCCTAGATTGCAATCTACTATTCTGGAATTACCTGATGCCATTGAACACGCTCAACCTATCTTGGCCGAGAAAAACCCCAATGGCCGGGTCAGATACCAGGCAGGAAATGCTCTGACCGATGATTTGGGCGAGGCCCAATGGGATTTGGTATTTATGTCTAGTCTAGCTCACCACTTCGATGAAGAGGCTAATGCTGAGTTGGCCAAACGGGTAGCCCGGGCTCTTCGGCCAGGAGGTTACTACATTGTGCAGGATTTAATCCGGACCGATCGGCCGAAATCAGGAGATCATCTCGGCGGACTGCTCAATATGTACTTTGCCGCTACCAGCGAAGCGGGCACCTACTCCGAACCGGAAATTCACCAGTGGCAGAAGCAGGCTAGCTTAGTCCCCCAACGCAGTGTTTGGTTACGCTCCATTCCCCGTCATGCTCAGATTGTAGCTAAGAAAATGTAATATTATTGTATTTATGTGTTAGGGTGTTTTGGTGTTATTCTCGAAATGGGAATTGGGATTGTAAGCCCATAGGGGCAACCATAACACTTAAATGCCCAAACACTCTAACACCATAATACTGTAACACCACTTTTTTTGAGAAAGCTGAAATAAGTCCTATTTTAGTGCCCCCGGTAACGGATACGGTATTTTTTCACCAAACTTTACAACCTGACAGTTTATGAAAACAATGAAAGGGCCCGCTATCTTTTTAGCGCAGTTTATGAGCGATGATGCTCCC
>ERZ1740058.730-NODE-730-length-21693-cov-6.081154_pt1 | contig 21693 bp, 16 predicted proteins | sample MGYA00581745_ERZ1740058 | MGnify/ENA primary metagenome ERZ1740058 (study PRJEB43018, sample SAMN04849742) | marine metagenome | isolation source: floating plastic debris | place: Pacific Ocean | collected 2008-08-30 | study: EMG produced TPA metagenomics assembly... | reverse complement strand
GGACATTGCTCTAGTGGCTGAAGAAGCGGGGATATTAATTGGGGCTATTTGGGGGCGAAAGTTTACCCAAGATAACCCGGGATTTGGATTTGTTGACGAGAACACTCCGGAACTGAGTATGGCAATAAAGGAGGAGTGGAGGGGCGAAGGCATCGGTACTACGTTAATCCGAGAAATCGCCAGGTCCTACCAACAAGTAGGCATCAAGGCGCTATCACTGAGTGTTGATAAGAAAAACCGAGCGTATACACTCTACCAAAGAATGGGGTGTGAGGTTGTTGCTGAAACCGATACCTCAGTAGTGATGAAAAAAGACCTAAAGTAAATGGAGGAATCTATTCAGCGGAACTCATTGGTCCCGTACTTAGAGTCAGCAAACGTTATAGCCTACAATGGGTATATTCAGCAACGTTTTAAGTTATGACTGCTTAGTCATTTTTCACTAGCTCAGGCAGTAGCTTTTCAGGAATACCGAATGCCTCTACGAGTCCGGTGGCTTCTTTTCTCAGCTCCCAGCATAGCTGATTGACCTCTCTTCTAATGGCCTTGGTTTTAACTCCATCCATATAACCACTTTCTAAGTACCACCCTTTGTTCTGCTCTATCTGAGATAAGGCGAAGAGTTGATAAACTTTTATTAACACCTTTTGGCCAGACTCATCTTCCGCCTGCTGTATTCCTTCGATAAATTGCTCGAGAATTACTCGTTCAATATAGGCAAAACCTACCTTCAGCATATGGTACTGGGTTTGGTTGAAGGCATCAAAAGAGTCCATACCCTGATCAATATGATGTTTGAACCGTGTAGCTGCACTTTTGAGAATGCTCATCTCGCGATATTGAAAAGCCCTCAGATGGAAATTGTGATCTAACAAATGTTCACTGGAGGTTTCGCGAATGGCGATGGGGTTTTTCTCTGATATACTGATCCGCGCTTTTTCCGCGATATAATTAATCATTCCAAAGAAATTAATGTCGGCAAAATCTCTTTTGAATTCTGCTAACCGACTCTTCGCTACTAGCTGCATTAATACGGTATTATCTCCTTCAAAGGTGGTGTAAATGTCCGTATCGTTCTTTAAGCTATCGATCCTGTTTTCTGAAAGGTAACCTTTACCTCCCAGAGCTTCCCGGCATTCTTGTAGTGTATTTGTAGTGTTCCAGCTTGACCAGGCTTTTAGCCCGGCGGCTAACGCTTCCACTTCTTTCATTTCTGCTTCAGTTCTTTTCAGGAAACGCTGGGTGAGGTAACGCAGCGCAAAGTGACCGGCATAAGCATTCGCCAATAGCGGAAGTAACCTGCGCTGATGGGTGCGGTAGTTAAGTATTGGCACTTCCTGACCATTCTCAGGCCCGAACTGTTTTCTTTGATTGGCAAACCTAATAGCGATGGTTAGTCCTGATTTAGCAGCACTCAAGGCCGACCGGGCAATACCAACCCGCCCCCCTACCAGGGTACCCAGCATGGTAAAGAATCGTCTGTTGTCGCTACTTATGGGGCTGTTAAACGTTCCATCATCATCGATAGAGGCATACTTATCCAACATAGCATCCCGAGCTATCTTAACCTGGTTAAACCAAATGCGCCCATTGTCCACCCCATTCAACCCCATCTTCTTGCCATTATCCTCAATCCTAACACCGGGTAGCAAATTACCTTGCTGATCCCGCAGGGGTACGATGAAAGCATTTACACCATAGTCAACGTTCTCAATGATTAACTTCGCAAACACTGTGGCCATTTGCCCGTGAAGTGCAGCATTGCCAATGTACTCCTTCCCCGCCTGCTCCTGCGGCGTGTGGATGGTAATCATTCCTTCCTGATGATCGTATGTGGCAGTAGTTTCCAGCCCTTTCACATTGGAGCCGTGCCCAGTTTCCGTCATAGCGAAGCAGCCGGGTAGTTCCAGCGAACCAATTTTCCGTAGGTATTTTTCGTGATGCTTTTTGGTACCCAGATACATCACACTCATACCCCATAGACCAAACTGAACTCCGAACTTTATGACCATACTCAGGTCATGGTAAGAAAGTGTTTCCATCACTGCGAAGTACTTTTTAATGTTATCTTCTCCGCCGTATTCAGTGGGATAAGCCGAGTTCCCCAGCCCCTTTTCGGCCAGCAACTTGCACCATTTCAAGACCTGCTCCCTATACTCTCTAACCGTGATGTAGGGAGAGACAAAATCAAATTCTTCCTGAACCAACAGTGTTTTAACGCTATCTATAGTCGCCTGCTCATCCCCGTCTAACAATGAATTGATAATCTGAGGATTAAAACTTTCAGTAGCACTAAGTTTGTTGGTTTCCGTTGGATGGTTTTGACGCTGAATATGATAGGGTGATTCACGAGATAATACACCAAGCTTAGACTCAAGCAGTTCTAAAGCTTCTTTAATATCTGCTGATGGCGAGGCACCGGGCGCATGTACGTCGGCTAGTCTTAGACCGGTAGCTACCAGATTATTCTTTAGTTCATCTGACAGCTCGTTTGAGTGCTGCCTAATAATCTCTTGCCATTCTTTGAGAGTATCAGGTGAAGGGGCTTGTTCTGGGTTAAGGTGAGCAACCAGGAAGTCGCGCTCCGAATCGGTAAGCCAGGTAAAAGTCATGATAGCTTCCCTGAGACTATTAATTTCTTGATCGGTCAGATCAGCATCTGCCCAAGCTAAGTATAAAAAGGGAATAAACGCGATGAGGTTAGAATTCTCAAGAGTAGAAGCAGTAGTATGCATAGTTGTTTTTTTCTATTCAACTACCTTGACCCCGAGAGGTTTTAATAGCTACGGGATTTTACAAATACTCGCTAACCTGTGGTTTAATCATTATAAACCACAGATTTCAATTTTTCTAACCTCAGCAAATTTCGTAGGTACTACTCATTATCGGCTGGCATGCTCCACAATCCAGCTATACAATTCTTCCACATCTTCTTTCCTACAGAGCTGAGTATCTTCGGTCATTACGGCCGCGGTTCCGCAGGCTACTCCGTACCGCACCGCATCGGTCAACGACCAGCCCTCCGATAGGCGCATGACCATTCCAGCCACCATACTATCGCCAGCTCCCACAGTACTTTTTTTATGCACCGTAGGGGCAGTAATATATTCAATCTTGCCATTAGTCACCAGCATAGCTCCCTTAGGACCCAACGAAACAACTACCACTTCGGTCATTCCCTGGTCAATCATCCGTTGAGCCAGATGTTCCTGATCCGGTCCGGTAACGGCCTCTTGGGAAGTTAGCGAGCTGAGCTCTCCCAGATTGGGTTTGAGCAGATACACCCCAGCAGTGGCAGCATGCTTGAGTGCTTCACCAGAAGTATCAACGATAATTTTGCCACCTTTCGCTTTTACTGCTTCGGCCACCTTAGCATAGTAGTCAGTAGGTACTCCGGTTGGTAAACTACCACTAGCAACTACGTAGTCTCCTTCGTCCATCAGAGAAGTTACTTCGGTGATACTCCGTTGCCACTCCTCGGTAGATACGGTGGGACCTTCCATAATTAGCCGGTACTGCTGCTGGGTAACATCATCCACCACCATAATATTCTCTCGGGTTGGGTCTTTGATCGATACCCGGTGAGAAGTAATTTGTTCTTCGTCTAACAAGCTTTGCAGCAGCTCGCCAGTAGAACCTCCCGCCAAGTACATACAGGTAGATTTTCCTCCCAATTTGTGGATAGCGCGGGACACATTAATTCCTCCCCCGCCGGGTTCAGCAATTACGTGGCTACACCGAAGTTTGCTATCTGGCCGCAATCCAGTTATATGGGTATTCTTGTCCACCGCCGGGTTTATTGTTAGGGTAATGACCTTTTTCATATTCTTGTTTTTGTATACAGGTTGATCAGTTTATCGTAGCTCAATATAAGGATAGCCAGGTCAGATACTCAAACAAAACGGAAATCAATTTTTCCAAAATCTTACTGTCATTCTCTAACCTCAGTCGCACTCTGATTGATATATTTCCCCACCACTACGGCAGTAATTATGACAATGTACATTTGTCCCATTAACCCGATGAGTACGGATGTGGTGCGGGCCAGATTTGTCAGGGGTACGATATCGCCGTATCCAATGGTTAACAGCGTTACATAGCTGTAGTAGTTTAGTTCAATTCCTCGCAGATCAGGATCAGCACTGAGTCCGTTAAATGCCCCAGGTTCAGCTACTTCCACACTACTACAAATAAAAAAACCAATTAATCCCAGCGAGAGGTAGCCGCTGATCAGACCCAGTATGATATTTTCATTAACCGATACTGCCCCCCAAACCTGTCTGAATATTTCCAGGCTGACGATAGTGTAAAACAAAAGGGCTACTCCCATTCGTACGAAGTCGCTAGTCCTTTTGTCCATTCCCTCCACTAAAGAAAAGGTGATGCTGATAATCACCACTGACAGTAAAACGACTAAAAACCAAAATACCTTTTTTTTCCTGGCAGTAAACAGTATTCCTGCGCCCAGATTAATGAAGAGCAGAACCGGCGAAACGACGGCCTGATGTAAAGCAGCTGGGACAGCTAACGAACTAAAAAGCAGCGAAACCTGACTAAAGAAAAAGATTTTGAAACGATAAGGATATAGTTTATCGAACATGGTAGTAGGGTGCCAAATAACAGCTTCTCATCTTAGGTAGTTAGTGGGCAAAGTACGTAAATGAAGGCTAAAAAGGGCAAACGCAACAATATTTTACAAGCGATCTCAATCCACTTTAATTAGATAGACCGTCATGTAGCATCACTAGGCATGAATCGCAAACTACTGCCGTAAATCAGAAACTTCTATGACATTTATCATAGTAGAATCTAAATGATGTCATACCTATTGTGATGTATTTAAAGTAGATTTACTCGGTAATCAGGGGTAAGGGCGTAAACTTTTGCTGTATTTTCCTTTGCTACCCTGAATCAATACGTAGTATCCGGATTCGATAAGACCCATAGACCACTTACCATGAAAACGATATTATTCCCTACCGATTTTTCCGAGCGAGCCGAACGAGCCTTAGAGCAAGCTATTGAGGTGGCTGAAAAAGCGCGCGCCCGACTTATTTTATATCATGTGTACCATCGCCCAGTGATAGAGGGGCAGACTGCCGAAGAAATGGCTAGCTGGCTTCAGCAACTTGAAGAAGGTATTGATGTACGTTTCCATAAGTTAGCTCACCAATACCCAAAATTGAAGGAATTAGACTGCGACTTTCGTAAGGAACTAGGCATTTCTGTGGAAAGTATTGCGCATATTCCCAAAGACGAAGAGATCGACCTAATTATTATGGCTACCGAAGGTGCTACCGGGTTTGGCGAGCTGTGGGGCACAAAAACGGCTCAGATAATAAAAAGCGTAAAGGTGCCGGTACTGGTTATCCCGGATAGTTCTCACTTAGACGAAGTAAAACGAGTCGGCCTGGTTTGCGACTATAGTGAAAAAACCCACTACCAGACACTTGATTTTCTGCTGAAATTCATTGAGCTGTTCCAGTTAAATGTAGATGTAATTACGCTTACCCGCGACGAAAAAACCATGACCAGCCAGGAAAAAGCCAATCGGGAGCTGGTTCGAAAAAAGTTAGAAAATGTTTCAGCTACCTTCCACTTCACCTATCACCGGGAAGTGGAGATTGGCATTATGGAGTACGTTCAGTCCCATACTATCGGAATGATTGCTATATTACCTAAAAGCTATAGTTTTATAGAAAGAATATTTCGAGAAAGCCTCACCGAAAAAATGGTTTTCCATAGCCAATTACCGCTGCTAGTACTTAAATAACTACTATCAAATGAAGGAACTTAACAACCTAGACCAACTAGCCGATAAAATCTACCAGGAGGGGATTGAGAAAGCCCAACGAGAATCTAAAGCTATATTATCAGCAGCCGAAGCCGAACGGGCAAAACTACTGGCGGTTGCCAAGGAGGAGGCAAAAAAGATTGTTACCGACGCTAAACGTGAAGCTGACCGGATTGCCCGCAGTAACGAGCAGGAAATAATTCGTAAAGGCAAACAACTGATTAGTGATCTAAAAGTAAAGATTCATCAGGTAGTAGCCGACAAAGTGCTGGTGAATAATACCCAGGCAGCGTTAGCGGATGTCTCCTTTCTTCAACAGGCGATACTGGAGGCTATTCACAGTTGGGAGGCCGATAGCCTAGAGCTAGTTCTCCCTCAGAAACTGGAAAATAAGTTGGAAGAAGCATTCCAAAACAGTGTTCGCGAACACGCTAAGAATCTCATTATTAGTTTTGACGATCGCATGAGCGAAGGGTTCAAGATTACTGAAAGAGACCAGGCATACCAGATATCCTTTACCGAGAATGATTTTATCGAGCTGTTCACTCCCTATCTGGAAGAACAAACCGCTCAATTACTCTTCACTTCAGAGATGTGAACTACTATTATCTCATAGCCGGATTACCAGATCTGAGTTTGGACGAAGATTCACCCATTATTGATACTGAGGAAGTAGTAGATACTATCCGACGTAACCTCACACCTGCTGACGAAGCTCAGCTCCGTTACTTGATCTATCCTAACGATCATCGAAATTTTCTCAACGTTCTTTTCCATAAATTCCACAGCTTTCCTCCTCTCCCATTTATTACTCCGACCACACTCACTGAATCAGATTTGCAGAATTATCATCAGCAGCAAAGTGTATTCCCGTCCTATCTTGGTGAGTTTATTTCTTCTCACGAAGATCAGTTCACCACTCTCAGCCCCCGGCAGTTAGAAGAAACCCTCTGGGAGCTATTTTATGATGAGGTAGAGCAACAAGACTCTTTTATTGCCGACTATTTCCGGTTTAACCGACAACTGAAAGAAATGGCGGCAATTTATAACGCAGCTAACTATTCTTTTCTTTCAGAACCCACCACTACCGAAGACCGGGAGGTAAAGGCTATTGGTGGCGGAAGAGCCATACCTGCCACCTGGCTGCGAGATTATCCCTACTTGGAGGATCTAGGAGAATCAGTTAACAGTAAAAACCCTGACCGCATTGCAAGATTTATGGATCAGGTTCGCTGGCATTACTTAGAGGATGTTAGCGGCTTTTTCGGAAGAGAACAAGTTTTCACCTATACCCTGAAGCTACTCATTGTGGTTCGCTGGCAGCAGCTAGCCCAGGTGCCAGGTACGACTCGCTTTGAAGATCTCCTGACTACGATTAAGGAGACTATTCAACAACCTAAAACATCAGTATTATGACCAAAGGAAAAGTAACCGGAGTCATTTCCAACCTTATATCTATTGAAGCTGAGGGATCAGTCACCCAGAACGAAATATGTCTGATTCATAGCGAAGGTAAGAAGCTAAAAGCGGAGGTAATTCGGGTAAATGACTCACTGGCCTCAGCCCAGTTGTTTGAATCGAGCCGGATGGTTAAAATCGGTAGCGAGGTAGAATTTACCGGCCGCATGCTGGAAGTAGAACTCGGACCGGGAATCCTTTCCAAAAAATACGACGGTCTGCAAAACGACTTGGCCAAAATGGGCGGCACCTTTATCAACACCGGTGAGGTGACGGCTCCGTTAGATGAAGACGTGTTGTATTCCTTTTCACCTATCATCAAAAAAGGCGCAAGCGTGCAAGCCGGAGACTGGCTGGGAAGTGTGCAAGAAAACTGGGTGGATCACAAGATTATGGTTCCTTTTGCGATGGAGGGCACCTATACCGTGGAATCCGTCAAAGCTGCGGGCGACTACCGAATTACCGAAACAATCGCTACACTGACTAATGAAAAAGAAGAAGAGTTTCCGGTAAGTATGCGGCAAAAATGGCCAGTGAAGAAAGCCATTAATGCTTTTAAGCAGAAAATCAGACCCTATAATATTCTCCAAACCGGCTTGCGGGTTATTGATACCTTCAACCCAATTGCCGAAGGTGGTACCGGCTACATTCCTGGGCCTTTCGGTACTGGAAAAACGGTATTGCAGCAGGCCATTGCTAAGAATAGCGAGGCGGAAATTGTAATTCTGGTTGCCTGTGGGGAACGAGCCAACGAAGTGGTAGAAATTTTCACCGAGTTCCCCCAACTCACTGATCCTACTACCGGACGCAAACTAGACGAAAAGATCACCATCATCTGTAACACCTCCAACATGCCCGTAGCCGCCCGCGAGGCTTCGGTTTATGTGGGTATGACATTGGCCGAGTACTACCGCAACATGGGCCTTAAAGTATTGATGCTGGCTGATTCCACTTCCCGCTGGGCGCAGGCGCGCCGCGAGATGTCAAACCGGATGGAAGAGCTACCGGGACAGGATGCTTTTCCGGTGGAGTTACCCGCGACCATTGCCAACTTCTACAGCCGGGCCGGTCTAGCCGACCTGCATAACGGACAGCAGGGTTCGGTTACTTTTCTGGGCACTGTGTCTCCGGCGGGAGGTAATTTCAAAGAGCCGGTCACCGAGTCTACCAGTAAGGTGGCCCGCTGTTTTTACGCTTTATCCCAAAAGCGAGCTGATGCCAAGCGCTATCCCGCCATTGATTCCTTAGCCTCCTATTCCAAATACCTCGACTATCCCGAGTTTATTGCTGATACCGAAACCACCGTTCAGCCCGGTTGGGTGTCGATGGTGAAACGAGCGAAGGATTTGGTTAGAGACGGACTAGAAGCCCGTGATCAAATCAGCATCCTGGGTGACGATGCCGTTCCGGTATCCTACCACGTAAGTTTCTGGAAAAGCGAATTAATTGACTTCACGCTCATCCAGCAGGATTCTTTTGACCCGGTAGACATGAACGCCCCGCTGGAACGGCAGCAGTATATGCTCAACAAAGTGATGCAGATTGTAGAGACTGATTTCTCATTCAGTGAATTTGAGGAAGTGGGCACCTACTTTAAGAAATTGATTAACTTATTGAAACAGATGAACTACTCCGAGTTCAAGTCTGAAAAATTTAATCGCTACGAGGACGAACTTAATCAGGAACTTCAAAAGAGTGAATTGACCACATTGACGCCGGAGCGAAGCAACCACCACAACCAACCGCAGTTATGAAAACCAAGGCTTTTCAACGCATATACACCAAACTAACCAAAATCACTAAAGCCACCTGCGAGGTACGCGCTCAGGGTGTCCGTTACGGTGAACTGGCTTGGATAAATGACCGATCGGCTCAAGCGGTTAGTGTCAGGGGTGACGTAGTGACCCTTCAAGTTTTTTCTGGTACGGAAGGGGTAGCTTCGGAAGCAGACGTAGTTTTTTCCGGATTGCCCCCTACCCTGCAAGTAAGTGATCTGTTGGCGGGGCGTTACCTTAATGCCTTCGGCGATCCCATCGATGGTGGGCCGACGCTGGTGGGTGAGAAAAGATTTATCAACGGCAGTACGGTAAATCCGGTAAAAAGGGCCAAACCTTCTACCCTTCTCGCTACCGGTATCGCTGGTATTGACCTGAACAACACTCTGGTCACCGGCCAGAAGATTCCGTTTTTCGCCGACCCAGATCAGCCCTACAATCAGGTATTGGCTGAGGTAGCCATGCGGGCCGAAGCCGATAAAATTATTCTGGGAGGAATGGGGTTATCCAATGATGATTACCTCTTCTTCAAAAATACTTTTGCCGAAGCTAGGGTACTCGACAAGATAGTATCCTTTATCAATACCGCCGAGGATCCGCCTCTGGAACGGTTGCTCATTCCGGATATGGCCTGTACCGCTGCTGAATACTTTGCTAACGATCAGCAACAGAACGTGCTGGTTCTCCTCACCGACATGACGCTCTACGCGGATGCATTGGCCATCGTAGCTAACAAAATGGATCAGATTCCTTCCAAAGATGCTATGCCCGGCTCCCTTTACAGCGATTTAGCCGGTATTTACGAGAAGTCGGTACAGTTCGGCCACGGGGGGTCTATTACCATTGTAGCGGTCACTACGCTGAACGAAGGTGATATCACTCACGCCATTCCCGACAACACCGGCTACATTACGGAAGGCCAGCTATTCCTGAAACACAATACCGATATTGGTAAAGTAATTGTTGACCCCTTCCGCAGCTTGTCCCGACTCAAGCAAAACGTGATTGGGAAGAAAACCCGCGAAGACCACCCGCAGGTGATGAACGCGCTGATTCGTCTCTACGCCGATGCGATGGAAGCCAAAACCAAACGGGAGAACGGCTTCGATCTAAATGAGTACGATAAAAAGTGTCTGGCCTTTGCCAAGGAATACGCCATGCGCCTGCTAGCCATTGATATTAATATTCCCATTGATGAAATGCTGGATACCGGATGGTACCTGATGGCTAAGTACTTTGAGAAGTACGAGGTAGGTATTAAGGAAGAATTCATGGAAAAGTACTGGAAACCTCAGGAAAAGCCTGCCGAATTGCTACCTGAAACATCTCCCGCATGAAATTCCAGTACAACAAATCAGCCATTCAGGATTTCACCCGGCAGCTAGCTATCCGGGAAAAGGCCTTGCCTATTCTTAAGAATAAAGAAACGGTACTTAGGCAAGAAGAAAAAAGAGCAGCCAACGCCCTGGAAGAATTGATGAATGAACGAGCCCAGATACGACAGAAGTTAGAAGCTTTTGGACCATTCTGGAGTGAGTTTCCACCCATCGTTTCAATTAAAGATCCGGGGGTATACGAGAAAAAGGTGGTAGGTGTACGGGTACCCGAAACGAGCGAAGTCACATTTCGGTTGGCCGATATTAGTTGGTGGCACTACCCTTCTTGGGTACCCGCTGGTATTCAGATTCTGCAACAAGCAATATCCACTGATCTGATGATCAGCACCAAAGAGACGCAGCGACAGCTTTTGAGTGCCGCCCGAAAGAGGATGACCCAAAAGGTAAACCTCTACGAAAAGGTGCAGATACCAGCCTACGAAGAAGCCATCCGGAAAATCAAGCGTTTTCTGGAGGACAAGGAGAATATAGCCAAAGCGGCTCAGAAAATCATGAAAAAGAAAAAAGTCCCCAGCACCACATGAAAGCCGCATTCAAAAAAATAAGCTTGTTAACCTACCACCGCGACCGGGAAAAGATTACCTCGGTGCTGCAAGAGCTAGGTGTACTTCATCTGGAAGTAGACCCAACGTTTAGCAACCAGACGGTTGAAGAACTACTGCTGGAGAAAAGTAAGATTGAAAAGGCTATTATGGTGGTTCAGGAAAGTACTGATGACCAGGGTGATATTCCTGATTCCAGTGCTTTGGAGGAAAGAATAACTGATCAGGTAGTGGACCAAATCTTAGCCCTGAAGCGTCAGAAGGATGCCTTGGTGCAGGACCGGGAAGTACTACTTAAGAATAAACAAAAGCTGGAGCCCTGGGGTAACTTCCACCCGGAGAAGCTAAGTAAGCTCACCCAGGCGGGAGTGAATGTCACTTTTTGCGTAGCCGACCACGATACCTTTAATGAGTTTGATTTTAGCCAGCTGACCTATCAGGTAGTCCATCGCGGACCCGACCAGACTTTTTTCGTGGTGCTATCCTTCGGCGATATACCAGCCCTTCCGTTTGAAACTATTGAGCTGCCCGCTCTGGCGCTATCAGAAGCTAAGAGTGAACTCTCTGATCTGGATCACAAGCGAGAGCAGATCAATCAGAAAACACTCTCCTATCTGCCCTACCTAGCCCCATTGAAAAAGGCATTGACGCAGGTTGAAAACGAGTGGATGCTACAGATGGTCAACGGTAGCTATCAGCCCTACGGCGAGGGTATGATCTTACACCTCAGCGGTTGGTATCCCGCTACCATGGAGGAGCGATTGATTCATTATCTTAAAAGGGAAAAACTTCCCTATACCGTCGCTGACCCTGCTCCCGGTGATACTGTACCGGTGCTGCTAAAGAACCCCAAGTACCCTAAACTTTTCGAGCCAGTCACTAAAATATTTCAGCTACCGGGTTACTACGAGATGGATCTGACGCCCTTTATTGCGGTCTTTTATCCCATCCTTTTTGCTTACTGCCTGGGCGACGCTGGTTACGGACTAGTTCTACTGCTAGCAGCTACCATCGGAGTTTTCACGTTTTTGAAAGATGCTAAAGGCATCGCTGTTCTGGGAATCATTCTGGGCTTATTCACTACCCTAATGGGCATTGTCAAATCCGGCAGCATATTTGGAATGCCCCTGATTGATCCGCAAGCAAGCCCCTTCTTACAATACCTGGCTCGCTTTGTCGTAATTCCCGACGACCGGGGGGTGGTGTTCAATGCTTTCAACGTAGCCTTGATGATTGGCGTAGTGCAGATACTGACCGGAATCATTATTTCCATTACTAATAAGATTCGCTACCACAGCCTTGTGGCCAGTCTTTCGCAGGTTGGAAAACTACTGATTGTGATCTGCCTCATCTGGATATTCCTGGCTGACATGCAGGGAAATATGGCTTTACAACCTTATGAACCAGTTAGAAAGATCGGACTAGGATTGGGGGTACTACTGGTTTTATTCTTCCACGATTTGAAGCTGCCAATCTTATCAAGAATTGGCAGTGGTATACTACCACTGTTCTTTATCCTGACGGGTATATTGGGAGATGTACTCTCTTACGTGCGCTTATTCGCCTTAGGAGTAGCCTCATCGGTGCTGGGTTTGGTGGTGAACCAAATCGGGATGCAGATGATGGGTGATGCCTGGTGGAGCGTTATACTAGGAGTGCTCTTCTTGCTGTTGGGGCATAGCCTCAATTTTGCTCTAGCTGCACTAGGAGCCTTTGTTCATCCACTGCGCCTCACCTTTGTAGAATTTTATAATAACGCTCAGTTTGAGGGCGGTGGCGTTGCCTATCGCCCCTTTAGAAAAAATGAATAACACTAAAACTAAACTTAACTATGGAAACCATGCCCCTCACCCTTGCTTTTATTGGAATCGGCCTACTAGTAGGTCTATCTGGCTGCGGTAGTGCTATGGGTACCGCCATCGGGGCTATGTCTACGGTCGGTGCTTTAAAAAAACGTCCCGAAGCCTTCGGTTCGTTCATCGTGCTTAGTGCCTTACCCGGCACCCAGGGTCTCTATGGATTCGCCGGGTTCTTCATCCTTCAGGATCTCATTGGCCCCGAAATGACACTGCTTCAGGGTGCGGGAGTACTGGGGGGTGGACTGGCTTTAGGGTTGGCCGGTTTACTTTCGGGAATGTATCAAGGCCGGGTCTGCGCCAACAGTATTGACAGCATTGGGTCGGGAAACGATGTATTTGGACGGGCCCTTATTCTAGCCGTTTTTCCCGAATTATACGCAATTATTGCGTTTGCATCTTTGTTTTTAATTAGAGGAATATTGTAAATCTCTAATACCACGACCATGAAAACAACAACCCCCGAACCTTTCCGACATGTATTGGTGGCGCTTGACCTGACCGAGATGGATGATACACTTATTCGCTACGCAGATATGGTAGCTAAGCTTCTGCCAATTGAACGAATATTTTTTGTATACGTAGCTAAAAATCTGGAATTACCACCTGATCTTCTGGAAGAATACCCCGATTTGATGGCCCCTCTGGATGAAAGCATTCAGGTTGATCTACAGAAAAAAGTCAACGATCTTTTTACTACAACTTCAGTGGAAGTAAGCTGTATTGTAGAGGAAGGAAATGCCATTGAGAAAGTGCTTAAACTCTGTAAGATTAAACATATCGACCTGATACTGATGGGACGTAAAAAAAGCCTAAAAGGATCAGGCATTGTATCCAGCAAAATTGCCCGTCGGTGTCCCTGCTCGCTGCTTTTAGTAACCGAAAATTTCAGCCCTAACATTAGTAAGGTATTGGTCCCCGTAGATTTTTCCGGACATGCGGCACACGCCATGCAGCGAGCTTCTGAGTTTGCCACCCCGGCTTCGGCCGAGCTGATGATGATGCATATCTTCGACGTACCCGTCGGGTACTACAAAACTGGAAAGTCTCACGAAGAATTTGCCCGAATCATGCAGTCGCATGCGGAGAAGGATTGCCAGAAATTCTTGAAAAAGAATCAGTTTCCGGCTGATGTGGCTTGCGAATACGAAGTAAGCGATGATGGTAAAGCAGCTGATATGATCTACCATCATGCCGAAGAATCCGGGGTAGATTTGATTGTCCTAGGCTCAAAGGGACGCACCGCCTTATCAGCCATATTAATGGGATCGGTAGCTGAGAAACTGGTCTATCGCGATAGCGGTATTCCGGTACTGATCGTTAAGAACAAAGGGGAGAATATGGGCTTCATCAATGCCCTATTGAAGATTTAGTACTCGGCTTCAAACTCTCCTACTTCAGCTCTAAAGGTTCGGTACTACTAAACTCACTACCTCTGATTTCTTCAAAGGTAGCTACCATTTCCTGTAGTTTTTCAGGATTGGCCTCGGCCAGGTTCATTTGTTGTCCGCGGTCTTCACTGAGGTGATACAGTTGATATTCTTTAGCATTGCCCAGTTCTATATTTACCTGTTCAGCGATAGCAGGTCCGTCGTAGAGCGGAATCATGGCCCAATCGCCCTTTCGCAATGCCGTTCGGCTAGTCGCTTCTATAATCAAAGCATCCCGGCCATCCTCAGATTGTCCCATTAGTACATCCAGTAGTGGTTGACTATCGGTGCTGGTTACCTCTACCTCTACCAGGCTTGCCAATGAAGCTAGTAGATCCATCTGGCAGATTAGTGCATCCGAAACCTTGGGTTCAATAGTTCCCTTCCAATAAGAGATAAAGGGCAGCTTGGTTCCGGCTTCAAACAGGCTATACTTGCCACCCCGGAGTCCACCGGAGGGATCATGATCACCAAGCTTCTCCACTGCATCATCGTAGTAGCCATCGTTTAGTACCGGACCATTATCGCTGGAAAGTATGATCAGGGTATTTTCCAATAAGCCTTCTTCCTCCAGAGTTTTAACGAATTCGCCAATGCACCAGTCTGCTTCCACAATCACATCACCCCGGGGGCCCATCCTGGATTCCCCCACAAAGCGGGGATGAGGGGTCCGCGGTACATGAGGTTGTTGCAAAGCATAGTATAGGAAAAAGGGCTCTTCACCCCGGTTTTTTACGTAGTCTTGGGCTTTTGCCAGAAAATGGTCGGCCATATCTATATCGCTCCACTTGGCAGCCTCTCCTCCCTTCATAAAACCAATGCGGGGAATACCGTTTACGATACTACTGTTGTGGCCGTGGTGCCACTTCATGCTGAGTAGTTCGGGATTATCTTTCCCCGTAGGCTCTCCCTCAAAGTTATTCTGATAGTCTACTTGTATAGGGTCATTGGGATCTAGGCCCACCACATTCCCATTCTCAATGTAAACGGTAGGTACTCGGTCCTGGGTAGCTGCCATGATATACGAATAGTCAAAGCCTACTTCGTTAGGGCCGGGAGTGACTTTCTGATTCCAATCCAAACTTCATGATCCTAAACCAAGATGCCACTTACCGACAAATCCGGTTTAGTAGCCTGACTGCTTCAGCATTTTAGGAATGGTTTGCTGATCAGTCCCAATCAGCAAGGGAGCTGTACCGGACAATATTCGGGCATTTTCGTTACGCCAGGGGTAGACTCCGGTTAGCAGGGCATAACGGCTGGGAGTGCAAGTGGCCGAAGAAGCGTAACCATTGGTGAATCGTACTCCACCATCAGCTAAAGCATCAATATTGGGGGTGCTTATTTCAGTGGCTCCGTAGCTACTCACGTCCCCGTATCCTAGATCATCTAAATAAATTACTACAATATTGGGTTTGCTGCTGGTTAGGGGAGCCATAGTCTGATCCGTACTAGCCGGCTGACAGCATGACAGAACGCAAAGTGTTGTGAAGGCTAGGCCACTCAAAAATGATCTTAACATAGTCTGGGGAGTGTATAGTTTTATAGTGGTTGTTGAGTTGCCAATATATTCATAGGAGAGGGTCAATACCTAATTTGAGCGCGAGGAATTCAGAACTCGGGTAGAGATGAGCTTAAGTACATTCTTAGCAACCAAAATGGTATCTGTAGATAGAAAAATATTTCATCGCCTTCCTACTTTGATTCTTACCGATCTTTTTTTCTGATATTTCCCACTAACGAATCTTGAGTTCCTCCCACTTAGATTTATTCCAGGCCACAGGTGGAGGAAAATCTGCTGATTCTTGCCGATAGATTTGACGTAGTTCATCAACTTTAGAGGGAAATTCCTGAGATATATCCCGGTTTTCGGCCAGGTCTTCTTCAATATTAAACAGCTCCAGTTTGGGTGATGCCCCTTCCGGTTCTTCCCGGTTTAGGTTGGGTTCAATGGTACCGGTAAACCTAAGCAAATAATTGTCTTTTATAACTACCCAAGCCGCTGGGGCGAAGTTTCTTTCGTTACCGTGATTTTTGAAAGACTTATTGAGCAAAAATCCCCAGGCACGAGCGTGAAGCCCGGCCCAGACCAGATGATCATGTATCGGTTCGTCAGATTCGCCACTTAGAAGGGCTAGCAGACTTTTACCATCCAACCCGGAAGGGATAGTTCCTCCGGCAGCTTCTATGAGGGAAGGTAAAATATCAAGGGTGGAAACTAACTGATCCGATATACCGGTATCCTGTATTCCGGCGGGCCAATGAAAAACCAGCGGCACTCGTATTCCACCCTGAAAGTACGTGCCTTTATGCCCAGAAAACGGAGCATTGCCCGGTAACACCGAAGGACCTCCGGCCTGAGCACCATTATCAGAAGTAAACACAATAATGGTGTTCTCATAAATGCCAGCATCCTTTAAATACGTAACAATTCGGTTGATATTCTGATCTACGGCATATTCGTGGGCGTAGAAGTTATTCAGATCGTAAGAGTCGGATGTAAAGTGATCGAAATACTGATCGGGTGCTTTAGGCTCCAGCGAGTCATGTACGGCATGGTAGTGCAACTGTACATAAAAAGGCTTTTTAGCGATGATTTGCTTCTGGATAAATGCCAGTGCAGTATCGGTAAATACATCGGTATTGTATCCTTTCTGCTGACCCGCGTGTTTATAATTCTCCCAGACCAAGGTAGAATTGTGGAACTGGCTGGCCCAATTATTATAGCCAAAGTAGTAATCAAACCCGTGCTGGAGCGGATGATCCTCATCGACGACTGATCCGTAGTAACCCTCCCGATGCAGATCGGCAAAGGCTTCGGGATACTTATCCCTAATCTGGAAATAAGTCAGGGTATCCTCAATGCCGTGGGCTTGCAGGGTATTTAATATCATTTCTTGTTTTCTACGGCCGATATGCCACTTGCCAATATGAGCGGTGGAGTATCCCTGCTGTCGAATTAACCGAGCCAAATGGGTGGTGGTATCAATACCTCTTTGCTCACAATCAGTATTTCGGTAGATCCCCAGTCGACTAGGTAATATTCCCGTAGCAATACCCACCCGCGAGGGTGCACATAAATTATTACTGGCAAATGCGCGGCGGAAGACAATACCCTCCTGCGCCAATTGCTTTATGGTTGGCATTGCAACTCGAGAAAAGTCTAAAGCTTGCTGCAAAGCATACCCTTGATCCGCTTGTACCAGACTGACAAAATAGGGATCGAAGTCTTCTACTTTTAAGTCATCGTTATGTACTCCGAATTGACCATAGCCCAGGTCATCCATCATGATAAAGAGAATATTCGGTCTAGCTGATTTTTCGGATAGTTCGGGTTGACAGGAGAAACAAGTCACGAGAAGACCTAAGAGAGTCAGCCAGTTTTTACTCATTAGAATACAGTTTAGTTTTAGTAGAAAAGTGGCTAATACACAAATAGTCAGTTAAGGTGAAAAATCACCTTAACTGACTACCGTTTCGAGGAGTTACAAATTGGGCTACCTAATAACGAAACCTTCCGGGTTTTGTAGTAAACTACTGGAAGTAACTGCCTGAAACGGAATGGGAGCAATGTACTGATCTTTGGTAGGCATTGCTGCCAAATCCACTTGCTCATCGGGACTTCGCTTGGCAGTGATTTCTTCTACCCTTTCCGATCGTACTAAATCAAACCAGCGCTTATATTCGCCGGCAAGCTCCCAACCTTTCTCATCAATAATTTCATTGACCGTAGCCGAGGCTATATCTACCGAAGCATCAGGCATATCAAAGGGTAAACCCGCAGCCCTTCTTCGCACCTGATTTAAGGCTTCAATAGAAGATGCATTCGCACCAACTCTAGCCTGTGCTTCTGCATAAATCAGTAATACTTCGGCGTAGCGATAAACTTCTACAGCTCGGTATCCGGCAGTACGACCACCCAAGGTAAGGTTCTCGGAAATTGTAAACTTCTTGTACATTGGGTGCATTCGTTGTGACTCCTGCCAAGGAACGGTAGCTGGGTCCTGAGTAAAAATTTGTCCTTGGGCTACACCTCTTTGGGGTATTTCGGTATGAAATGTAGCATCCTTACGAGCACCTTCGGGAAAATCGAAGAAGAACTGTAATTCAGGATAGATGTCTGACCAACCTCGAGCCTCATGAAAGCTAAAGCTTGCTGCCCAGCCCGAACGCAGGTCTTCTACTTCAGAAAATTGCAATGAAAACACAGACTCTGTACTATTCTGGTTTTCTAGTAACCATAGTTCGTCAATAGGTAGCAGTTGGAAATACCCTAAGTCAATAACTTCTTTTGCTTTAGTAGCCGCCAGGGCATATTTTGAATCGTCTTTTACCGGCCATCCGCCCCAAGTGAGATACAGATCAGCGAGTAACGTTTTTGCTGCCGCTGAAGAAACCCGTCCAATACTATTCACTTCGCTAGGAGCAGGAAGATTAGCTTCAGCAATTAGGATGTCGTCTTCAATATGCTCATAATTCATTAACACTGTGGCTCGCTCTTCTTCACCTGTTGGGACATAGCCATCTAAGATGATCGGCATATTACCGTGGGTTCTTACTAGATTGAAATACGCTAGTGCTCGTAAGAATCTTGCTTCAGCGTCAGCGCTGCTTACTAATTCAGCCGGAGCTGTAGAAGTTTTTAGTCCTTCTACTAGAGTATTAGCGTAATAGATTACCTGCCAGTAGCCATTCCAGCCGTGAGGTAGCCAGTTAATATCAGAATTTCTTCCGCCACCATAGTCAAATCTATCGAACACGCGCAGTGGCGCTTTATTTCCAGCCCACCAAGTAGTGATATCATCGGCTCCATAGGTTGGTGATCGTTGTAAATGAGGAGCCTGATAAACGTCTTGCATAGCTCGGTAAACCGGAGCCAGTGCGGCAGTGACATCGCCTTCACTTTGTAAGTTCTCTATAAATAACACACTGCTCGTATCTTCTTCTAGATCAACACAGGCTGGGGCAGTCCATATCAGTAATAGTAACAGCAATATTTTCGAGATTGGTAATATTGTATTTTTCATGTCTTATTCAAATTAAGAAGGTATTAGAAAGTAGCTTTTACACCTAAAGAGAAGGAGCGATTAATTGGGTAGGTGTTTAAATCAATCCCTAAGTCAACATCCGAATTACCAGAGGCGGTTGATACTGGATCAAAACCAGTGTAGTTGGTAAGAATAAACAAGTTCTCGGCACTGGCGTACAGACGTAGTGCATCTAGACCAATTTTACCTAATACATTACTGAAGGTGTATCCTAACGTAATATTTTTCATAGAGACAAACGAGCCATCTTCAATAAATTGAGAAGATAAAAACTGGGTTCCATCTCTACCCGAAGGGATTTCACTAGGATTACTTGGAGTCCAACGGTCTAGGTAATCAACATGAACCGCGTGGAATTGTGCAGCTCCAAGTCCCATCATACGCATTCGCTGGAAATTGTAAATGTCGTTACCATGCGAACCTAGTAATATGAAGTTAAGGTCAAATCCTTTCCATTGTATATTCCAGTTCCACCCCCAAGTAAAGTCAGGGTTTCCATCTCCTACAGTAACTATATCATCAGTTGTAATGAGTGTATCTCCGTTAATGTCAGCATAGCGGGCATCTCCCGGCTCTTTTCCATATAAAGCAGCTTCATCCTCTTCGCCAAGTTGATAAACACCCTCAAACACATAACCCCTAAAACTACTAATTGGTAGCCCTACTTCTACCCGAGTTGGGTTTACTGGGAAAGTATTTGTGTAGTAAATATTACCTAACTCCATTGGTTCATCACCATCAACGAGTGAAACTACCTGGTTCACGTTCCGCGAAACATTTAGAGTAGAACTTACGCGCCAGTCGCCTTGATCTACGGCTATCCAGCCTAGTGCAATATCCACCCCTTTGTTTTCAACCTCGCCAATATTTTGGGCTACCACGGTGGGGCCAACATAAGAAGGTAGTATCCGGTCAAGCAATAGATCGGTGGTATTCTTTTGGTATAAGTCTACCGAAACCGTAAATCGGGAGTCAAACAAGCCCAGATCTACTCCTAAATTAGCCTGGGTGGTTGTTTCCCAAGTAAGATCAGGGTTAGCTAACCTACGCGATGGTGCCACACCAATAGTTGCCGCTTCTCCCGCGAATGGGTAGTTTACATCTTGATCAATAACAGCTATAGCTCGGGTATCCAACGGGTCAATTCCCTGACTACCAATTTGACCATAGCTTACTCTTACTTTGAGGTTGTCAATCGCATTAATGTTCTGGATAAATCTCTCATCTGACATTCGCCAAGCTACTGAGCCTGAAGGGAAATATCCCCAGCGATTGCCTTCCTGAAACTTACTGGAACCGTCGGCGCGAATGGAAGCGGTTAACAAAAAGCGATCAAATAATGAATAGTTTACTCTCGCTAAGAAAGACTGCAAACTCTCACTGTCTGATAGACTTTCCGTTCGTTGAATAGTTCCTAGTGATAAGTTCTTGTAGGTAGTATTATCTGAGAAGAAATCACTAGCACTAGCTCCTACTGAGTCTCTGACTACTAACTGTTGCTCGTGAACTAGGTCAATCTGTAGTTGGTGATTGGGGTTTTTATCCAAAGTGTAAGTAAGACGGTTGGTGTTCTGAATTCGGTCTATAGCCTCGTTAGCCACATCAGCACTCCCTATGTTATTAACAATCAGTGGGCGATACCTATTATTATCTCTCTTTAGCTGCTCTAAACCACCGGATATATTAAGCTCCAGATTTTCTAATGGTCGATAACTAACATAACCACTGGTAATAATTTGGTTATTGAAATTTTCTCGGATGACGTTTTCCGGAACCACTAGTGGGTTGTTAGAGCCGTTGCCAACTCCAGGAATAAGTGGGGTGAAATTGTAATTTCCCTCATCGTCAAACGCAGGAGTGGTGGGATCCCAAGTAAGACCATCAGCTAGGTTAGCCCGGGCTCCAGTACGTTCTTCTCGGCTTAAATAGGTGTTAAGCCCCACATTTACTTTATCGGATAACTTAGCCCCTAGATTAGCCCGAAGACTGTACCGCTTGTAATTTTGGTCAATGATAGTACCGTCGGCATCGTTATAGTTACCTGATACGAAATACTTGATTGCATCACTGCCTCCGCTTACTGATAATTGAACATTGGAAAAGGGAGCTGCCCGGAAGAAGCGTTCCTGCCAGTCTTCTCCCCCATTGGCACGTAAGTTAGCCAGCGCTTCTGCATCATAGATTTCCTCTCCCTCAGCAAAGTTCACTCCTTCAGCAAATTGCACTGGGGTCATTACATCAAGCTTCTGTGCTACATTAGAAACACCGTAAAAAGCGTCAAATTCAACTTTGGCGGGTCCTTGTGTTCCACTTTTGGTAGTGATTAGTACAACCCCGTTAGCCCCTCGCGAGCCATAGATGGCTGTAGCGGAAGCATCCTTCAACCCTTCCAT
>ERZ1740058.729-NODE-729-length-21740-cov-13.188610_pt1 | contig 21740 bp, 18 predicted proteins | sample MGYA00581745_ERZ1740058 | MGnify/ENA primary metagenome ERZ1740058 (study PRJEB43018, sample SAMN04849742) | marine metagenome | isolation source: floating plastic debris | place: Pacific Ocean | collected 2008-08-30 | study: EMG produced TPA metagenomics... | reverse complement strand
GCTAATGCTCAAGCGGCTTGCAGCCGCTGACTAAGATCTTAAATAGGCTCTATACACGTCTCGAATGAAACGCCAATATCCTGCATTTACGCTTCTCTGCCTATCAGCTTCTGGGAAAATTTCCATCGCAAAGTCTTCCAGAATTGGGAGATTTGAGGGACTGATTCGCTGACAAGGTACAACAGAAAATTTACATGTAAGTAATAAGTGACTATAAGTGAGGGAATCCCAACTACTAGCGAGGTGTAATCTAGTTAAGCAGGGTTGTATTCAGAGATATCGTAATACGTTAATCGACTGTGACTCATCCCATTCTGGCTGACCGATGCTCGCCCTCATTAGCTACATATGAGGCGATTGCAAGTAAAATTTGTGAGCTTCTGATTAAACTGCAAACTGCCCATCCGGAATGGATTCAAGAGCGATTTCGCCACCTCTCGCTAGTCGACCATAAGCCTCAACTGGTTCGACAATTTTCAACTCATTTACAAAAACCAGTCGATCAGGCTACGCTAATTGCCCACATTGACCATCTAGTTGCGCAACTGTTGGTGCCAGCAGCGGCAACTCCTCACCTTTACCAACAGTTGAATCAGTATTTGGCGGCTAAATTACCGCCTGAAAATTCTTCGCCACTTCAACAAGCTGTCGGTGCTGTGGTGAATGAGGACAAGGGCGATCGCACTCCAGAGAAGTTAGACCCTAGTCTACAAGCCATCTCAATTTTGCTGGTCGATGCAGAAAATATTGACCTTGATCAAACCGCTGAAGCCTGGTTGAACAAGCAGTGCCAATATCCATTGTCATTGAAGTTTGCGTTTGGCAATTGGAAAAAGCTCGGAAACCGAGACCAAGTTCTCCATCAGCGAGGCTATCATCTGATTCACGTTCCCAGCGGCAAGAATTTAGCCGATATCAAGATGACGGTGCTCGGCGCTTCTATGTCCGTGCATTTGCCTGCGGTTAAGGCCGCGATCGTCTGCTCTAACGATAGTGATTTGACCAACCTGCGTGACATCTTGAACTGTCAGTGCCTTGATGTTTCTTTGCTACAGCGACATGAATATACGCTGACGCTGACCGATTGCCGCACTCAGCAAAAAACTGCGTTCAACTTGCCTCGACCGGCTCAAATGCCTTCCGTCAAGCAGGGCATACAGTTTTGTCAAACCTGTGTAAAACTCACAGCTGAGACTGGTATATCGCTATCTCAGTTAGCATCGAGCTTTAGGAAAACGTTTCAATTTCCGCTCAGAGACTTTGTCAAACATCACGGCCTAGCCAAGTCTCCCAAAGCGTGGTTTCAGACTGTGGTCACCTTTGAAGTCTTCGTCAAAAAGGCTGATTCCCAGACATATATTCGAATGCGATCGCCCAACAACACCACTCAAGCGACGAATGACAAATCTAGCAGTCAGCAAACTAAAGCATTTACGCCCGCAGGACTGAAAATCGTTTCAGTTGGTATTGTCAAACGACTGCTCAAAGAAACCGATAGTCAGAAGATTGGGGTGGGAGAGATTGCCAAAACCTTTCGTCAGCAACATGGCTGTGCCATGAAAGCGACTCTAAAGGAGCTAGATTTGCCGTCGAACCTGCCGAAGTTTTTACAGACCTGTGATGGTCTAGTATTGCAGCAATCGCACAACCATTGGTTGGTCACTTTGACGGAGCCGCCAAAACAGTAACTCATCTCAAGTTAACCCGGCTTTTTCTTGCTAACCTTTGGTGCCTCACTAGCCGCTGCGGCATAGTATTACACCCTGCTCGACATAAGCCACAGTGGCTCAATCAAGCAGGGTGCAAAGTCAAATGATTGATTTTGGTAGAGTTTCGCAATGGCAACATCCGTAGCAGCTAGCCCGGCTATGCTTCATCGTCTGAACCGCTGAAAGACTGCAGCCTTTGCTGCTTGAGGCGGCGGCTGTCAAAAGTTGCTGGGCTGTTATTGGTCAGCCCAGCAGCCGAGGATTAGCCCAGAGCTTCCAGATAGTCACGGACGCGATTGCGGCGCTTGGGTTGACGCAGCTTTTGCAGGGCCTTCGATTCGATTTGGCGGACCCGCTCACGCGACAGCTCCAGCGTGCGACCAATCTCCGCCAGTGAGTAAGGCGTGCCGTCCTTTAGGCCAAAGCGCAGATGAATAACATCACGCTCACGCTCAGTCAGCTCTGACATCAACTGCTTGAGGTCGCGACGCAGCGATTCGCGCATCATTAATTCTTCAGGAGAAATGCTGTCGGTTTCCAAAAGTTCTCCCAGCTCGGTATCGCGCTCTTTACCGACTTTAGTGTCCAAAGATACTGATCGCGGCACCCGGACCAAAACTTCGCGCACCTGATCAGGCGTCATCTCTAGTTCGCGGGCCACGTCATCTAAGCTAGGGGTATGCCCCTTGTCTTGCGATAGCTTGCGCTGCGCCTTTTTAATCTTGTTGAGCTTTTCAGTAATGTGGACGGGCAGGCGAATCGTGCGGCTTTGGGTAGCGATCGCGCGGGTGATGCCTTGGCGAATCCACCAGTAAGCATAGGTGCTGAAACGATAGCCTTTCGTCGGGTCAAACTTTTCAACCGCCCGCTCCAGACCCAGCGTCCCCTCTTGAATCAAATCCAGCAGCTCTAACCCGCGATTTTGATACTTTTTGGCGACTGATACAACCAATCGTAGATTGGCTTTAATCATGTGCTCTTTGGCACGAATACCTTCCCGAATCAGGTCATCCAATTCGGCAGTAGAAATCTCGGCCAGCTCAGCCCAGACTTTTTTGCCCTCAATCAAAGTGGGCTTGAGGTCGACCAAAGGCACCTCAGCAGTTTGTGCCCAGCGCTCTAAAGAAGGGCGATAACCTAGGTGAGACGTTAGGCGATCGCGAGTTCGCATGAGATGAGCATAGGTTTCCAGCACGCCACCGCTCTGTTCGCCAGTGCTATCCCGCAGCTCAATCAGCTCCATATATTTCTGAACGTGCTGCGCTTCAGACACTTCTTCATCGCGCTGCAGCAGCCGTACACGGCCAATTTCCTGCAGATAAAGACGCACTAAGTCAGTGGTGCGTCGGGTTTTCGTCTGGCTCACACCGACCGTAACACCGGCCATCAAATCATCGTCATCATCTGAAGACATCAAATCAGCATCATCTGGCGGCGTCACCTCGCTCAAATCCTGATTATCATCAAAGTCTTCATCTGTTAGAGGTTTGGCTGCAGTATCCGGTTGGCTGGTGGTATAAGTCATAGGACAAATAAAATAGTTCCAGGATGGCAACACATTGTGCTGTCAGCGCTACATAGGCTTAATATGCCCAAGTGCTTAGACTTAACATCAATATGGATGGTTCCAATTCCAGAATTGGATCGTCTCTAGAAAAGCGAAGTAAGCGTTAGGGCTTAGTTTAGAGAGATGCAATGAATTACTTTGTGACCCGTATCAGGTTGGTAAGATAATCTACGTCACGTGATCCTGCGATTCCTGAACTTTACGGATATTCATAGTCATCTCTGTTAATTAAACGACAATTTGTATGAAGAGCTGCAGTGCCTCTTTGATTAATCGTTTCAGCCGTTCATGATGCGCTTGCTGGTCGGACCAAAGCTCGCCAACAGTCCCTGTTTTCGTCAAGATGATGAAGTGATCGAAATCATTATGAGGTGAGGGCATTGACGCAAACATGGCAGCAGGGAACCGCCTTGGTCGTCGGAGCCAGTCAGGGAATTGGGCTAGGTTTTGTTCAGCGGTTACTGGACGATCGCCGCATTAGCCGCATTTTTGCAACTTACCGCCGCCCTGAAACTGCCACTGACCTGTTGGCATTGCAAACTCACGACCAACTACAGTGCTTGCCCCTCAACGCTACTGAAGAAGGCGAAATTGCTCAGCTAGCCGCCAAAATACAGGCACAGAGCCGTCGTCTTGATTTGGCAGTGAACTGTGTTGGCGTCTTGCATCAGGAAAACATGCAGCCGGAAAAAAGTCTTCGCCAAATCGATGCTGACCAACTGCTGCAATATTTTCAGATCAACAGTGTTCCAGCCGTATTGTTAGCTAAACATTTACAAACGCTGCTGCGACAAGACAATCGAACAGTGTTTGCTAATTTATCTGCCAAGATCGGCAGCATTGAGGATAATCGCCTTGGTGGCTGGTATGGCTATCGCGCTTCGAAGGCTGCCCTCAATATGCTGCTTAAGACGACTGCGATCGAATATCGTCGTAAAAATCCGCAAACCATAGTGGTTGCCCTACATCCTGGTACAACTGACACCCGCCTATCGGCACCGTTCCAACGCAATGTGCCCCCAGAAAAACTATTTTCTGTCGATCGCACTGTCACTCAACTGTTGGCCATCATCGACAACTTGACTGAAGCAGACAACGGCACATTTTTTTCTTGGGACGGCAGCCGACTGCCCTGGTGAGTCTGCCTGCTGACACTGTCCATCTGAGGTAACTGACAATCTGGACCAACGCCTGATGGATTGATCAATCGTTGGAATCAGCGATCGCTAGCCGCAGCCCTAAACCCACAAACAAGCTGCCAGTCAGCCACTTTTGAATAGTCGCCACTCGCGGACTGCGGCGCAGGTTTTGCCCGGCAGTGGCTACCAAAGCGCCAATCGCCGCCAGCCATAGACTCGAAGAGGCCGCCACAATACTGCCCAAAAGCAAGGTTTGTAGTGCCATTGGCCCAGCAGCCGGGTCAATGAATTGCGGAATAAAGGCGAGGAAAAATAGCGCGGCTTTGGGATTCAGCAGGTTGGTGAGCACCGCTTGTCCAAAAATTTTGAGCAGGCTGGCGCGGGGCGCGGTGGGTAAGGTATGGGTGCGATCGCGACTCAAAACCGTCTGCACGCCTAAATAAATCAGGTAAACGGCACCGACATATTTGATGATGTTGAAGGCGATCGCAGAGGTCATCAAGACTGCCGACAGACCGACCGCTGCCGCCGTTGTATGCCCCAAATTGCCGACAAAAATACCTACGGCGGAGACCATGCCGGCCAGTCGCCCCTGCTCCAAACTGCGACCCAGCACATAAAAGGTATCCGGCCCTGGTGTGACTGTGATAATTGCCACCGCGGCAAGAAAGAGAGAGAAGCTAGTGGGATCGGTCATGGCGAAGTCCCCGAAAAATTTATTGTCTAGCCTAACGCTCTAGGCCCAATGCTGCGGATGGCTCGCCCCATTGAGTCAGCGATCGCGATTGTCAATCAAGCAGTTGATGCTGAGTAACTGCAGAAATCTTTCGTCCAATTTTCGGGAATTCTAAAGACTGCGCTGTATTTATAGCAATCCGTGGATAGATTCGGTCAGTCAATGAAAGCTTGGTCAACGACTTGCCGAAACGGTTGGCCAGACTGAATCTGTTTTCGCATGAGGTTTTTCAAAACAAACCATTGATGTACCCTGCGGGAAGGCTTCGCCTACAATCGGATTCAAATCTGGAGAGTACGGCGGCAGATAGAGGAGAGAACAGCCCGCCTGTTGAATCAATTCTTCAATACGCCCGCCTTTATGAAACGAGGCATTGTCACAAATAATGACACTGCCGTAAGGTAGCGCTGGTAAGAGCTGTTCGGCTAACCAGGTTTCGAAGACCGCACGGTTACAGTACCCCTCATAGGTCAGCGGGGCCACCAGTCGATGCTGATGCCAGGCGGCGATAAAACTCACGCGTTCGGTGCGCTTCCCCCGACGCTCGGCTGCAAAGCGCTCGCCTTTGGGACACCAGCCATAGGCGTAGTCTTCAGTGTTATCAATGCCCGCCTCATCAAGATACACCCGTTGATAAGACTCGTATTGTGCTAACTCTGCGTCGTAGGCTTGGCGTTTTTCGGGCTCCCGTTCGGCGTAGAGATAGCTCTTTATCTTGGTGCGCGTTCCCTAGCGCCGGTAACCGACGCGGGGTCGCACCGCTTTTGCGCGTGAAGCCAATCCGTTTGAGCGCCCGCCCAATGGTGTCTTCGCTAATTTCCGCCGGCCATAACTGGGCCATTTCCGCCTGCGTCTTGTCTCCGTGCGTCGTGGCAAACGCACGAAACGCTTCCCAATCCGTAATTTTATGACTGTGTCCCCGCTGGTAGCCTTGCTTAGCGGCCACCTCGCCGCTCGCGCGATACCGGTTATGCCACTCGGTCAGCGTCGTGGTGCCAATGCCCATCAATCGACTGACAGCGGCTTTGGAGTGCCCTGCTTCGAGGGCGGTGATCGCTTTCTGGCGCAGGTCGAGACTGTAGGCGGCAGGCATCAGCAGGAATCCAAACGTTTCCTCCACTTTAACCGGCCTGACCTTTATACGGATTGCTTATGTATAAAGTTACAGAGCTCTCGACTGGGCTCTTGTGATTCTATGAGTCCTCTTCTCGACAAACTGCTGCACTTTGCTATCGGTTTAGCAGTGGGAACGCTCTTTTGGTGGCTACTAGAACGCTATTCTCGTGCCGCCGCTCGGACAATCAATCCCATTACGTTCTTACTCATGTTGGTTTGGGGCGCTAGTGGATTATTCTTTTTCCGCAAGTTGGGCATCCCCTTTTTCAGTCACACCTTTTTCTACATGGCGATCGCTGACTGGGATATTCCTCTTTACAAGGCGACAGGTCTCAAGTTCCTAATTCATCGAAGCTGGCTGTTTCATTCGGCCATCATTCCTGTCGGCCTGCTGAGTGTCTGGATCTGGCTCAGCCGTCAACCCTTCAAAACCTCGCTCCAGCGCTGGTTCAGTAGCCTGTTACGGGATTGTGCCATGGGGCTTGCCGTTGGCATAAGCGCCCACTTGCTTTGGGATGCAATGCTATCTTCGACTCGTCGTGGCTTCTACATTCATGGCTTCAGTAGCTCTCTATCATGGCTTTGGTTATTGGGAAACCTAGCGATTGGATTAGGTCTACCGCTAATCATTGCCAGGCAGTTTCAGAGCTTGGAATCACCTGTGCGCGCTCAATAGAGCGTAATTCTGTCGTAAACATATCGTCTCAAAATGAGATTATTAGTTCAATTAGTTGGCTTAGCCTTGATGCTGCTGGGCATCTACTTTCTGGGTAAAAACATTTTCTTCACCACCAATGTCAGCCCTTACTGGTGGCGAGGCATTGCCGCTGATGCTTCGATCTTTTTTCTATTTGCGGGGATTTGTCTCCTAGTCTTTATGCCGCTTGGCCTCATGAAACAGCTCGGCTGGGTGTTTATAGCAGCAGGAATTCTCTGTATCTTTGTCAGTAGCCGCGCTATTCTCAGCCCCACCAGCCTCTGGCAATTTTTCGTCTCGATGGTGACGATGACATTTGGCTATCGGCTCTTTTCGACAGGACGCTTTCGGCTCTAGCTATGCTCCAGACACCAAGACGCCGCCCACCACAATCAAGCCCGCTCCCAGCAATAATTTGATGGGATCAGCGTCGCGCCACTCGGCAAACAGCACCAGCGCTAGTCCTGATGTCACCAGCGTATTCATGTTGTAAAGCGGCACCAATTTTGCCAAAGGAGCCTGATACTTCAGCAGGCCGAGGACGACACAGCCGGTGCCCAGCGCCCACAAGATGCCCTGCATCGCTGAAGAGACTGCCGCAGCGACGGAAGGAACCTGCCCCGGCAAAAAGAGATTGAACAGTCCGCCCATGGCGCTGATGGCAATGCCGATAAAAAAGAGGTGGCCGCCTACCGACATGCCTGCGTTGGAGCTGGTTTTAGCAAATACACTGGAAACGCCGTAAAACAAAGCGGGCAAAAAGCCGCCCACAAGCAAACCCAACAGTTGTGGTGACATCCTGATTAAACCTTTGGTAAAAGAGCGCTGCCGCCATCTTAGGGCGTTCTTGCAGGATGTCGTGGAACCAGCCTCGTGAACTAACGGCTACTTCTCTGGCTGGCAATTGGGGCAATAGTAATAGCGTCGCCCCGCCGATCGCTCTTTCACAATCTTGGTGCTGCAGAGATAGCAGTTTTGGCCGTCGCGGCCAAATACCCAGTGGCGATATTGGCGTCGGGGCCAGCCCCGCTGCTTCAAATCTTTGGCAATGTCGAGATCGTTGGTGATGCCGTTGTGATGATAGGACTGCTGGGGAATCGCTAGAGCAGCATCGGCAAAGCGGGCTAGCTGTTCGCGATCGCAATCGGTCGGTCGCTTGGTCGGATGAATGCCGCTAGCGAATAAAATTTCGCTGCGCAGGTAATTGCCCACGCCACACAGAAAGCCCTGATCCAACAGCAGAGTGGTAAAGCGACGGCGATAAAAGGCTTTATCCTGCACCCATTCAAAAAGTTGCTCGGGGGTAACGGCGGTGTCCAAAATGTCGGGGCCAAGCTTTTGAATAAAGGGATGTTGGGCCACTTCGTCGGCGGTCAATACCTCAATATCAGAAGCGCTGTAGAGCAAAGCCGACTTGCGCTCAGTGTGAATGGCAAACCGCAGTTGTCGATTCGTTTTTGGAAAGTTGTAGGCGTTACGCACTATCCACTTGCCGTAGAGCTGATTATGGCTGTAAACGCACAGATCATTGTCGAAGTAAGTGACCAGAGCTTTGCCGTAGGTAGCAATGCGGGTGATGGTGCGGCCCGTCATTTTCTCGGCATAGGGCTGCAGATGCTCAAACGCAAAGAAGACTTCCTGGGTCGGTTTTTGAGCGATCGCTTTTTCCAACTTATCGGCGGCTTTGCGAATCTCGGGCCCTTCTGGCATACTACAACGTCATTCAATGCTATTTACTGTAATGCTCTGGCTGAGTTCGTGCAGAAGATTGGCGCAGTTAGGAAGTTTGCGATGTTAAGCGCGATCGCCCCGACTAATACATTCCATACAGATATGAAAGACCGACACAATCAGTGCGACCTCAATGACAATTTGCAGGGTTGTAGGGGCTGACATCAACCCAGTGAGCACCAAAGCTGAACCCACCAACACGCTCACGATGAGAATCACCTCGTCATCAAAGAGCTTGAGCCCTGCCCAGAGAATGCCAAATCCCACCAGCCAAAAAATCAGATAGGTCATTGCGTCTGCCGTCGTTACTCAGCGTATCGGCCAAATTTGATTATCGGCTTTGACCCAGTGATTAAACAATGCGGCCAGCAGCGATGCACTGCTGATACCAGTAGTAGCTGGCCTTGGGAAGGCGCTGCTGGGTAGCATAGTCAACATAAGTGATGCCAAAACGACGATCATAGCCGTAGCTCCATTCAAAGTTGTCCAGCAGACTCCACAAAAAGTAGCCACGCAGCGGATAGCCGTCGGCGATCGCTCGATGCGCCGCCTGTAAATATTGCCGCAGGTAGTGGATGCGATCGAGATCGAGCACTTCCCCCTGTTCGATCACGGTATCTTGGGCCGCACAGCCATTTTCACTGATAAAGATAGGAAGATCGGGACGTTCTAGTGTTGTGCTGACGTGGCGTACACCCCAATACAAACTTTCGGGAACCACGTACAGCCAAGGCATGTGTAATCGAGGATAGCCCTTAGGAAATGGCAGCACTTCGTAACCTAAAGGATTGTCCGCCGCGCGGACGTAAACACCACTGTAGACGTTAAAGCCGAGGGCATCGAGCGGTTGGTGAATGATCTCCAGATCGTCCGGTTCCACATCGGGAGCCTGATCGCCGATTTGCTCTAGCCAAGTCGGGCTGTACTGTCCAGTCAGAGCTGGAAAAATAATGCCGCCGTTGGTGCCGATGGTATGAAAAGCAGTTTGGGCAGCGGCAATGTCAGCGGGAGTTTCAGTGAGGGGTACCGTGGCCAGATAATTATCGACTAGGGCCACCTGACAGGGCTGCGGTGAGGCGGCGCGAATGGCCTGACAGCCCAGACCGTGAGCGAGCAGCGCATGATGGGAAGTTTGCCAAACAGCCTTGAGGGAGTCCACGATGGTGCCGGGCGCATGGGGCGGTACTTGGTTGACGCCGTAGCCCAGATGCGTGAAGCAAAAAATTTCGTTGAGGGTCATCCAGTGGGTGACGCGATCGCCTAGCGTCTTGACCACCACTGCTGCATAGTCAGCAAAGTCGTGGGCCATCTGGCGATCGCGCCAGGAACCATAGCGTTCTTCCAGCGCTTGAGGACTGTCCCAGTGAAAGAGCGTGACGTGGGGGGTAATGTCGTGGGCTAGCAGCGCATCTATCAGACGCTGATAAAAGGCGAGTCCGGCATCGTTCACCAGGCCGGTACCATCAGGGAGAAGGCGCGGCCAAGATAAGCTAAAGCGATAGTGTTTGACTCCTAAGTCTGCTAGCAGTTGCACATCGTCTAGATAGCGATGGTAATGGTCGCAGGCGATCGCTCCGGTATCGCCATTGAGTACCCGACCAGGCTGCTCGCTAAAGGTGTCCCAAACGCTGGAGCCTCGCCCCTCAACCTGCGTAGCCCCCTCAATTTGATAAGCCGCAGTCGCTGTACCCCATTGAAAATCGGGTGGAAACGTTAAGGTCATGAGGCTGTCTGCACCACTCGAGGAAACTGCACATAAAACGTTGAGCCGACTTGAGGCGCACTTTCGGCCCAAATTTTGCCGCCCATTAGCGCTACGATCGCCTCCACGATTGCTAATCCTAAGCCGGTACCGCCATGGCGGCGGCTATGGCTCTGATCAACCTGACGAAAGGCTTCGAAAATATAGGGCAAATCATCAGAAGCAATGCCGCTGCCGGTATCCGTTACTGTAATCAGCACCTCATCGGTTGGTGCCCCAGGAGCTGAAGAAATTTGCAGCAGTACGCTCCCGGCATCAGTAAATTTAATGCCGTTCGACAGTAGATTAATGAAGATTTGGCGCAATCGTAGCGGATCGTTGATGATCATGGGGTCTTTGAGGTGCAGTTGCAGCGACAGTTTTAGAGACTTTTGCTCCGCTAGAGAGTGCATTTCAGCAATCGTATTTTCAGCCAGTTCTGCTAGATTAACGGGCCCTGGTCGCAGTTCTAAACGCTGCGCCTCAAGCTTAGAAAAATCGAGGATTTCGTTGAGCAATCCCAGCAGATTGTGGGCATTGCTGTAAATGCGCTTGACCATCTCTGTCTGCTGCTGAGTCCAGCGTTCTTCTCGCCGCCGAGCTAATAGTTGAGAAAATCCGATAATGGCGTTGAGTGGCGTGCGTAACTCATGGGACATCGTGGCCAAAAATTCTGACTTGAGTCGATAAGCTCGCATCACCTCCAAGTTTTGACGCTGAATTTCTTGGCGGTGTTCTTCAAGCGCTTGATTTTGCTGCAGCAGTAAAGCGTTGCTGACTTGCACTTCCTGTTGAGCCTGACGGGCTGCTTGTTCGGCCTCATAGATGCGCAACGCGCTGCGGATGCAGTGGGCCAGCGCGTCGGTATTCAGGCGCGACTTATCAACGTAATCGGAGGCCCCAGCTTTCATTAACGCGACGGCGGTTTCTTGATCGCCCTGCCCTGTAAGCACCACTAACGGCGTGAGAGTGCCTTGCGCGCGAATTTGTTGAACCAGCTGCAATCCATTTAAGTCGGGTAGGCGATAGTCGAGGAAAACACAGTCATAGAAGGCATTATCCAGAGCTGCGATCGCAGCTTTGCCACAGTCAACTTCAGCAATGTCGGCTAGCTTGAGCCCCGTATCTTGCAACGTCCGGCGCAAGAATAGGCGATCGACGGCATCGTCGTCTACCGTCAAGATTTTCAAGGGGCGATTCGCTAAGTCCATACCCTTATCTTTCAGAGTATTTCATTGCCAAAAACATCTTGATTCGGATGCTATCGAATACGCTACTTTCTTAAAAATTTATCCATAACGGTCATCATTCAGCCACCGAGCTTCCAGCAAAGTTACAGATACGCGATTTCTAGCTGATTGTGTGGTGGGACGGGAAAATGACTGCGCCTTACGATTCCTCGCCCTAATTGATGACAAATTCCAAAAATCCTGCAAATTTAAGCGTGCTATTTGCTCGCAGAATCACGGTCATAGGGCCTTCGTTCTAGCTTGACGATAGAAAGACATTAATTATGTTCAAAACTAGGTTGATTGCTAAGGCCATGTCGATGGAAACAGTTGGCTAATCGCTATCTCAGGTTCAAAATGGTCCCACCCTTGTATAGGATGTAGATTAGATAGATGAATTGCAATGACGAAGATTTACATAGTTGGGGGATTAAGATTTCGAATAGCGGTTTTTTACAGCTGCTGATTACAGCAGTTCTGATATCTGAAAATCTCTACTTCTCTTTCAAGCGATATCTTAGGAAAACCTCTGATAAATCGGCCTTGGTTATTAGAAATCAGTTGCATTGCTTGTCAAGCCTGCGCGAGAGCGTAATTGCTCAGCAATAAATTCATTTCACTATTGAGTAATTTTTCACATGAATGAGAACGACATTCGCATCATCATCGTTGAAGACCATGATTTAACTCGTATCGGCCTGAAAGCCGGGCTTCAACAGCATCCGCAGATTTCCGTAGTGGGTGAAGCGGCCAATGGACAAGAGGGACTGCGTCTACTGAATCAGCTCCAGCCGGACGTGGCAATTTTGGACATTGGCTTGCCCGACATTGATGGCATTGAAGTGGTTCGCCAATTCAAAGAGAGTGCTAACGACGAGTCGCCCGCTGGCACTAAGATTTTAATGCTGACGATGCATGATACAGACGAGTCGGTAATGGCAGCCTTTGCGGCTGGGGCTGACTCCTACAGTGTCAAGGACGTGGACGTTAAACAATTAGTCGAGGCAATTCGCCTTACCCATGAAGGCCAAGTATGGATTGATCCGGCGATCGCTCGTATTGTGCTGGGTCAGGCTAAGCGGATGATGCCTGCCTCTGTTGGCGCTGCCGATAAGGCTGGTGAAGATTATGCTCAAGTGCTGGAAATGTCGCCCCTGACTGAGCGTGAGCTAGAGGTGCTGGAGCTGATTGTAGCCGGCTATAGCAATGCCAAAATTGCTGAAGAGCTTTACATCACCGTGGGTACCGTCAAAACTCACGTTTGCAATATTTTGAATAAGCTGAGTGCCAGCGATCGCACCCAGGCTGCAGTGCGAGCCCTGCGCACCGGATTGGTGCAATAGACTGTAAAGTCTATCGTTCGGTAGGGCATCGGTTTCTAACGGATTAGAGATGAAACATAGCGGCTACTTTGGTTTCATAGTAATTGTTGAAACGCAAAGGAGTCTATGCGACCCATCAATATTGGATTAACAGAAGAGCAGCGCTGTGGCGTTATTGAATTGCTTAACCGCAATTTAGCAGATGTCTATTTGTTGCTTGTTAAGACCCGTAAGTATCATTGGGACGTTGTGGGCCCTCAATTCCGTACCATGCACGAGCTGTGGCAAGAGCAGTATGAGGCGCTTTCTCAGCATGTGGATGATATCGCTGAGCGGGTTCGCGCTTTGGGAGGATATCCCTTAGGAACGGCAGAGGGTTTCTTACGATATGCCTCTATTAAAGAGCATCCTAATGATTTGCCGACAGTGACGGAAATGGTTACCCGCCTATGTGCAGATTACGAGCAGATTATTCGTAACCTGCGTCGTAATGTTGGCGAATGTTCCGACAGTTACAACGACGAAGGTACTGCAGACTTTTTGACCGCCTTAATGGAAGAGTATGAAGAGTCCGCTTGGATGCTGCGTTCGTTTATCGAAGGTGAATCGCTGCAGCCTAAGTCACAATCTCCGGGTACTGTGAGCAACCTCCCAGCCGGTGTATAGTCGCTAACTGCTGAACGAATTGAAAATGCAATTGGAGGGGAAATGCTTTATGGCGTTTCCCCTTCGCTGTTAACAGGCCTAATTTTTCGTTGAATCGTTGCAAAGCTTATGAAGCTGAACAATGGCTGGTATTACTGAGTTGCAAGCAAAACGCTTAGGCTCCTCTGTTCATCGGACCTTGATTCACCAGTGCAATCATCCTGTACGCGATGAATTCTTCATCATTGAAACTAGCAACATTCTATGGGGAATTCTGATATTGGTTGGACGATGAAATCCTTAACGACGGAAAAACCGTTCCCGAACAACTTCATCCATCTCGTCATTGAGCAATGCTCAAAAAATTGCCCAAAGCCTCGTAATGTTTATAAGCAAAATTTTGTACAGTACTAATCAACCTAGAGGTGGATGACTCGATGTAAAGTTTTTTAGACAATTTTGATCATCTAAAGATATCCTCACTAATGCTCTATGCCTAATAATAAGTCTTCTGACGCAGTCTACTCTTACCTTAAGTCCATTGGACGAGTGCCATTGCTGACTCATGAACAAGAAATTCAGTTTGGTAAGCAAGTCAAAGAATTGATGCCTCTTGAGGGCATTTATGAGGACTTGAGTGAGTCTTTGGGACATCAACCTTCAATTCAAGAATGGGCTGATGCTGCAAACATGGATTTGAAAGCGTTGAAACAGCTTGTTCATCGGGGTAAGCGTGCTAAGCACAAGATGATTGAAGCTAATTTGCGCCTGGTTGTTTCTATTGCCAAAAAGTATACCGATCGCAATCTTGATCTGCTCGACTTAATTCAAGAGGGCTCAATTGGTCTCAACCGCGCTGTTGAAAAGTTCGATCCGGCTAAAGGCTATCGCTTTAGCACCTATGCTTACTGGTGGATTCGGCAAGCCATGACGCGAGCGATCGCAGAAAAAAGCCGTGTAGTTCGGCTGCCCATTCACGTGACCGAAACCCTCAACAAAATCAAAAAGGCACAGCGTCAAATTACTCAGCAGAAAGGTCGCACGGCAACTATTGAAGAGGTCGCTGAACAGCTAGATTTGACTGCTAAGCGGGTTCGTGACTGCATGCGTCTATCCCGCCGACCTCTGTCCTTAGAACTGCGGGTCGGCGACAATCAAGACACTGAATTGGCTGATCTTCTGGAATCTGACGATGACACGCCTGAAGATTTCGCTACTCAAAAGGCGCTTAAATCTGATCTCAATGATTTGATTGCTTCTTTAACCCCGCAGCAGCAAGAGGTGCTGACCCTCAGATTTGGTCTGAATGACGGCAATCCTCTGTCTCTGGAAAAGGTGGGTCGCCGCTTGGATATTAGCCGTGAGCGAGTACGTCAGCTACAAAAACAGGCGGTTGCTAAACTGCGCCAGCACCGTAGTGAACTTCGAGAATACTTAGCTGCCGTTTAGTTAAGCAGCGTTAGCGTGGCCGTTGAAGTCTTGAGGAAGTCTTTGATTGGGTGCCGATGCCGTTTATGGGATTGAACTTTCAGGGTTGACGGTTGACATCGTGAAATTTCAATATCCTAAGCAAGCGCATAGCTTTGAAAGTAATTTATTGGGTGCTTCCAATTGTGAAGCACCCTTTTTAGTGGCTAAAAATAGAAGGAAAGAAGCTGCTTGCCGCATTAGTGACAAGGCAGCAATGTTGGATAGGCTGAATTTTACAATTTTCTAATGTTAAGCCGGAGCACATATGGTTGCAGCAGCGTCGTCTCCCACCGCCGCCTTTGATCGCCTGGGGGAATACTATTGCCAAATTAAAGCCTTGATTTTAAGTCGCCAACATCCGGTCAGTGGTCTATTGCCCGCCAGCACCGCGATTACTAGCCATGGCGACTACACCGATGCGTGGGTGCGCGATAACGTTTATAGCATTCTGGCAGTTTGGGGACTGGCGCTGGCTTATCGCAAAGTCGATGAAAATCAGGGACGTACCCATGAGCTGCAGCAGAGTGTCGTCAAGCTGATGCGAGGTCTGCTATTTGCCATGATGCAGCAGGCGGCCAAAGTCGAGCAGTTCAAAGATTCTCAAGAGCCACTGGCGGCGCTACATGCAAAATACGATACGGCCACTGGCAGCACCGTCGTCGGCGATGATGAATGGGGACATTTGCAAATTGACGCTACTTCAGTTTTTTTACTGATGTTGGCCCAGATGACGGCGTCAGGATTACCAATTGTTTTTACGCTGGACGAAGTAGATTTTATCCAAAATTTGGTTTATTACATTGGGCGAGCCTATCGCACGCCTGACTACGGTATCTGGGAGCGCGGTAATAAGCTTAATCATGGCAAGCCGGAGTTGAATGCGAGTTCCGTTGGCATGGCTAAGGCCGCCTTGGAAGCGATGAATGGGCTAAATTTATTTGGCATTCAGGGGGGACAGGCTTCGGTCATTCACGTGCTGCCGGATGAGATTTCACGGGCTCGCCTAATTCTCGAATCACTCCTGCCTCGGGAATCGGGTTCCAAAGAGGTGGACGCGGCGGTGCTCAGTATCATCGGCTATCCGGCTTTTGCGATTGAAGATGCTGACTTGGTGCTGCGTACGCAGGAAAAAATTATCGCCAAGCTGCAGGGGCGGTATGGCTGCAAACGGTTTCTGCGCGACGGCCATCAAACCGCTATTGAAGACACCACGCGGCTGCATTATGAGCCCGAGGAATTACAGCAGTTTGAGCACATCGAATGTGAGTGGCCGCTCTTTTTTGCTTATCTATATCTGAATAGCCTGTTTCAAGGGGACGTTACAGCCACGCGCTTCTATCGCCAGCGGCTAGAGGCGATCGCTCTACAGCAAAACGATTTTTCCCTTTTGCCAGAACTCTATTACGTGCCGGCAGCGGCGATCGCCGCTGAGCGCGAACAGCCTGGCAGTCAAACTCGTCAGCCCAACGAAAATGTGCCCCTGGTCTGGGCGCAGAGCCTCTTTATGCTGGGGCAATTACTCGCAGACGGTTTGGTGACGCCGGGAGATATCGATCCGCTCGGTCGCCACGTTCGGGTCGGTCGCCAACGTCAGGCGATTGTGCAGATTGCCTTGATTGCGGAAAACGAAGCGCTGCAGCAAGAACTGGCTGATTATGGCATTGCCACCCAAGTGTCGGAACAGGTGGAGCCGGTAAAAATTTGTTCTTCGGGGGAACTGTCTGCTGTCTATGCTCGCATTGGACTGAACGATAAGCTGGGACTCAGTGGCCGACCCATACGGCGCTTACGGGGCCTGACAACGGCTCAAGCGTTTCGGATTCGCGGCGAGACAGTAGTATTCCTGCCGTCCTTTCTGGATCCACAAAAGTTTTATATTACGCTAGACTATCATTTCCTCGTCGCCCAAATTCGCAGCGAACTTGCCTACATCCACTATCACTGGAATGCCGTAGGCCGGCCCTTAGTAACGCTGTTGTTGACCCATGAAATGCTTGAGTTGGGACATCGGCCCATTCACGGGTCACCGCTGCTGCAGTTAATTCAAGAGCTGAAAACGGGCAGTTGTGGCGGTATTCCAGTCTTGCTAGGGCCGCTGGCGCAATTACTGTTGACCACTGGCACTGAACGGATTGATGATGTTGGTGTGCAAGCCTTCCGACAGCCAGGATGGCGATCGGTACAGCGGCGCTCGGCCTATCTGCCGCTGGTGCCTGAAGCGACTGCACCGCTGGACGTATGGCATCTTTTCCGCATTGAGCGCGAAACCGATGTCGAGCATCTGGTGGCAAATCTGAAGCAATCGAGCAATCTCTATGAGCAAGTAGAACTGCTGGCGCGCCTGCAGGCCGTGGAATCGTTAACCTACGATGTCGGCATCAGCCAGGACCGCCGCATCACCGTCGCGGACCTACTGGAAGAGACATATGTCAAAGCGGGTCGCCAGGAGTATTGGCTGCTGGTGCGTCGGACGGCGGGTCTGCTGCGCAAAATGGACGTCAGTTTATCGGATGCGGTGACTGAGCTGCTGGTACGGCAAAAATACATCACGGTGGGAAAAGCTTATACCGATGGCTCGTTGATTCGCGATCCGATGCCTCATTCAGAAATCATGGATAAAATCATCGCGTTTTGTGGCGATGACGATCGCGATCGTGCTCTTACTCAAGAAATCATCGTTTACCTGAGCGTCTTGATTAAAGCCGAGCCTGAACTGTTTGACGGTTTATTGACGCTGCGAACCGGCTACTTGATTCTTTTACTCACGAATGAAATGGCGCGAGAGCAGCAAGTTCCCCGGGACGAAGCCTATGACTGTTTAACGGCGCTAAGTCCGTATGAAGTCAAAATGCGGCTGCGGCAGGTATTGGCCGGATACAGCGGGATCAAGAGCCATCTATTCCAGCAGGAATCACTACACATCAAAACGGCATCCCCCGTTACTTGGAGTTTTGTTCCCGACCAAATTGAAACGGGCGATCTGCCAGTTGACGACTGGTGGCGCCAGCGGCAAATTGACGGTGAGTTAACTCGTCTGCCGGAAGAGTTTTACCTCAAGGTGCGCGACCTGCTGCATCACTGCCGCGGCGTGATTATCGGCGATAAGCTCGATCGCCGCAATCGCATTGACAGCGAATCGGTCATGTCCGAAATGACTCCTGGTGAAGCCAACTTTGCTCGTCGCATCGATCACTTGCTGACTAAAATTCACGCGCCGGAATATCGGCACCTGACCATTGAAGCCCTGCGAGAGCTGGCGGCTATCTTCAAAGGCAATCCTGACCTCCAGCTTGACGACTACATCGCGTTGGATGTGCTGATTGGACATGCTGTGCGGCTAGCTTGGGTTGAAGATCGCCGCGATCGCGCGGGTAACTATGATGCTCAAAAAGAAGCAGCCTGGTCAGCATTTTATGGGCGATCGCCGAAAGAATGTGCTATCTACATGTCCAAGGCGCTGCAGTTCTTGGTTGAGCTGGCTGAAGTTGAGGCTGCAGCGGCTGGAGAGGCTGCCGATGCCGAAAATACCGTTGACGTTGTCCAACAGACAGCAACTTAAATCTGCGAATCGCCAGTCTTCAATGCGGGCTATGGCTAACGGCAGCCATTGAGAGGCCGCTGCTGTGGTCTGGGTAAGCGAGGTGCCGGCACGACGTTGGGCTTCAGACGTCAACAGCAGTGTTCTCAGGCTCACATTGAGCTTGCAAGAGCGTCAAACAGTCTGCCACAGGCGTATCGGCTGACATCGCTGCTACCAGAGCTTCGTAAGCTGGCTGATGTTTTTCCAGCAGCGATCGCGCCTGCAAAACGGCCCACCGCTGGCGAATTTGTCCTTCCTGCAGAGGCCGCTGCAGCTGCTGCCAAAGAATGGAAAACTTTTGGCGATCGTCCTGGCCGCCCTGGGCCTGACCGTAGACCAACTGTTCGGCGGCAATGCCCGCCATCCATACCGTGCAGTAGCGGTTTAGCGTTTGTGCTGGCAGTTGCCCTGCTTTGAGAGTCGTTTCTAAATCGGTGGTGTCAAACTGCACGCCGCCAACTCCTGGCAGGCCTTTTCTCCAAGCTTCCCAAGCACTGAGGGTATAGTCAGCTACTGGAATATCGAGCAGATAAGCCACTAAAAAGTGACCCGCTTCGTGATGTACGACCCGATCGCGCTGTTCCCCTGACAGGCGGTTCAAGCCATTAATCAATAAATTACCGATTGTGCCGTTGAAACTCGTTTGATCGAGGGTGGCGATGCCTAGCAAGGCCGCGATCGTCACCACGGGCACTGATTGTGGCAGGTGCACCAAGGGACCGACCAGCATCCCCAGCGTCACCACAAAAATCGTAATAGCAACAATGTTGAGTGTGAGTTCACCCATCGTTCAGGCCCAACCTCCAAATCTGCGATCGCTGCCGCTGTGCACTAGCCGAAAGTCTGCAACTCTCAGTTTTTGACTGTCGACTCAGCTAAATGACAATCATGATGCGGCGCTGTCTTTTAGCTTAACGGTCTTGGTAAAAGGTTTCCAAGCTGTCAGGATCGCCGACATAGCGCCAGTGCCACGGTTCGTACTGCACACCCTGCGCATTGCCCTCGGGAAAAGACAGCTCAAAACTGTAGCGGGCAGCGTTAGTTTCTAGCCATTGAAAGGCGGCAGTTGCTTCAAAAGCCACACTGAGATCACTATCGGGGTCAGTGGCGTCACCGATATCAATCGCATAGCCCGTATGGTGTTCGCTATATCCTGGTGGGGCGCTAACCTGCGCTCGAGTTTCAGGCGTTTGGGCCCGTTCCGCCTTAATTTCGAAAAATAAATACTCTTGATCTTCCTCCGTGCGGAAGCCGGAAATCGGCATTAGAGTAACGCCCTCTGCTTGAGCGGCGGCTCGCATTTTCTCAAAGCTATCTGCGGCTTTGGGCTGCATCAAAATTGCTGGGTTGTTAGTCAAAGAGACTAACTCGGTTGCCTCCGCTTCTTCGTAAGCGAAATGGTTGAGCATGGAACGCCGTTGAGAGACATTGTCACTGTCTGCCAAAGCTGTCGCTTCCAGTTCTGACGAACTCACCAGCATTGGCTTAAAGGGCACGGGCAGCACCACTTCTCCTTCTTGTTGGTAGGTGAGCCAAGACACGGCAAGACCCGCGATCGCGCTTAGCAGGCCCACTAAAAACCAGACCAGCCAGCGCCGCCAGCCCCGTAAGCCCAATCGTTCTTTAGTTTTGGCAATTCCATCTCGCTGAGCCTCGGGGATGTCATCAGTAGACTCGTAAAAATTAGGCTTCACAGTGCAAACACCTACAACCGTTATTCAACTGACTAATCTGAGCCGATATCTGAACATCCGGCCATCAAGAATACCTCTCGACGACGCTTTGGTCCAGGGCACGTCATCAATATAGTGCGGCAACCCCCGCGAGGTCAGCATCACTACCCTCACGAGCACTGCAGCGGCTAAGGAGCACCCCGCTCGGCTGCCGCAGCAGAGATTTTGAGTTAATAACAACCCTTCAGAAAACTCGTAAATTTTATTTCATCGTAGGCGGAAATTCGTGGTGATAGAAAACTTAATTGGCTTATCAGTCAGTTTTGTTTTTGCCAGGAGAAGGGGCGATTTATGGGCCGCTCATTCCCCAGCGAGTCTCTCGGCCTGACAATACCCAAATCTTGCCAAAATATTGGAAAACTAGCTGCTGTCAGGGGTTTTAGAGTAAGCTTTTACTGTAGCGCTGGTGTGATCGTGGCTTTTCTCGCAATTCCGCCTCGGCGGAAACGGTGTGCAGCTTCTCGAAAATTTGTACGATCTGGGTTCAGGAGTACAGAACTTTTTTTGATGCCAATCGTCAGAAAAGCCGGCGTGGCCATGGTTGGCGCGATCGCTTTTGTCCTGGTTAGTCCCGCTTTGGAAGCGCGAATTTTTCCCTCAGCCGGCACTGCCTATATCGCTCCTCCTGCCGGCTACAATCTCAATATTCGTAGTGGGCCAGGCACGCAATATCCCGCCGTCAACACCTTGCGACGAGGCACACCAATTGCTATTACCGGATATTACGAACACGGCTGGGCGCAGCTCAGCGATCGCAGTTGGGTCGCCGGTAATTTCATCAATTCAATTCCTGTCGGGGGCGTTGGTGGCGGTGGCCCGCAGGGAGTCCCCGCGACAGCGGTGATTATTGGCAGCAGCAACGTTAATATCCGCAACGGACCGGGGACTCGTTACCCTGTCGTCAATACTCTGGCCCCGGGTACGGCGATTCGGATCACTGGCTTTTATGAACACGGCTGGGCCCAACTAGAAGACCGCAGTTGGGTGGCTAGTAATCTGATTCAAATTGGCGGGCCGATTGCTCCGCCACCGGTTATAGATAATAACTTGCGGGTGGGCAGCACTGGTCAACGGGTGCTGGAGGTTGAAGTTCGCCTACGAGAATTAGGGTACTTTACCAACGACTTTGTGCCCGATACTTCCTACGGCACCGATACTGAACAGGCCGTCAGAAATTTTCAAATTCGCAATGGCCTACCAGTTACCGGAGTGGTGGATGATGCCACCAATACTCGGTTGTTTAGCGCTGAGGCGATTCGCAATCCTGATCAATCGCCGGTCTACAAAGAATTACGTAATGGCGATCGCGATCCGGCTGTCGCGAC
>ERZ1740058.728-NODE-728-length-21744-cov-9.392042_pt1 | contig 21744 bp, 23 predicted proteins | sample MGYA00581745_ERZ1740058 | MGnify/ENA primary metagenome ERZ1740058 (study PRJEB43018, sample SAMN04849742) | marine metagenome | isolation source: floating plastic debris | place: Pacific Ocean | collected 2008-08-30 | study: EMG produced TPA metagenomics assembly... | reverse complement strand
CAGCTGGGACGACGTGGACTTCGGTCAGCTGTCGGATGACCTTTCCGACTACGCCAGCACCGGCGAAGCGACGCTGAGCGACTACGGCGTCACCATCGAAGACGTCGACGTCATCAACATCATCGTCAACGGCCAGACCGTCGAGACCTACGACTACGGCGACCTGTTCGCTTAAAGACCACAAGACCCCGCACAATGCTCAGCCCGGCGGCCCGCTGCCGGGCTTTTGCGTTGTGGCGTTAGACCGGGAACCAGCTGCGGCGCGGTACGGTCTGCGTGACCGGCCCAGGCACCGCCATTTCGAGCCGGCCGACCACCTCGGCACCCTCGATTTTAGCCGGCTTGTCGTGAACCGGCAGCAGGAATTTTGAGGCGCTGAGGAGCTTCTTGATCGCCGCCTTCTCTTGGCGGAGCGTGCATGAGTGGTTGCCGGTCACCTGCGGCTCGTGGTCGTTGATCTCTTTGATTGGCTTCACGATTTGATCGTTGAAATCGTAGATCACGTCGCCGCAGATCGTCGCCCGCCCCTCGGCGGTTTCCACGTGCACGTTCATGGAGCCTTCGGTGTGGGCGCCGGCCCAATCGAGCGTCACACCGGGGATCAGCTCGACCTCGCCGGTGATTTCGGTGTCTTCAAAGCGTAGCGCACCCGGGTGGTGCAGGCGCTCGATGAGATGCTGGATGTCGGGCTTGGGGTATTGCGGGCTCATGAGGCCAGACACCGAATGCTCCAGCTCTCGCCGGTTGAGCACAACGGTGGTGTTCATTGGGAAATGATCGTCCTTGCCGGCGTGGTCGATGTGCAGGTGGGTGTGGCAGATGTAGCGGATGTCCCCGGGCTTCATGCCGTGCCGCGCGAGCTGGTTTTCAATCATGTTTTCGTGGAATTGCAGCCCGCGCATGCCGAGCGTTTCCATGATCGCATTGTCGCGGTAGCCGGTGTCGACCAGGACGGGATATGTGCCGCCTGTGATCAAAAACCCGTAGACGGGCACGCGCCGGGTTCGCCCACAGTCGCGGCCGAGCACGAGAAATGATGATTCCAGCTCGATATCGCCAAGATCGAGCACTTTGATTTCCAACGCCATGGCGCTTCCCCGCAGAACTTTTGTCGCAAGGCTAACAAGTGCCTCCGCTCACCGCAGCGCAGGGCCTGGGAAAATGAGACGTTGGGGTAAGGCGGGGACGCTGCAGTCGGTGTTGGCCGCGGGTCGAAACGGCGTTGACCGACCGGGCGTATGTGGTTACCGCAGCGTCATGCTGCGTACATTGTACGACCGCCAGGCGGCGGCAGCCATTGCGATCTTGTTTGGCCTGGCCAGCCTCTTTGCTGCCGCCACGCACCAGTTTGCGCATGGCCATGCGCTTTCTGCATCATCCGCTGCGGGTGAGTACATTCTGTGCGAGTTTCATGGGACCGAAGCGCCCGCCACACACCGCGCTCTGTGTGAAGCCTGCCTCTTCGCCGCTAGCCTCGCCCCGGCGCCGCACAGCGCGTGCCTCGATGACCGCTTAGGCGGGGATGCCCCTCGCGTTTTGGCTGGGACTGATGAGCGCGTGGCTACCCTGCCGGGCAACGCGCATCGGGTGCGTGGGCCGCCGGGCGAGCTCGTTTGACGACACGCGAGTACGCTCGCGGCGTCCCCTCGCCTCTCTCACCATTCAATCGCTAAACGGTCGCTCCGCCACGTGCGGTGGCTCCGTTTCTAGCTCGCTCCCCGCCGACGATGCGTCGCGGTCGAGCAAGGGAAAGACAATGCTCAATCTTGCCAAACTCGCAGCAGGCCTCGCCCTCGCTGCCAGCCTCACCCTGCCAGCCAGCGCAGATACCATCAGCGTCACCGATGCGCTCGGGCGCACGGTGGAGGTGCCTGAAAATGCTGAGCGGATCCTGCTTGGCTTTTACTTTGAAGACGCGTTCGCTGTCGGCGGGCCGGACATTTATGATCGCGTGGTCGCGATCTCGAAGGACGCGTGGGCCGGCTGGCGCAGCCTCCAGTGGGACAAGTATGCTGAGGCCGTGCCGCGGATCACTGAGCTTCTGGATGTGGGCGAAGTGGATGCTGGCACCTTCACGCTCGAGGCCGCGCTTGCCGCGGAGCCGGACGTTGCCGTGATCGCGGCCTGGCAGCACGGGATGCTGGGCGAGCAGGTGGGCCGGCTCGAAGCGGCCGGCATTCCTGTCGTTGTGCTCGACTACAACGCGCAGACGGTGGACAAGCACGTGGCCTCCACACTCGCGTTTGGGGCGATCTTCGGCGAGGAAGAGCGCGCGCAAGAGCTCGCCGACCTTTACGCCAACGCTGTCGCGAACGTTGAAACGCGCATCGCCGCCATTGAAGAACGCCCGCCGGTCTACGTGGAGCTTGCCCGCAAAGGCGCGGCTGAAACCGACAACTCCTATGGCGACACCATGTGGGGGCGGCTCATTGAGACCGCCGGCGGCCGCAACATTGCCAAGGACCAAGTGGCGCGGTGGGGCGTGCTCTCGCCTGAGTTCGTGCTGGCCGAAGACCCCAAGTTCGTCTTTCTCGCCGGGTCCGGCTGGGCAAGCCGCGATAAGGCCGTCGTGATGGGCCCTGGTGTCGACACCGACCTGACGCATGCGCGGATGGCGCCGTACAGGGAGCGGACGGGGTGGAGCGATCTCCGGGCTGTCGCCGATGGTGAGGTGCACGGGATCTACCACGGCGGTGCGCGCACGCTCTACGACTTCGTGTTCCTGCAGTACATCGCCAAACAGCTGCACCCCGAAGCGTTCGCGGACGTGGACCCGCAAGCCAACTTGACTGCGTTCTTTGACGAGTACATGCCGGTCAGCCTTACCGGCACGTACATGACGCAACTGCCGTGACCATCGCTGAACGGGCAGCGCCGCACCACGCGGCGCTCTCCCGCGCCAGGCTCACCCGGCTGTCGGTGGCGGGCGTTGTGCTCGCCGTCGCCGTTGTCGTGGATCTTCTGACGGGCCCCGCTTTTTTGAGCGTTCCTGATGTTCTGCGCACGCTGGTTTTGCCGGATGCGGCGCCGGCGCGGCTGCGGGTCATTGTCTGGGATCTGCGTTTGCCGCTCACGTTTATGGCGATCATGGTGGGCGTGGCGCTGGGCGTTGCGGGCACGCTGATGCAGACAATGCTCGGCAATCCGCTGGCAAGCCCCTACACGCTCGGCTTTTCCGCCGCCGCTGGGTTTGGCGCGTCGCTTACCATTTTAACCGGCGTGTCGCTGCCGCTGTTCCCGAGCCTCACCATCCCGCTCGCTGCGATCGCCGGCTGCGCGATTGCCGCCGCCATGGTCTATGGCGTCTCGCGGGTCCGGGGGATGACGGCGGAGGTAATGGTGCTTGCCGGCATCGCGACGCTGTTCCTGTTTCAATCGCTCCAGTCGCTCGCCCAATACGTCGCCTCGCCTGAGGTGCTGCAGGCGATGGTGTTTTGGCTGTTCGGCTCGCTCCTGAAGGCGTCTTGGCAGAACGTGCCGATTGTCTTTGGGCTGGTGGCGGTGTCGCTGCTCGCTCTCATCCCGGACCTTTGGAAGGTGACGGCGCTGCGGCTGGGGGATGCCCGCGCCGCGGCGGTCGGCATCAATGTCGCGCGGCTTCGCATCAAGCTCTTTACGCTCGTGACGCTGCTGACGGCGGCGGCGGTCGCGTTTGTGGGGACGATTGGCTTTGTGGGCCTCGTGGCTCCTCACGTGGCGCGGATGCTGGTGGGGGAAGACCATCGCGTGCTTGTGCCGATGGCCGCCATTTGCGGTGCGATCGTGATGGTGAGCGCGTCGATCTTGTCCAAGCTCGTCTCGCCAGGCGCGGTGGTTCCCATCGGGATCGTGACGGCGGTGGTGGGCGTGCCGTTCTTGTTTGCGCTGACGCTGTCTGGCCGCAGGAACCATTGGGGATGAGTGGCGCCGGCGATCTTGTCGTCCGCGATCTGCGGGCGGCCTACGGCAAGACGACGATCTTGTCTGGCGCGAGCGCCACGTTTCCAGGCGGCAAGGTGAGCGCGCTGATTGGGGCGAATGGATCGGGGAAATCGACCCTTCTGCGCGCGGTTGCGGGGCTGTTGCCGGCGAGCGGTGCGGTTCGGCTGGGCGACACTGAAAGTTCGCCGGCGGAGCGGCGGCAGGGCTTTGCGTATATGCCGCAGGACGTGAGCGGGTTCTCCTCGCTAACGCTGATGGAGGTGGTGCTGCTTGGCCGTGTGACGCGGCTTGGCTTTCAGGTGCCGCAGCATTTCATTGCTGAGGCGGAAGGGCTGCTGGCGCGCTTTGGGCTCAGCGACCTTGGCACGCGGGCGCTGAGCGCGGTGAGCGGCGGGCAGCGGCAACTGGCGTTTCTCGCGCAGTCTCTGTTTCGCCGGCCGGCCGTGCTGCTCCTTGATGAGCCGACAGCCGCGCTCGACCTTCGCCACCAGCTGATCGTCCTGCAAGCGCTGCAGGATCTCGCCGCCGACGAGGGTCTGCCCGTGGTGGTGGCCATGCACGATCTGCCGCTGGTGGCGCAGTTTGCCCACCATGTTGTTGGGCTCGCCGGTGGCACCACTATCGCTGGGGACGATGCCCGCACTGTGCTAACGGCCGACAACCTGGCGCGGCTTTATGGCGTTGCGGCTGAGGTCAGTGAGTTGGAGACCGGTCATCTTTACATAACGCCGTTGCATGCCCTCGGCAGCGCCTAGCGCCCGCCTTAAATACTGACATTGAGTGCGCTATGTCAGGCGCATCGACGGTCTCAGAGGAGGCGTGCAGCAGTGGTTATCGATCCAGCCAAACAAACGCCGATCACGGTTCTCACCGGGTTTTTGGGCGCGGGGAAATCCACGCTCCTGAAGCGCCTTCTCACGCTGCCGGAGTTTGGCGCCGCTGGCGTTGTGATCAACGAGTTTGGCGACGTGCCGATTGACCACGATGTGCTCGCCGAGGGTCTGCCGGAAATGGCGGTCACGAGCACCGGCTGCATTTGCTGCACCATCGGCGGCGATATCCGCGCTGCGGTGTCTGAGATGCACGAGGCGGCGCAAAAGCTCGGCCGGTTGCCGCTGCCGCAAGTGATTGTGGAGACGACGGGGATGGCCGACCCCGCCCCGATTGTGAACCAGCTGGTGGCGGGCGCGGTGCCAGCGTTTGGGCTGCGCGATCACATTGTCGCCCGCAACTACCGTCTTGCCGGTGTCGTGACCGCCTTTGACGTGGTGAGCGGGCCGCAGACGCTGCCCAAGCACCCGGAGAGCGTGAAGCAGATCGCGTTCGCTGATATGGTGATCCTCACCAAGGCGGACATGGTTGAGGAAGCCGACCGGGCTGAGGCGCTCGCGGCGGCGAAGTCTCTCGTGCGGCAGATGAACGCTGGCGCCACCATTCTGACTGCGGATGAAGCGCTGCGCGATATGGCAGCGGTGTTTGCGCCCCGCCCCTACGCTCCGCGCGACTTGGGGCCTGATGTGGAGGAGTGGCTGACCGCCTCCGCCGGCGCGCACCACCATCACGCGCACGATCACGGCCACGGTGATCACCATCACGACCATGCTGGTCATCATCACCACCACGACCACGGTGAGCACCAACACCATGACCACGGTGAGCACCACCACAACCATGATCATGGCGGGCACAGCCATGAGGGTTCGTTTGGCGTTGGCACCTTCAGCCTGGTTCTGGATCAGCCGGTGCACAAACAGGCGCTTATCCACGCCATGGACATGGTCCAGATGCTTTACGGCACCCACTTGTTGCGGCTGAAGGGCGTCCTTCATTTCGCCGATGATGGCGAGGTCCCGCACATTTTGCAGGTGGTGCAGCACGTGGTACATCCGCTGGCGCGGCAAGAGGCGTGGCCGAGCGAGGACCGCACGAGCCGCATCGTTGCGATCACCTTCGGCATCAACCCTGACATTGTGAAGGTCGCGCTGGAAAGCGCGTTGCGACCGGCCGTTCTGAAGGCGGCGAGCTAGACCGAGGCGTCCCTCGCGAGCCGCTGTGCAGCGTCAGATCCGGTAGACCGTCGCGGCTGTCGTCCCCAAAACGGCCGCCTTCGTGGTATCTGCCGCACCATCGAGTGCGCTGACGTGGGCGTCGAAGAGTGGGCCGTATCCGGTCCAGAGACGCTCGATGGGATAGTTGGATCCGAACAAACACCGGTCGGGTCCGAAGGCAGCCAAGGCGGTTTCGGTGACCATTGCGATGTGCGCTGGGTCGAGTTTTCGCTGGAACGTGCCGAGGCCGGAGAGTTTGCAGAAGACGTTCGGTTGGGCCGCGAGTCGGTCGAGGGCCGTTCGCCATTCAGCGATGCCGGCCTCGCTGAGGTCTTCCAGCATCAGCGCGTGCTGGAGCACAAAGGTCGTGCGGGGGCAGGCTTCGACCAGCCGGAGCGCCGGCTCAATCTGGCCGGCAAAGACCTGGAGTTCGAAGACGAAGCCGTAGTCAGCGAGCGCTGCCACATTGGCGATCACTGCCGGTGAACCGACGGTGTCTGCGTTCGGTGCAAAGCGGTAGAGCGGATTGTCGTGCCAGTGCATTTGGTGGCGGATGCCGCGCACCAGGGGGATGGCGGCGAGGGTGTCGAGGTCGGCCCGGGCATCGGCCTGGGTCATATCGCAGAAAGCGACCTGACCGTGCGGCCAGCCGCTCTCATCGGCGACCTTCGCCACCCATCGCGCCTCATCGGCGAACCAGTTTGGCGCCCAGTTGGCCTGGACGTAGACCGAATGGGTCACTCCAGAGCCCTTCAGATCGGCCAGGAAGTCGGCGATCAGGTAGTCGCGTTTCAGGCCATCATAAGGGCCGAATATTCGCGGGCGGGTGGGGCCCAGAAGCCACGGCAGGTCTGCCCGGCGCCAAATGTGGTGGTGAGCGTCAACGATCATCGCGGGACGCTAGAGCGTTTCTTACAGGATAGCGACATGATCGTGCGCCGCATATCAGGTTAGCGCCGCGCTAGGTCGAGAATGGTGGCAACGATGCGCTCCGTCGAAGAGCCATCGCTGATCCCGCCGATCATCGGAGCGATTTCCGCCAGGGCTTCGGTCTGGGGCGTGTTGCCGGGGGCGAGCGGTGACAGCCAGACGATTTGATGTGCAAGGCGCGACAACCGCTCGGTAGCGGCGATCAGCGCGTCCGGCTCGCCCCGCTCCAACCCGTCCGAGAGGACGACCACCAAGGCCGAGCGGGCGAAACCGGCGTATCGCGGGATTCTGAGAAATGCTGCGAGCGCATCGCCAAGCCGGGTGCCGCCGTCCCAGTCCGCCACCACGGCGCCGGCGGCGGTGAGCGCGACGTTCGCGTTTCGGTGGCGCAGCGGCCGGGTGATGCGCGTGAGCCGGGTGCCGAGGGTGAAGACTTCGGCCCGTTGCGCGGCCTGCTGCAAAGCGTGGCCGAAGCGGACGTACGGCTCGGTTTGCGCGCTCATGGAGCCGGACACATCGATCAGAAGCACGATGCGCCGCTGGGTAAGCCGGCGCCGGCGCGTGGGCAGCGTGATGAGTTCGCCGTCGTGGCGCAGCGTCGCCCGAAGCGCGCGGCGCAGATCCGGGATATCGCCGCGGCGGGCCGGGGCGAGGCGGCGGGAGATGCGCTTGGGCAGGCGCGCGGGTGCGTGCCGGCGGAAGTGGGCGAGCGCGGCGCTGGTCCCCGCTGGCGCGAAGCTGCGGGCGGTCAGGACCTCGAGCGCGGTGGCCTCGCCGCCTGATTCAGTTTCTTCGTCAGGTTCGAAGAGTTCGCCTTCGCCCTCTTCGGGTTCGCGCACTTCCACGTCGTCGTCGGCCGGGGCGGTGGCCGCGAGGCTCTGGCCCAGAAAGTGGGCTCGGTAGAGGGCGTCGAAGACCTCGCGGCGATCGGGTGCTGGCGCGAGTGTTGCGAGCGCGGCGTGGTAGATGTCGCTCATGTTGCGCGGCCCCAGAAGGCCGACCGCCGCGACGAAGTTTTGGGTTTGCTCCGGCGCCACGGCAAAGCCCGCCGCACGAAGGAGTGATCCGAACGAGACAAACGGTTCGGCCGCGCGGGGGACGGGTGCGAACGGTTCGGTTGCTGCCATGGCCAAGATGCTCCTCAGCGCGCGTGCCCCGGATGGCCATCGCGGCGGAGGCCAAGGGTGCGTTGCCACGGTACGGGGCGGCTTTGCCATCCACAACGGGGCAATGCGCTCGGCCCTTGACGAACACCCTGCGCCAAAGGATGGCTTGGGCGGTAGCTGGAGGGCTAACTTATGCGTGCGGTCCCGTTCACTTGCGTCCTCGTGTTGCTGACGGCGTCTGCCGCAGCCCAGCCGACGCCGGCCAAACCCTCGTTCGATTGCGCGAAAGCGAGCACGGCGACAGAGACAGCCATTTGCGACAACGCCGTTCTGGCGCACCTCGATACCGAGCTTTCAAGGTTTTATCGCCGAGCGCGGGAACGGGATGACACGGAAGACAAAGCCGCTTTGCTCGACAGCCAGCGCCAGTGGCTCAGCACCCGCGACGGGTGCGACGCAAAGATCGAATGCCTCATCGACTCCTATCTCGGCCGGCTTGATGATCTGTCGGAGGGGCAGGAGACCATCGCTGACTGGTTTGGCGAGTACGAAGGCCCCTTCGGCGAGAACGACATCACCATCACCCAAGAGGCAAACGATCAGATCAGGGTGCAGCTCCTCGGCGGCACCGGGAACTATACCTGTGATTTCGGACCCGGTGTGGGGACGAGGGACGGCCAAACGCTCACAGTTGCCGGCAGTGATGAGGCGGACCAGCTGACGCTGTGGCGGGCGGGGTCGGCGTTTTACGTGCCGGATACGGCCGCCAATGAGGCGGTGTTTCAGAACTCGTGCGGGGCTCGAGCGCCGGCCCTCGCGGGCTCGATGTTCATGCCACGCTAAGACGCGGCTTCGCGGCAGCACCTGGTGGTGGGCGGCTGATCGCTATCCGTCCAAGCGGCACGCCATCGCCTCGATCATGGCGTTTGCGCTGTAAGCGCCCAGAACTTGCGAGGTTAGGCGACCTTTCAACGTCACGGCCAGGAGGTTGGCCCAGTCGCCGCTTGCCATCATCAACTCAGGGCCTGACCCGCAGTCGCGTAGGCCGCCGACGATGTAGGACCAGCCGATTTTGTGGTTCGAGACGCCGCGCATGGTGGCGACTTCGGTGAGCTTGCCGCCGGTGTATCGCCAAACCCGCAGCGTTTTGGCGAGATGAGGCCGGTCGACGTAGGCCACCTCGATGGCGCCATCGCCATCAAGGTCGGCCGCCGCCACCGGTGCGAGCCAGCGAAACGAGCGGCCGATGAAGGGTGTCGACGCTTTCCGGCCATCCGCGGTCCACACCGCAAGCCGCGCACCGAGATCGCGATGGGCCTCGACGACAACCACCTCCGGCTGACCGTCGCCCGTGATGTCCCAGAGGCGCGGGGCGACGTCCTCAAAGACGAGTTCGGTGGGGAGCTCAAAGCGGACAGACGTGCCGTCGCTCACCTCGACGACGAGGGCGCCATACTCCACTGCATCGCCCAGCACACCGTGGGCGTAGCGGGTGGTGGGGGCCTCATAGCGGGCTGCCACCACTTGTGCGGAGGCGGCTGATGCCCACACGCTCGCTGCCAGGCCAGCGGCGGCCGCGATGACCCGAATGCACCAAATGCCCGCCATCGCGCCCTCCCGATCAATTGGATTGGCATAGCACGTGATGTGGACGGCGCCGATGTTTCTCGGCCCGGCATCGCCCCCGCGCCAGGTCTAGGCTAAAGAAGGCGGGCGGCGCATTTCAACCCGGCCGCGAGCCGCTGCCATTCCGCTGAACCATGCTCAAACAGTTCTCTCTTCCCGCGCTCTACATGGGCCTGCTGGCAGCCTTCGTCGGTTACTCGTCGTCCTTTGCCATCATCTTGGCGGGGCTGAAGGCCGTCGGGGCGACGGATGGGCAGGCGGTGACGGGTCTGTTTTTCAGCACGCTAGGCATGGGGCTGTGCAGCGTTTGGTTTGCGCTGAGCACACGCACGCCCGCGGCGGTGGCCTGGTCGACGCCGGGAGCGGCCTTCTTCGCGGCCGGAACAGTTCCAGCCGGGGGCTTTGCAGAAGTGGTTGGGGCGATGATCGCGTGCGCCGTTCTGATCATCCTCACTGGCCTCATTCCGCTGCTCGGCCGGGCGGTCGCGGCGATCCCCAAACCGATTGCGAACGCGATATTGGCAGGTGTGCTGCTGCAACTTTGCTTGGCGCCTGCTTTGGCGTTGGGTGAGATTCCGCTCCTTTTTCTGCCGGTTCTGGCCGCATGGCTCGTGGGGATGCTGGTGAGCCGCCTGGCCGCCATGCCGTTCGCCGTCGTCGCGTTTGCGGCAGTTTTGGCCTTTGCGGTGGAGCCTTCCGGCCCCGGGGCGACAGGGCCGACGAGCCTCTTGCCGGACTTGGAGCCGATTGTTCCGGCGTTTTCGGTGCAGGCGATGTTCTCGCTCGCGCTCCCGCTTTTTTTGGTGACGATGGCGGGCCAAAATATTCCGGGCTTTGCAGTGCTGGAGCTGCATCGTTATCCGGTGAACCGCCCGCGGCTTTTGCAGAAAACAGGGCTGATGAGCTTCCTCATTGCCCCGTTTGGCGCGCTGCCGGTGAATATGTCGGCCATCACTGCGGCGATGATGGCCGGTGAAGATGCCGGGCGTGATCCGGCGGTACGGTATTGGGCGGCGGTGGTGTCCGGCCTTGGCTATGTGTCGCTGGCGTTTGGTGCGGTGCTTGTGGGCGCGCTCGCGAGCCGCTCCCCGCCGCTCCTGATCACTGGCGTTGCGGGGCTAGCGCTCATCCCAGCGTTCGTCGCCGCGCTGTCGGCCGCGTTCGGCGACGCCGAGCAGCGCGAAGCCCCGGCGCTGACCTTTCTGATCGCTGCGAGCGGCATGACGCTTTTGGGGGTGGACGGTGCGTTTTGGGGCATCGTGGTTGGCGCGGTTGTGTGGATCGCGAAAAGCACCGCCATGCGAAGAAAAACATGAAGCCGCGAAGGGAGTCGTTAGGGTCGAGTTGCTTCTGACACGTCTTTTTCTGACTGGCGCGTGGTGGATAACCCCTGGGCCCCGAGGCTTAGCGGGCGACCTCTAAGACGGCATCGAGTTGGGGCGCCATGTAGTTCAGATCATCTGAATCCTTCAGAGCTACGCCGATTGCCCGCTTGAACGCTGTCGGCCACGGTTCTCCCTGGCTGTTCAGGAGCGTTGCAGCCTCGGCCCACTCCACCGTTTCGGCAATCCCCGGCGCCTTCGCGAGCGGTTCTGCCCGCAGCCGGGTGACCGCTGCGACTACTTTGTCGGCCGTATCGCGCGTGACGGCGGAGGCGCGCATCATGACGATGGCTGCCTCGCGGGCCGCATCCGGATAGTCGATCCAGTGGTAGACGCAGCGTCGGCGCAGCGCCTCGTGCAACTCGCGCGTTCGGTTTGAGGTAAGCACCACGACGGGCTGGGTTTCGGCACGGACGGTGCCAGTTTCGGGGATGGAGATCGTGAAGTCGGATAAGAATTCGAGCAGGAACGCCTCGAATTCGTGATCCGCGCGGTCGATTTCGTCGATCAGGAGGACTGTATCGCGGGGGGAGCGCAGAGCTTCCAGCATCGGGCGGGCAAGCAGGAATTGTTCACCGTAGACGTTAACGTACTCATCGCCTGCCTGCCGGATGGCGAGCATCTGGCGCGGATAGTTCCACTCATAAAGGGCCGCCGCGCTGTCGATCCCTTCGTAGCACTGAAGGCGGGTGACGTTGCGGCCAAGGATCGATGCGATCGCTTTGGCCGCTTCGGTCTTGCCCACGCCCGGGGCGCCCTCTAGCAGCAGCGGCTTGCCAAGCGCGAGCGCCAAGTATGCGGCGGTGGCTAAGTCTTCGCCGGCCAAGTATTGCGCATCGCGGAGGGCGGCGGAGAGACCGGCCGGCGAGGAGATGCCGGCAATGTTTTCTCGGATGGGCATTGTCGCGTGTGCGCCTTCATCAGATCGGAGCAGTTTTGCATAGGCTGGAGCCTGCGCCCATCCGGATTCGTGCCGGAGGGTATGCTCGTTCGCGCAAATGCGCAGGGGGCGACCGATGCCACGTTCTCTCCCACTTTATCGGCGATCCTGTGCTCCGGATCACAGCGCGCGGCTCCGCTGGATGCCACCTTCGCACAGAAGGAGATGGCAGGAGCACGACCCATGGTCGATCGCACATTCAGGAACTACCGCGAGTCGTTCACCGGCACGGATGAGGACGACAGTGCCGAATTCTACGATGGGGCCGGCACCATCGACATGGGCGATGGCGACGACTGGGTGTGGGTGAGCGATCCCGTCGATTTGATCGACATGGGTGACGGTCAAGACAGCTTGATGGCGTTCGACGATGTCGACGAGATCGACATGGGCGACGGTGACGACTGGATTTACTTGCTGACCACCGGCAACAGCTCCAACACGGATGATGCCACCAACATCGAAGTTCTCGACCTGGGCGCGGGTGACGACAAGATCCGCAGCCTCGATCTCACAGGGACCATTGATTTTCTGGACGCCGGTTCCGGCAATGACACGATTTCCATTGACGAGGCCATCGACGTCGATCTGGGCACAGGCGACGACGTCTTTAGCGCCGACTACGTGTCTGACCTTGATGCCGGCGATGGCAAGGATGAGGTCACGCTCGTTGAAGGTGCCGGCACAATCGATATGGGCGACGGCAACGATGACCTGACGATCACCGGGCCGATCTCTGGCGAGATCGACCTTGGCGATGGGCACGACACGTTCGAATACATCCTGGCAAGCGACGACACGGCGACCAATTTCTATGTCGACGGCGGCGACGGCTCGGACACGCTCATCCTTACGCTGGGTGACGACTGGGATGTTTCGGTCTCCAGCGGTACGATCACGTTGACCAATGACGATACTGGCGAGAGCGCAGATATCAGCTACGACAATTTGGAAAATCTGATTGTCGAAAGCTACGATGATCCTGGTGTTCAGACCGATATCTATATTTTGATGTAGTCGTTTGTGGTCCGGTGACCTGCAGGAGAGATTTGACACCTCTGCCAGACAACGCCGCGGCTTTTCCGCCGTAGGCGCGACTGGGGTGGGCTCAACGAATGGCTTAACTCTGGGTCATCGCTTTGCATCAAAGATCGCGCCTAGAAATTCGATGATGAGAGTGCTGGCGAGTAGGCTGGTCTGACCGTTGACGTCGACCATTGGGTTGACCTCGACCACGTCGAAACCCACGACATTGCCGCGCTGGGCAAGCCCCTGCACGAGACTGCGGACCTCATGGTAAAGCAATCCATCGACAGTCGGTGAGCCGGTCCCGGGGGCGATCGACGGACAAAACCCGTCGATATCAATACTGACGTAGACGTTCCCCAGCACCGGCAAGTTGTCGAGGATTGCTGGCACACCGCGTTCGCGGACTTGCTGGCGGGTAAAGATGCGCGAGCCGGCGGCTTCCGCGGTGCGGAATTCATGCTCGCGGGAGCGCACGTCGCGGATACCGATTTGCGCCATGTTGCGGACGAAGTCGTGCTCCATCGCGCGGCGCATGGGGCTGCCGTTGGCGTATCGGATGCCTTCGACTGCATCGACCCAATCGAGGTGCGCATCGATTTGAACGATGTCCAACTGCCCTAGGCGCTCGAACGCGCGAATACAGGGATAGGTGATGGAGTGATCCCCACCGACCAGGATTGGGAACACATTGCGGTCAATCATTGCGCCGACTGACTCAGTAATCTTTGTCATGTTACGGTCGATATCGTAGTACGCGATGTCGACATCGCCGCAATCGACCATACGAACTCCGTCTAAGAAACGCTTTTGCTGGTTGATATCCCAGTAGCCTTGTTGGTTCGCCCCACCCCAGGTGGAGTAGCGGACGGAATTTGTCCGGATATCGCGCGGGCCGAAGCGCGTGCCAGGGCGCCAACTGTTGCCAGCGTCGTAGGGAATGCCGAGGAAGCCGACGTCAGCCTCTAGCGTTGCGAAATGTTCATGAATAGGGAGCTTCATAAATGATGTAATGCCAACACTTGGCATGTTGGCCGAATAGCGATCAGCGGTCATACTTCACTCAATATTGCGATCGAAAAGGATACGAGGATGTTTGCGGCAGCGTCGCCCTGCGCCCCCTGAGAGCACAGCCTCTATAATTGCATTTCCTCACTAAATGCTTCCATTCTCTCGATGTCGCGATACGCCAACCCACCCAGGAGCGCCATCGATCTTATGGTCAATACAGTATCAATGTCGGAAATGAGCAAAGATGATTACCAACGGCGCGTTGTCGACCAAGGCGGTGTTGTGCTCCTGCCCGTCGGCGCCGTCGAGCAGCACGGCTACCATCTCCCGCTGGGTACTGATTGGTTACTGTCGGACTACATGGCACGCGAGGCTGCGGTCAGATTAAACGGCGTCGTTGCGCCGCCTATTATGTATGCGTCGCGGTCGCAAATTCGTACGGGTGGAGGGCCGCACCAGTGTGGGACTGTGAGCCTTGACGGTCAGACTTTGATTGGACTGGTCAAGGAGGTGATCAAGGAGCTAGCTCGCCATGGTGCACAGAAGATCGCTGTGATCGACTCGCACTTTGAGAACCGATTCTTCTTGGACGAATCATGTTATCAAGCCATCCGCGAGCTAAAACTCGCCGGCATCGACAACGTGAAAATTGTAAAGATGCAGTTTGCGGAAGGTCTGACCGACGAAACCAGGGCTAAGGCGTATGAAGGTATCCCATTCGCTGGCCGACATCTCGAACATGGCGGCTTCTACGAAACAGCGTTGATGCTTCATGCCTACCCGCATCTAGTGACGATGGCGAGCATCCCCGAGGAAGACTTACCTCAGTTTCCGCCCTACGATGTCTTTCCTGAGCAGCCGGATTGGGTACCAGAGTCTGGCAATCTCTCGTCGGGAAAACTGGCCACCGCAGCACGGGGCAAACTCATGATGGATGAGATGCTCGAAGCTCTGGTGGATGCGTTGCGCCAGGAATTTCCTGACATCAGCCCTTAGCTTCCCGATACACTGTCGTTGCATCAACTTCCAAGTCCGGGCCTGTCTTGGGATGGTCTGAGGCTGTGACCGATAGGAAATTCAAACAGGACCAATAAGATCATGATATCAATGACTTAACTCATTCGCGTGATGCCAATCACACGCTTTATCCGCCGGTGACCACACATGTTTGATCGTTCAAGGGCTCAAGCAACAGGAGGTTATCATGAGCTGGTGGACTGATTTCACTGACAGGGCTGAAGCCTTCACCAAAGGTATTCGTAGCCAACTTGATGATTATGCGCACGTGGCTGGAACGCTACTCGAAGACTCATGGGATCAAGTGAGCGACGAGGCGAGCGGGTTCAGGACCAATGGGCATAACGGCGTGTTGGATGCCTGGGACAGCGGGTTCGATGGGTTGAAGTATTTTTCCGGCGCGACCGACCGCAAGTAGCTCAAGCCGGATCCATCCATAACACGACTGGGCGGGTCAGCAGCGACACCGCGCGTGATTTATGCTCTTGCATCTGTTTCAACCGCTCGACAAGCGTGGGCGGTCCGGGCTGGGTGGACCGCAAAGAACGCTACGGCGGGATCCCGTTCATCATTGTTGCGCCGCTGCTCCTTTAGTGAGCTCTGCAAAGAGCGGCCCAAGCTCTAAAGCCGGGGCCCGGGCTTTGCCCCGCCATTGTCGCGCAGCCCGCGCAGCACCTTGTCAGGCGTGATCGGCAGGTCGTAGACGCGCACGCCGACCGCGTTGAAGACGGCGTTGGCGATCGCAGGGAGTACGGGGTTGGCGCACATCTCGCCAGGGCCCTTGCCGCCATACGGTCCATCCGGCGCCGGCCGCTCCAGGATCGCGATGTTGTGGGTCACCACATCGCCCGGCCCGGGCATGAGATAGCCGTTGAAATCCTCAGGTCCCTCGCGGCGGTCCGGATAGTAGGGCTCGGTGGTTTCGAACAGGGCGTGGCTCATCCCCATCCAGGCGCCCCCCACCAACTGCTGCTCGACAAGGCGGGGGTTGAGCGCGCGGCCGACCTCGTAGGCAGAGTTCATCTCCAAAACCGTCACCTCGCCGGTTTCGTCGTCCACCTCCACATCGACCACCATCGCGGCGTGGGCAAAGCATGAGACCGGCGTCATCTCGCCGGTTTCCGGGTTCACGTCCGACAGGGGAATGAGGAAAATCCCGCGCCCGGAGACGGTCTTGCCCTGCTTGAACTGGGCGGCGCCGGCAGCCTCGGCGGTGGTGATGGAGCGTGAGGGCGCGCCGCGGACGTGGATGTTGCCTTTGCCGTCGGTGACAAGGTCGGCAGCGTTGACCTCAAGCTCCTCCGCGGCGGCCTCCAGCATCACCGCGCGCGCTTCCTTGGCGGCGGCGATGACGGCGTTGCCCACACGGTGCGTTCCCCGAGACGCGAACGAGCCCATGCAGTGGGGACCGGTGTCGCTGTCGGCGGTATCGACATAGACATCCTCCACCGGCACGCCGAGCGTTTCGGCCGCGATCTGCCGTGTGACCGATTTCATGCCTTGGCCGAGGTCGATGGAAGACAGCGCCACCATGAACTTTCCATCGGGATTGGAGTGGACCAGCGCCTGCGATGGATCGCCGCCCAGGTTCATGCCGATGGGATAGTTGATGCAGGAAAACCCGCGGCCTTTGTGGATTGCCATTGTCGCCTCCCGAGGCCCGTCAGAATGGGCGAACTGGCGCTCAACTCGCAAGTCCTTCCGTCTGTTACGGCACGCGCGGCTTGGCCTTCTCTGCCATCAAGCCCAAGCGGCGCTCGCGGTGGAAGACGTAGAGCCCCGCCGCCAGGATAATCGCCGTGCCGCAAAAGGTCAGCGCGTCGGGCCACTCATCGAAGATGACGTAGCCAAGTACGGTGGCGGCAAAAATCTCCAGATACTGGAACGGCGCCAGGAGGCTTGCTTCCGCCAGCCGCACGGCGAGCGTGAAGAGGAACTGGAAGAAGGTCGCCAACGACCCAAGGAGGAGGAGCAAAATCCACTCCTGCCCTGTTGGCATGGTCAGTGCGAGGACGGGCACGCCGGACGCGATGCCGAGCGCACAGCCCACGCCCAGGAAGGCGGTCGCAAAGGCACCGCTGACCGCTTGGGTGCGCAGCGGGTCGAGGCTGCCGCGCATGGATCGCAAAACGGTCAGTACGCCGGCAAACCCGGCGGCGGAGAAGAGGGGAAGGACTGCGGCCCAGCCAAACTCGGTGACGTTGGGCCGCAAAACCACGAGCGTGCCGAACAGCCCCACCGCGAGGGCGGCGCGGCGATGCCATCCGACCCGCTCACCCAAGAAGACAACGCCAAACCCGGTCAGGATGAGCGGCGCAACGAAGAAAATTGCGATGGCGTTGGCGAGCGGCAGGTAGAGGAGCGAGATAAACAACGTCGCGACCGAGCCTGCCATCAGCGCGCCCATGAAGGTGAGCCGGGGCAATGCTGCGACCACCGCTGGCGTGGCGATCTGACGGCGCAGTGCTGTGAGGACGGTGAACAAGATCACCGTCTGAACGCAGTACCGGATGAAGGCGATCTGCAGCGGGCTCATGGATGCGCCTAAAAACTTGGCAATGGCATCGAGCGATGGAACCGCGAGCACCGCGGCGATCATCAGCGCCATGCCCTTTAAGTTGTCACTGCCAGTGGGTGTTGCCGCGACTTGAGCCATGGCCCGGCGTACCGCGAATGCCCGCGCAACACCAATGCCGTGCCGCATGGTTTGCAATGCGCACGCCGCGCGGCGGCCGTCGGACGCAAACTGTTATGTCGCATACCTATGGCTCAGTTGGCCTCTGCGTTCGTTAACATCTGGGGAGGGTCAAACATGTCGTCGGAGGTTCCACTCGATTTTGACCAGCTGGGTGCCATGAAGGCAGAATTCGCGCAGACCACGCGGGAGACATCTGTCGCACCGCATGCGGCGGCCACGGGCGAGGCCACCGCGGACGGCCGCCCCGCCACGGAAGACAGGGCAGACGAGAAATCGGCCCGCTCGCTCAACGCGTTCGCCGCTGAGGTTGCCGCGATCGGTGTCCGCCTCGCCGGGCAACTCGACGAGGGTGGTGCGACGTACACGGGTGGAGTACCCGCCGGCCCGGAGGTTCGCGAGAGCGTCGCCTCCTATCAAGCGACGATTGCCGACCTGTTTGGCTTTAAAGTGCGCTGAGACAGAGCGTGAGATAAACGCGCCCCACTGAGCGCCAGCACGGGCACTGAGACTTACCGACGACGCATTCCGGAAACTGACGAGAAGCGCCTGGGTGACCTGCGGCGCTCATCGGGGGGTGAGGCAGGCGGCGGCGCGCCGGCGGGCTCCAGCGATGGCTCGGGCTGGCGCGGTGTGGCCCCGGACGGCACGGGCGTTGCGGCCGGTTGCGGTTGAGGGACTGGGGCGCGGGCCGGCTCGACCGGGCGCGCGGGCTGCGGCGCGGGCATCGGCCGGATGAACTCGTCCATCGGGGTTGCTTTGTCGCCGCCGCCATAGCTTTGCCGCGCAAAACCTTCCACGCGGCCGTGCTCGTCGAGCGCGGTGTAGTTGGGGATTTGGCCGCGCGCGCCTTCGCCGCCGCCTGTCATGGAGGCCATCTCCTGAAGGTGCGGGGCCAGCTTTACGCCGGCCTTCTCCGCCGCCACCTGGCAGCATTCGATGAGCGCGCAGTTTTTGGCCACGCGCCTGTGGGCCTTCATGTCGCCGTCGCGGTAGGCATTCATGATGCGAAACTCGATGGGGTTTAGGCCAAGCTCGTGCGCGACCACGTCAAGGTGGGATTCCACCGAATAGTCGACGCCGGTGATGCCGAACCCTCGCATGGCGGTCGCCGGCGTGCGGTTGGTGTAGACACAGTAGACGTCGGCGTAGACGTGCGGGATTGTGTAGGGTCCCGGCAGGTGCCCGACGCATTTGACGATGGCGTAGGACGACAAACGCGTGGTCGCGCCGGCATCGAAGTAGCCTTTGAGCTGCATCGCCACGATGCGCCCGTCCGCCATCGTGCCCGTCTTGATGTACCAGCGCTCGGCGCCGCGGGGCGCGCCCACCTGCATCTCTTCGGCGCGGTCGAACTGGTATTTGACCGGACGACCGGTGAGCATGGTGCCCAAGATGGCGAGCGGCTCGTGAAGCGAATCGACCTTGCCGCCGAACCCGCCGCCCACCGTGCCGCCGATAAAGTGTAGCCTTGCCGAGGACACATCGAGGAGCTTGGCCGCAGTGCCGAGCGAGAAAAACAGGCCCTGGGTCGAAGTGTAACAAACAAAGCGATTGTTGGTTTCAGGCGCGGCGATGGCACCGCATGTTTCCATGGGTGCCTGCTCGATGGGGCTCATCTGGTAGCGCTTTTCGATGACGTGGTCGGCCTCAGCGAAACCGGCCTCCACGTCGCCAAAGCGCAGCTTTTGGTGGTTATACTTGCCGTGATAGACGAAGAGGTTGTCGGGGTACGGCGGATTGACCACCGGGGCCCGCGGCGCAATCGCCTCCTCCACATCCAAGACGTGAGGCAACACCTCGTAGTCCACCCGAACCGCGGCGCAGGCTTCGCGCGCTTGGCGCTCTGTGTCGGCAATGATGGCAACGACCGGCGCACCGCGATAGTTGCAGTGCTCGGTGTGCAAGAGCGGCTCATCGTCGAGGCCGAAATCGCGCAGCGAGAGCAAGGTGTTGAGGTTGCCCGGCACGTCGGCCCCGGTGACGACGCGCAGGACGCCGGGCATTTTCTCGGCGGCGGAGGTGTCGATCCGCCGGATGCGCGCGTTGTGATGGGGCGAGCGCACGCAGCGGATGTGGCACAGCCCGTCAAACAGGTGGTCGTCGTAGAACGGCGAGCGGCCGGTAACGTGTCCGACCATGTCTTGGCGCTGGGTGGGTTTGCCGACCTCGTTAAGGTTGTCGTCGCGCTCGTCGGCGAAGAGGTCTTTGCGCATTTCAACGGGCATGAAGTGAACCTTTCGCCGACCTAAAGACCCAACAGCAACAGGAGCGCGCCCCAGCCCAGGACGCTGACCATGGTGGCGAAGAGTAGGGCAACCCGCACACCGTACCGTTCGTTCTGGGTGGCGCAGCGTGCGCCATAAAAGCCCGCGCGGCGCATGGCGATGCGGCCTACGAACGGCCCCACAGCAAGCCAGGCGGCGCAGATGAGGACCATGACCGCAATGGCGGCTTGGGCCTCTGTCATCGGGATGATGCTCTCAATACCCATCTACGCGGCCTGTTGGCCTGACGCGGTCATCACAGCGGCGATGATGGCCTCGTAGCCGGTGCAACGGCACAGGTTACCGGAGATGGCTTCCACGACCTCATCGCGCGTCGGCCGCGGATTGTCGCGTAGGAGCGCCGTTGCCGACATGAGCATGCCGGACGTGCAGTAGCCGCACTGGGCCGCAAAGTGGGCCATGAAGGCTTCCTGGACGGGCGAGAGTTGCCCGCCTGCCAGGCCGGCGACGGTCTCCACCGACTGCCCCTCGATGGTTTCGGCGAGGGTCAGGCAGGCAAGGCGTGGCGCGCCATCAATAATGACGGTGCACGCGCCACAGGTCCCCTGCCCGCACCCATATTTGGGCGTGAGATCGCCAACGCCCCGTCGCAGCACATCCAGAAGGTTCTCGCCTTCGTCGACAAATACCGCCTTGTCGGAGCCGTTGTGGACGAACTGGATCGGCTTTTTGCGGGCCATCAGATGAGCTCCGACAACAGGCGCGACAGGTGCACGCCAGCAACCTCGCGACGGTACCAGCCGGAGGCGTGGCTGTCGTCGCGTGGGGTGAAGCCATCGGCCGCGGCAGCGGCTGCCCTGGCGATGGTTTCGGCGGAGAGCGGGTGCCCGGCGAGCGCGCGTTCGGCGCCGTTTGAGCGCGCGGGTTTATCGGCCATCCCGTTGAAGACAATGCGCGGGTTGTCGACGCGGCCGCCCCGGCGCGGCACCACGGCCGAGATCGACATGAGCGACACTCCCTTGGGCTTCACGCGGGTGATCTTTTTGAACGCGAGCCCATCGGCGGGCGGCGTGACCAGGATTGCCTCCACGATGCTGCGGGGTGGGGATCGTAACACGTCCTCGACGGAAGTGCGTCGGCCATCGCCAAGCTCCACCTGTGCGCCGCACGCCAAAAGCGCCCCAGCGAAATCGCCGTAGGGCTGCTCGGCAAAGAGGTTGCCAGCGGCGGTCGCAGCGGAGCGCACCTGGGGGCCGCCGATGACGCGGGCCACTGGCGCGAGGAAGGCAAGCTCTCGGCTGCGGGCGATCTCGCGCATGGTCACATGGGCACCGATCCGCACGGCGCTGCCTTCAAGTCGGACCTGGGACAGCTGCGGGTCCGTGACGCGAATCAGCGTTTCAACGTCCGGGTTGGCTTCATTGATGGCGCGCATGAGCGTCGTGCCGCCGCCCATATAGTGGGCGCCGCGGCCTGCGCTGAGTGCGCGGTTGGCCTCCGCGATTGTGCCGAAGGTTTGCACTGAAACTGGCATAGCGATCCCGATGCGTCGCCAACGTTAGCGCACTTCTAAAGTGAGGGCATAGCGAAGGGTCTCAAAACGGGCCGGCGGATGTGGGCTTTTCCATCGCGGGCATTGGCACGGCCACGGGCATCATAAGAAACCCCTATATACCACATAATATATTGTAATTTATTGGCTTTTTGCCCTCACCCTGTGCCCCTCATCACACTTTCGCACGCTTTTGCCGCCCGCGGTCGGCGTTTGTGACCCCGATCACAGCGCCCCCACCCATCGCCAGCCATCTTCTGAT
>ERZ1740058.727-NODE-727-length-21768-cov-9.008566_pt1 | contig 21768 bp, 16 predicted proteins | sample MGYA00581745_ERZ1740058 | MGnify/ENA primary metagenome ERZ1740058 (study PRJEB43018, sample SAMN04849742) | marine metagenome | isolation source: floating plastic debris | place: Pacific Ocean | collected 2008-08-30 | study: EMG produced TPA metagenomics assembly... | reverse complement strand
TGTCGGTGACTGTGAAAGGTTTGAAGTAGTCTTCGAACCAAGACGGCAGGTTGATGTGGGGCCGGTAGGATGCCGGCAACGTGTCCGTCATGGCGCAAAACGTTGGCGGTGCTTCCCGCAGGTCACTGCGCATTTGCCGGACACTTCCGACGCGCACAGTGCCGCCGTAGCGCACCAGGGGACGCAAGATGTGAAAGATCGTCTGGTCTAAGCGGTATTCGTGTCGCATTCGCCATGAGTAAGTGAAGGCTTTCTTGGCGAGTGCCCGTTTTCGGCGTCGGAACGTAAGAATATCCCGGACAAATGGTACGACCTCATCGAGGGGCTCCTTCGGCCATTCCACGAGCTTCTGCCCGTCGAGATCGCACAGCCGCAGGTCAGGCATCAGCCGGCCTTCCTTGCCAGCATCATCGAAGTAGGGCGTACCCAGGATCGGGATGGTGAGCGACAGCAGACCCGGAATTGGGATATCCGGATGTTCCAGAATGAGGTCGAATTGATCGCTGACCTCAGCCATCGTTTGTTGGCTGAAATCAAAAATCACGCCGTAATCGAAAATAATTCCGTACTCGGCGCACGCTCGCGACAGTGTTGCAGGGTCGGACAGCAAGCTGTGGCGCTTGTTGAATGTTTTCAGAACTGCCGGGTCGAGCGACTCCACGCCTGAGAACAGCGCCTTGCAGCCGTTGTCCGCGACAAACTTGAGATTTTCGGGCTTAGCGAAGAAATCCATGGTTACCAGCGCGCCCCAACCCTGAAACGCACCGCGGCGCCAGTATTCGCCTAGGAGTTCAGTCCGCGCGCGGAAGCTTTTTCGGTCATTGCCATAAAAATTGTTGTCGAGCAGCATCAGTGCGCGGACCGGCCCTAAGGCTTCAATCTGAGCGATGATCGAGGCCTCAGTGTGCGATTTGTAAGGGCGGCGCTCGCCGGACAGAGAGCAAAAGGCGCACGCAAAGTTGCAGTTCGTCGTGGTCTCGATGGAGCCGGCGAGCCGTGACCCTCCGCAAAGGTCGTACGCCGGCGCCGCAGCATGTGCGATGTGATCGGGGCCCAACACATCGTCGATCAGGTCATTAATGTCGTCCACGTCGCCTAGGCAGACGTGATCGAAGAATTCAGCGCACGGCCGGGGCAATGCGCGCGCGATTGGACCGCCGATGATTGTGACAACGCCAGGCCGAAAATGGCGCACATAGGCGCATAGCTGCCGGGTTCGGTCGAAGGCGTTTGTTAGCCCTGTGAAGATGACAATGTCGGGCCAGGCGTAGGTTGCCGGATCAAGTAACGCGCCGTGGTACACTTCATCATGTACGCGAACATCAACCCGGCGTCTGTTAAACGCACCAGCGAGGTAATAAGGCGCCATGGCGCGCGGGATGAAGAGTTTCGTGGGCGTCGAGGACCGTCCGGGGTGCACATAGGCGTTGACGATCAAAACGCGTGGCTTGGCCCGGCTGCGAGTCATGTCGCAACGCCTACCCGTAACATATCGCCGCCCATCTCACTTACTGCGATTGTTTCGGCTCGGGGTGATAGCGGGCGCCTTTTCGGAAAATGTGCGCCGCCTCGTAGTGGATCCCGCCGAGCACCTTCAGCGAGGACATGCGCGTCTTGCGCAGCGCGCTCAAAATGTTTCGGTCGGTCAATTCAAGCCGTTCGCCGAAAAGGCTCGCGGCCATCGTTGGTTTCCCGCGGCTGTGCTGGAAGATGCGCACTGACGCTTTGTCTCCGGGCCAGCGGACCTTGAAGTTGTAGGTCTGTTCCATGTTTTGAAACGGCGAGACATAGAAAATCTTCTCGGCCGTCTGCGTGATGCTCCCTCTTTCGCCGCTCTCCGACTGCACCGGGCAAGTATAGTGGTGTATGCCGCCAAAGGTGTTGCGCACTTCGTAGATAATCCCGCTCGGCGTGCCGTCCGCACCGCTGAGGAAAAAGACGCTGAGCGGGTTAAACACGTGGCCAAGCACCCGCGGGAACGCGAGGAGGGTGATCTCACCCGATGCGTCCACGCCGTTCGCGTCGGCGAGCGCCTCAACGCTCTCAAGGAGACTCGTCTTCTTAGTATCGCGCGGCGGGCCGTGTTTTTTCTGATGGATGGACAAAAGGTTCGGGCGGTCGACACTGAACAGCCTTGCCATCCGGCCCGCATCGCCAAGCTGCCTCAGGCTCACCAGGGCGTAAAGCACCTTGTACTCAAACCGGTGCCGGACACCGTCGAGCCGGGCATGCATGACGCGGCCGGTGTACAGGGCCGCGGGGGCGTTCATGCAGAACCCTCAAGCGCCTGTTTCACAGGCTGCGCCGCGATTTGCGCGCCAACCGCAAGGCCCGAGGCCAGGCCGTCTTCATGAAACCCATCCGCCGTCCACGCGCCGCAGTGCCAAACGCCGCCGCGACCCTGGATCGCCGGCAACGCGCTTTGCGCGGCAACGGCAGCGCCGTTCAGCTCGAAGTGTGACAGTGTCCAACGGCCAAACGTGGTTCTGGTTGCCGGCTCCTTTTGCGGATTAACCGTCACAAACAGCGGCATTGCCTTTGGAACACCCTGAAGGCGGTTCAGCCAGTACGACACCGAGCTCTGTTCACCACCCGACTGGTCCCGCGACAAGCAGACATTCCAGGCGGCCCAGAGCGCGCGCTTGGGCGGCATCAGCGCGGGGTCGCGGTGCAGAACCACCTCGTTGGGTTGGTAAGAGATCGCGCCCAATGTGCCGCGCTCCATCCCGTCGGCGTCAGCCAGAATGCGCAGCGTGTCGTCAGGGTGCGTGGCGAAGATGACGGTGTCGAATAGCTCTTCGCGACCCGCCGCATCGCGCACAATAACTCCGCCATCCGCGCGCCGTTCTACGCGCTCGACCGGTGTTGCCACGCGCACATCGTTAATGGTGCTGACGAGCGGCTCCACATAGCGCGCGCTGCCGCCAATGATCGAACGCCAGGAGTGGGCCTGTAGGTAAAGTAGCCGATGCCGCTCCAAAAAGACGCAAAGCCGCCCGACCGGAAATTCAGCCGCGGCATGGGCTGGCACCGACCAGATCGCGCACACGAGGGGAAACCCGTAAAGTCGCGCGAATGTTGGCGAGAGACCAGCCTCGCTAAACCATGCCTTCAGCGGTGTCGTGGACGTTGGCTCGTCGCGGGCAATGCGTTTTGCAAAGCTGTTGAAGCGCAGGATTTCGAGAAACAGACGGCGGCGTTCGGTTGAAAGGCCGTTGCGCAGCCAGCCCCGTGGATCACGCTTGCCCGTCCAGGACCAATCAAACCCGTCCTCGGCGCTGACGCCGAAACTCATGGAGGTGCGGCGGGATTTGACGCCGAGTTTGCTGAACAGATCGCACAACTGCGGATAAATCGCTGGTGCGAACACCATGAAGCCGACGTCAGCCGCAACCTCGACGCCATCATAGTCCACCGGGATAGTCATCGCGTGGCCGCCGGGGCGGTCTTCGGCCTCAAAGAGCGTCACCTGGCAGCAGTCGTTGAGGGCGGCGGCAGCGCCGAGCCCAGCAACGCCGGAGCCAACGATCGCAACCCGGTGGCGCTTTCCGCCGGTGATGCGCGCTGGGCCGCCAGTGGGCCCCTGCGGGAAAAATCCATCATCAAGCTTGATAGCGATCTCCCCCAAAGGCGCGCGGGTAGGCCCAAAAGACGCGGGCGAAATCATTGCGAAATCGCGGCGCTCTTGGCACACCGGTATTGGGTATTGGACCTCCGCACGATTGTAAATTGGTAGTCGTGTAAGGTTGTATGGGGTCGGTGCCGGCCATCGGGGTGTGTTCATTTTCGATGGTGGAATGGTTGAGATAATTGTAGGACGCGATGAACGAACCGACCGCTGCACGTTCCCGCCGCACTGCAGCGAAGAAGAGTCGCTCGCGATTGCCGCTCCCCCTGCTGCCGCTCAAGCCATTGTTGCGGCTCTTGCGACGCGGCAGCCTCACAATGACCCTGCCCAACGGGAGAGAGGTTGAGTGGCAGGGGGCCGAACCCGGGCCCCAAGCCAGCCTCAAGATCCACCGCTGGTCTGCAATTGCCCGGGTGGCCATGCGTGGCGATGTGGGAATGGGCGAAGCCTATGCGGCCGGTGCTTGGGACAGTCCTGACCCATCCGCGGTGCTGACGCTCTTCGCCGTCAATAGCACCCACGACGGCGATCCGTTCGAAGCCCCCGCGTGGGTTAAACCGCTGTTTGATGCGGCCGAGTGGACCCGCCGGAACACCCGCCGCCAAGCCAAGCGCAACATCGAGGCGCACTACGATCTGGGCAACGATTTTTACGCGCTGTGGCTCGATCCATCGATGACTTACTCCTCGGCCTTATTTTGCGATGGGGCTAATAGTCTGGAGGTAGGGCAGCATCAAAAATACCGGGCCATCGCCGAGCGGGCGGGCATTCGCCCCGGCGATAGCGTGCTTGAAATCGGCTGCGGGTGGGGCGGTTTTTCGCTTTACGCTGCCGAAAAACTTGGGTGCCAGGTGACCGCGCTGACGCTGTCACCCTCGCAGGCGCGCTACGTTCGCGAGTTGGTTGCGGAAAAAGGGCTGAGCGAGAAGGTCAACGTCCTTGTGAAGGACTATCGGGACGAAGTTGGCGTTTATGACCGCATCGTCTCCATCGAAATGTTCGAGGCTGTTGGCGAGGCGTACTGGCCGGCCTTCTTTGCGACGCTGCGGCGTTGCTTGCGGCCAGGCGGTGCTGCCGGACTACAGATTATCACGGTTCGCGATGATTTCTTTGAGCGCTACCGACGTGGCTCTGATTTTATCCGCACCCACATTTTCCCAGGCGGCCTGCTGCCTCCGCTGGGGCGGCTCAACGACACTGCCGCCTCTGAAGGGTTGGTGCAGGGTGGAATGCTGGCCTTTGGCGCAGACTATGATCGCACGTTGATGGAGTGGCGAGAGCGGTTCCAGGCGACAGCCGATGCCGTGGCTGCCCTTGGATTTGACGAATATTTCCAACGCAAGTGGCTGTTTTATCTTGATTTTTGTGCCGCGGGCTTTCGCAGCGGCCTGATTGACGTTCGCCAGATTGCTTTCGTCCGTCCAGCCTGACGCTTCAGCACCACGCTGGTTTCGGATCAAAGCGCGACGAAGTAGGCGGCCCAAACGCCAAGCCAAAAGTGAACCAAGATGACCCCGACGAGGTTTTTCTGCTTGAGGTAGAGGTACCCGAAGCCAAAACTTGCGACCAGCGTTACCAGAACGGCATCGATGCCGAAGGTGATGTGTAGCGAGGCAAAAACGACGCTGGCAAACGCGACGGCTTTGTGCCCGCGCTCGTCAGCTAAGAATTTTTGAAACAGATTCTGCAGAAGGCCCCGCGCGCCGACTTCCTGTAGAATGCAGTGAATAAAGTATTGCGCCATGAAGGCTGCACCGAATGCGCTGTTGTAGTCTTTGTTCGTGGCGAAGCCATCACTGATGTAAAGGTATATTAGAATCGGAATTGTGACGATAACGCATATGACAACTGCTTCTGCCAGTGATCGCCAAAAGCGTTCGCGGCGAATTCCAAGCTCATAGGGCGGAATTTTCATCAGCCGTATGACAGTGATGCTTGGAATAGCGAGGAGTAGGACAGTTTGCCACGTAAAGCTTGGGTTATAAATATCTTCAAGGTTATCCTTAACCATGTACAAAAGGCCAGTCGTGACGAGAAAAAGAGATATCGTCAGAACTAAAAAGTATCCAAATTGATTTTGTAGTGTTTTAATGGCTAGCTGTTCTTTTGTCGCTGCAAGCATCTCATCGCTCAGGCGGCGGCTCCGGCGGACCACCACGCCTGCCAGGACGCCCTTCAGTTCACCGACGACCTCGCCATGATCGGGCAACGTGTCCAAGGCGTCTGCTGGGATCATGATTACCTGACATGGCGTCTGCGCTTTCACGCTCGCCGCACGCGTACCGCCTTCTAGGAAGGTGAGTTCGCCGATGCACTCGCCCGTTTCGATCGTGTTGAGCTCCACCTCAACGTTGTCGTTGTCCTGCCGAACTGCGACAGCTGTTCCCGAAACGAGGATGAACAGATCACGCGAGGTGTCGCCTTCGCGCACGATCGGTTTGCCCGCGGCAATTCGCAAGCGCTTCGACACACTCGCAATCGAAGAGACTGCATCTTCGCCGAGTCGCGCGAACGCTTCGTGGACCGTCAGTTGTGCCGCGATGTCGTTTGCGGGGGCGGTTACTTGCACAATCCCTGCCTGCGCCAATCCAGAATCACACCCGCCGTCTTTAGGCCTTCTGCCTGTGCCCGCGATGCCGCTGGATCGGGTTGGACCTGCAAACAGTGTGAGCAGAGTGCCGCCCGGTGCATCACGACAACCGATAGGTGGTCATACACGAACAGTGGGTAAAGGCGACGCCGAATTGCGATCCTGTCATCAGGCGCCGGCGTAAGCGGTCAGTTTAGTCCCAGGTTGCGTCGTCTAGGATCATCTCCGCAAGGCATGTGCTGATCGCCTCTAGCAACGCTTCCCCTTTGGCCGCGCTAGCACGTGCCGGGTTGCCGATGACGCCATTGTCGGTGCGTTCGGTGAAGCTGCGCCAGCGGAAGGATGCGCGTCCCGGGCCCGACAACGACCTGCTGCTGTCGCTGGCCAGCGAGGCCAGCGCTGACGTGTCCACCAGGTCCGGCTCCAGCGCCATCATCATGGACGTTTCCGCTTCGCAGGCGTGCTGCACGCCGTCTTGGTCCTCCAGCAACGGCTCCACCGCGTCTGCGGCCTCGCGCAAATAGGTCGTCGCAACCACCGTGACGCCGAGCGACATCGCCAGCGCTTCGGCCGCCGCTTGGCTCGCGATGTGATTGCCGCCGTGGCTGTTTGAGATCACGACTTTGTCAAAGCCATGGCGCATCGCCGATTCGACGGTGTCGCCGACTACGCGTTGGAATGTCTCGGGCGACAGCGTGATCGTGCCGCCAAAGGCCATGTGATGCTCCGACAAACCGGCAGAGATGACCGGCGTCACGACCGTCGGCTGGCCTTGGTTGCTGGCGCGGCGGGCGGCGCGAAGGGCGATTTCGCCTCCGATGCGCGTGTCGGTCATCGTCGGCATATGCGGGCCATGCTGCTCGGTCGCGGCCACCGGCACGATCACCACCGCGTCGCGCCGGGCAAGGTCTTGCAGCGCAGCTGCGGTCATACGCTCCCACAACACCTCAGCCATCAGTCTTCCGGCCCATAACCGAAGGGCGCGACAGCGCTCTCATCGGTTTCAATCCAAAGGCTTTTGGGTTGGGTGTATTCATGCATCACATCAATTCCCGACGAGCGGCCAAAGCCTGAGCCGCGCATGCCGCCGAACGGTGACATCACGGACAGCGAGCGGTAGCCGTTGACCCACACCGTGCCGGCGCGAATGGCTTTGGCCATGCGGATGGCGCGGTAGACGTCGCGTGTCCACACAGCGCCGGCGAGATCGAAAGCGCCACCGTTGGCGAGCGCCAGCGCCTCCTCCTCATCATCGAACGGGGAGATGGCGAGGACGGGGCCGAAAATCTCTTCGCTGGCGATGGTCATATCCGGCGTCACGTCGGCAAACACTGTGGGGCGGACGAAAAAGCCGGGCGCGAGGTCTGCCGCCGGCCCGCCCGTCATAAGTTTCGCGCCTTCACTCACGCCGGTTTCGATGAGCCCGCAGACCCGCTCAAACTGCCTGCGATTGTTGATGGGGCCGACCTCTGTGGCGGGGTCACTGGGCGCGCCGACGACCAGGCGCGAGGCAGCGTCGCTGACCCACTCCACCATCTGATCGTAGACCGGGCGCTGCACCAAAAGGCGGGAGCCGGCCGTGCAGCTTTGCCCGGCAGCGGCGAAAATTGCGCCTTGAGCGGCCCGCGCGGCGCGTTTCAGGTCGGCGTCGGCAAAGACGATGTTGGCCGATTTCCCGCCGAGTTCTAACAGGGAAGGCCGCCCAGCCCCTGCCGCCGCAGCTGCCACCCGGCGCCCCGTCGGCACCGAGCCGATAAAGACAACGCGCCCGGCACGCTCATCGCTCACAAGCCGCGCGCCTGCTGTGCCCCCGAGCCCTGCCACCACGTTAACAGCGCCAGCCGGAACCCCCGCCTGGTGAAGAATGCGCGCCAGCATGAGCGAGGATGACGGCGTTAGCTCAGATGGTTTCAGAACCGCCGCACAGCCCGCTGCCAGCGCCGGCGCGAGCTGCCAACCCGCGGTGAACAGCGGCGCGTTCCAAGGGGTCAGCTGCACCACGGTGTCGAGCGGCTCGCGGGTGACGATATTGAGGTGGCTCGTCGGAACCGGCACCACGTCGCCGAACAACTTGTCGGCAAAGCCCGCGTAGAACGCGAACATTTCGGCGACCTTTTGGGCCTCCGCGCGGGTGTCGCGGATCGGCTTTCCGGCGCTGGCGCATTCTAGCTGCGCCAGGTCTTCGGCCGCCGCGCGGATGCGCCGTGAGGCCTCCACCAACACCTCGCCGCGACGCGAGGGCGACAGCGCACGCCATGCCCGTCCGCCCTCCTGCGCGCTGTCCAAAGCGGCCGCTGCGGCAGGCTCCCCACCATCAGCATAGCGAATGCGCTCAGACCCCGTTGCGGGATCGTCCACGACGACCGGATCGCCAGTGCCCTCAAACACTTCGCCATCAATGAGGCTGTACACAGTGTCGTCCGTCACGGCGCGGGCCCTTCCACGATCCGGTTAAAGTCTTCGCTATCGCCGATGGCGGCGCTCGCAGCCTGCCAACGGGCGGAGATCTCCTGCGAAAGCCGTCCCGCCCCCGGCAGCGCGGCGGCGAGGCCGACATCTTTCTTCATCAGGCCCATCGTAAAGCCGCTGTCGAACGACCCCGACACGACCCAGCGCGGCAGGTTCACCTCGCTGACGGCGCTTCGCCCCGACCCTTCGTTGAGCGCCGACAGCAGCGCATCGGCCGACACGCCGCCAGCTTCCGCAATGCGCATGGCCTCGCCTGCGAGCAGAAGATGCCCGGCGCACAGCACGTTGTTGGCAAGCTTGACGGTCGCGCCAGCCCCCGGCCCGCCGCATCGCGCCACCTTGCGCGCAAGTGGTTCAAGGACCGGCAGGGCGGCGTTCACATCGCGCTCTGCGCCGCCAGCCATGATGAGGAGCGAGCCCGACGCTGCGCCAGCAGGCCCGCCCGAGACGGGGCAATCCAGGTAGCCAAGGCCTTGTTTCGCCGCGTCGCGCTGCATGTCACGCGCCGTGTCCGGACCGATGGTTGAGGTGTCGATCACCAGCGTGCCGCTCGGCAAAGCCTTCAAAAGCGCGCTCATGACCTCACGCACGATCGCATCGTTGGGCAACGACAGCACCACCGCGTCGAGCCGGCCGCCGCACAGCGCCTCTAAACTCTCAGCCGTGGCGGCAAACGCCTGCCGTTTCTGCGCGTCAACATCGAAGCCGATGACGTCCAACCCCGCGCCGGCCAATGTGCGCGCCATGCCAATGCCCATGGCACCAAGGCCGACCACCCCAATTCGCTGCAAAACGTCCTCCTCACTCGACGATTGCCGCAAATGGTAAAGCGCCAACACCGGGTCGGCCACTGCAAGCGGAGCCCCTATTGTGATCAGCCGCCAAAATCTCCTAGCCTGCCCAAACATGCGGCGATGGCGTTCGTAACATCTTGCACTCGCCGCCCCTCTTCGGTCGTGTCAGTGCCGGCACAGCGGCCCGTGAGCGAGGCTTTGACCGGCAAAACGCGGCTTTGCCCGCTGATTAGGAGCGCGAATGGGCTACGATCTCATCCTCACCGGCGGCCGCGTCATCGACCCGTCCCAGTCCATCGATGCCGTCTTGGACGTGGCGTTTAAGGACGGCAAAGCCGCCGCCGTCGGGGCAGGGCTCGACCAAACCGGCGCCACGGTGCGTGACGTCTCCGGTAAGATCGTCACCCCGGGTCTCATTGATTTGCACACCCACGTTTACTGGGGCGGTACCTCGCTGGGGATCGACGCTGAGGACTTTTGCCGGCGCTCTGGCGTGACGACGGCGGTCGATACCGGCAGCGCCGGTCCAGGCAATTTCATGGGCTTCCGCCAGCACGTCATTGAGCCGTGCGAAGTGCGCATCCTTGCCTACCTCCACGTCTCGTTCGCCGGCATCTACGCTTTTTCGCACAACGTCATGGTCGGCGAGAGCGAAGAGGTCCGCATGCTGGCGCCCGGCGATTGCGCCCGTGTGGCGGACGAGAACCGCGATGTCGTGGTGGGCATCAAGGTGCGCTGCGGGCGCATTGCGTCCGGCACGCAGGGCTGGAACGCACTTCAGATGGCGCTGGAAACCGCCGAGGAGACGGGCCTCCCGCTGATGGCGCACATCGACCATCCGCCGCCCACCTATGAAGAGATCGTGGGCGCGCTGCGTCCAGGCGATATCCTCACCCACGCCTTCCGGCCGTTCCCAAACAGCCCGGTGAACGGGCAGGGCGCACTCAAAGAGGCGGTCGTGGAAGCACGGCGCCGCGGGGTGCTGTTCGACATTGGCCACGGAAAAGGCTCGTTCTGCTTCAAAACAGCGAGGGCAATGCTGGCCAACGGCTTCGAGCCAGACACCATCTCGTCCGACGTCCACACCCTTTGCATCGACGGCCCAGCCTATGATCAGGTCACGACCATGTCGAAATTCCTGTGCCTAGGGATGGAGCTTGGCGACGTCATCAAGTCCTCGACCGAGACCGCAGCGACCGCGATGCGACGGCCAGACCTTGGCACGCTCGCGCCCGGAGCTGTCGGTGACGCCACCGTGCTCGACGTTCTTGAGGGCGAATTCGACTACGAGGACGTGAAGGGTCAAATCATGACCGGAAACCAGCGGATCGTGTCCACCGGTGTCGTTCTGAACGGGGCATGGTGGTACCCGACCGACGCTGAGGCCGGGCAGGAAGCTGCTGAATAACCAGACCAGTTCCGCAAAGCCGGCCTGCAGATTGCAGGCCTGCGGACCAAGCGCACAACCAACGGGACGGCGATGACTGACACTGATCTTTGCTTCACGCCAGCGGTCGAGCTTCGCTCGCTCATCGACACCAAACAGCTCTCGCCAGTGGAGCTGATGGATGCCGTCCTCGCGCGAGCGGAGGCGCTTCAACCGACGATCAATGCCCTCTGTACCGAGACTTTCGACGCCGCGCGCGACGGCGCGAAGGCGAGCGCTGAGCGGATCGCGGCGGGCGAATCGCTTGGGCCGCTGGAAGGCATCCCGGTCACCATCAAGGACCTCACCTTCACCAAAGGTATCCGAACGATGGCCGGCTCGCACATCTACGCCGACCGCGTGCCGGACGAGGATGCGCCGCTTGTGGAGCGGCTGCGTGATGCGGGTGGCATCTCGCTGGGCAAAACATCGGTGCCCGAAGGCGGATGGATCGGCTGCGGCGACAGCCCGCTGACCGGCACCACCCACAACCCTTGGAAGCACGGCTACAACGCTGGCGGCTCATCGAGCGGCGCGGCTGCCTGTGCCGCGGCCGGAATTGGCCCCTTGCATCAGGGGTCTGACGGTGCGGGCTCGATCCGCATGCCGGCCGCCTTCTGCGGTATCTTCGGGATCAAGCCTTCCTTCGGCCGGGTCCCGCTGCTGCCGATCTCCAACAACGAATTCAACTCCCACGCCGGCCCCATGACCCGCACCGTGGCTGACGCGGCTCTCATGCTGGGTGTCATGGCCGGCCCCGAGTATCGCGATTTTAGTTCGCTCGAGGGTGAACCTGCCGACTATTTAGGCGAACTGGAGGCGGGGATAGCGGGCCTCAAAGTCGCCTACAGCCCGGACCTTGGCTACCTCAAAGTCGACGAGGAGGTGGCTGGTCCTGTCCGCGATGCGGTCGCCGCGTTTAGCGATCTTGGCTGTCACGTGGAGGAGGTGGGCAAGCTCTGGGACGATCCCATCGAGATGGAGCACTGCTATTGGTCGACCGCCTTTGCCGGCAACTACGGCAGTTATGTCGAGACCTACGGCGACCGGATGGATCCCGGCCTTCTCGCCTGCATCGAGGCGGGTATGCGCTACAGCGCTGCCGAGTTCGTGAGGTTTCGCCAACAGCGGCTCGATTTTGCCCGCAAAGTGCAGGACGTCTTCCACGAGTACGACCTTCTTTTGACGCCCAGTCTGTCGGTGGCCGCCTTCCCGGTGGGGCGGATTATTCCCGAGCATTGGGAGCAGCATGATTGGGATTGGCTCCGCTGGGCGGGATTTTCTTATCCCTTCAATCTGAGCTGGGTCCCCGCCGCGACCTGCCCTTGCGGGTTCACCGAAAACGGTTTGCCAGTGGGCCTCCAAATCGTTGCTGGGCGGTTCCAGGATCTGCGAGTTCTTCAGGCAAGCCGGGCGTTTGAGACGGCGCGGCCTTGGGCGGCACATCGTCCACCCGTCTGAACCAAAAAGGTCTTTGAGTTCTCGCGGCGCGGGCATTCTCCATGCTCGGCACAGAAATTGCTGTGCGCCATCGGGGATCAGGAAGTGCAGTTTCGGGACTTGAGCTTTTGCGCCGCTGCAAAAGTTATGGGCATGCACAACGACGGAGGTCGGCGGCGCCATGATTGCAAAAGAGCAACCGCGACGGGGTGACCTCACCCCATGACGCTGATGATCCTGCGCCGGGTGCTCTCCACCATTTTCGTCATGGCATTCGTGGCGTTCTTCGTGTTCGGGCTGCTCTATCTCGCGCCCGGCGATCCCGCGGCCCTCATCGCGGGCGACCTTGCCACCGCAGCCGACATTGAGCGCATCAGGGCCTCACTCGGCCTCGACCGACCATTCCACACTCAGTTCCTGTCTTGGCTCGGCGGTGTGCTCCAGGGCGACTTGGGAACGTCCATATTCTCAAACCGACCCGTCAGTCAGCTGATCGCCCAACGCATCGAGCCGACGCTGGCGCTCGCCACCACGACCATCGTGTTTTCCGTGATCATCGCGGTCCCCATGGGCATTGTCGCCGCGTGGCGCGCCGGGTCCTGGGTTGACCGGCTCGTGATGGGCTTTGCGGTTCTGGGCTTCTCGGTGCCCGTGTTCGTCTTTGCCTATGTTCTCATCATCATCTTCGCGGCGCAGCTTCAGCTGGTGCCGGTGATGGGGTACGTTTCGATCTTCGAGAATCCGGCCGGCTTCTTCCGCTCCATTGCGCTGCCCACCGTGGCGCTCGGCGTGACGTACATCGCGCTCATAGCGCGGATCACGCGGGCCTCCATGCTAGAGGCGATCAACCAGGATTACATCCGCACCGCGCACGCAAAGGGCCTCGGAATTGTTGCGATCCTGTTTCGCCATGCCCTGCGCAACGCATCGGTCCCCATCGTCACCACGATCGGCATCGGCATCGCGCTTCTGATCGGCGGTGTGGTCGTGACCGAAAGCGTGTTTGCCATTCCGGGGCTTGGCCGGCTGACGGTCGATGCGATCCTGCGCCGGGACTATCCGATCATCCAGGCGGTCATCCTGATCTTCTCGGCGATTTATGTGCTGATCAACCTCGCCATCGATGCGGCGTACATCGCGCTTGATCCGCGGATCCGCTACTAATGGCGCTCGCAGAACCGTCCCGTCCATCACGCCTCGCCAGCAGCTTTTCCTGGCTTCGGGATCACCCAACGGTGCTCGCCGGCCTCATCATCCTTGGCGTGATGGTGTTCATCTCAGTGTTCGCGCCCTGGATCGCGACCCACGACCCAACGCGCCTTGATCCGCTCAACCGCCTGAAGCCGCCGGGCGCCGAGCATTGGTTCGGCACCGATCACCTGGGCCGCGATATCTTCTCGCGCACCGTCTACGGCGGGCGCATCTCGCTGTTCGTCGGCTTCACCGTTGCCGCCATTGCGTGCGCGGTCGGGATGGTCATCGGCTTGTTATCGGGCTTCATCCGCATCCTCGATGCCATCATCATGCGCATCATGGACGGGCTGATGGCGATCCCCGCGATCCTGCTCGCCATCGCGCTGGTCGCCGTCGCGCGCTCCAGCGTTTGGACGGTCATCGTCGCCGTCGCGATCCCCGAAATCCCCCGGGTGGTCCGCCTTGTACGCGGCGTTGTGCTGACCCTGCGTGAACAGCTTTTCGTCGATGCGGCCGTGTCGCTCGGCGCCAAGCTGCCCCGGATTTTGTTCGTTCACATCATGCCCAACACGCTGGCGCCACTCATCGTGCAGGCGAGCTACGTGGCCGCCTCCGCCATCATCATCGAAGCCATCCTGTCGTTCCTCGGCGCAGGCACCCCACCCAACATCCCGTCCTGGGGCAACATGATGGCCGAGGGCCGCACCTATGTGACGATTGCGTGGTGGCTTCTTCTCTTCCCCGGCCTGTTTTTGTCGCTGGTGGTGCTGTCGGTGAACCTCCTGGGCGATGGTTTGCGCGAGACACTCGACCCGCGCCTGCGCCGCTCGGCACGGAACGAATAATGACGCTTGCCCCAGAACGCCTCGTGGAAGTCGACGGGCTCGCTGTCGAGTTTCCGGGCACCAAGTCCGCCACGCGCGCCGTCGACGGCGTCTCGTGGCACATCAACAAAGGCGAGACGCTCGCGCTGGTGGGCGAAAGCGGCTCGGGCAAGTCGGTGTCGGCGCTGTCGCTACTTCGCCTTGCAGAGCTTGGCGGCGGCGACATCACGGCGGGCCGGCTGTTGTTTCGCCGGCGCAGCGGCGATGTCGTCGATCTCGTCCAGCAGCCTGATCCCGCGCTGCGCGACATTCGGGGCAACGAGATCTCCATGGTCTTCCAGGAGCCCATGACATCGCTGAACCCGGTGCTAACGGTCGGCTTCCAAATCACTGAAGCGATCAAGCTGCACCAAGCCAAGTCGAGCTCTGACGCCGAAAAGCTGGCGCTGGAGATGCTCGAACTCGTGCGCATGCCCGAGTCTCGCAAGCGCCTTGGCGAGTATCCCCACCAGCTGTCCGGCGGCATGCGCCAACGCGCGATGATAGCGATGGCGCTCGCTTGCCGCCCTGCGCTCCTCATCGCTGACGAGCCGACCACCGCGCTCGACGTGACGATCCAGGCGCAGATCCTCGACCTCATCCGCATGCTGCAGACCGAAATCGGCATGGCGGTGCTGTTCATCACCCACGACATGGGCGTGGTGGCCGAAATGGCCGAACGCGTTGCGGTGATGCGCTACGGCAAGATCGTCGAGACCGGGTCTGCGGAAGACATTTTTCACCACCCTCAGCATCCCTACACGCAGCGGCTGCTAAACGCCGTTCCACGGCTTGGAGCGATGCGCGGCCGCGAACGGCCCGTGCGCTTTATCGATGTGGACGAGAACGAGAGCCCCGGCGATCCCGCGCAGGCTGAAGAGCGCGACACGGTGCAAACCAACGCGCCGCCGATCCTTGAGGTCGACAAGCTCGTCACGCGCTTCCCCATCACCGGCGGTTTGCTCGGCCGGCCTAAAGCGGCAATCCATGCCGTGGAAAGCGTCTCGTTCGCGCTCCAGCCCGGCGAAACGCTGGCGCTTGTGGGCGAAAGCGGCTGCGGAAAATCGACTACCGCGCGCACAATCTTGCGGCTCCAAGAGCCGACCCGCGGCAGCGTCGTGTTCAACGGGCGCGACATCACCAAGCTTGGCCGGCGCGACATGGAGACGGTCCGCCGCCAAATGCAGATGGTCTTTCAGGACCCCTTCGCGTCGCTTAACCCGCGCCTTTCTGTGCGTGACCTCATTGGCGAACCGATGCGGATCCATGGCCTAGCCAGCGGCTCCGAGCTGAACCAGCGCGTGTCGGATCTGTTGGAGCGGGTTGGCCTCTCCGCCGACCACGGCTCGCGCTACCCGCACGAGTTTTCCGGCGGCCAACGGCAACGCATCTGCATCGCCCGCGCGTTGGCGTTGAACCCGAACCTCATCATTGCCGACGAGCCGGTATCCGCGCTCGACGTCTCGATCCAGGCTCAGATCGTCAACCTAATGATGGACCTGCAGGAGTCGTTCAACATCGCCTACCTGTTCGTGTCCCACGACCTTGCGGTGGTGGAGCGCATCAGCCACCGCGTCGCGGTGATGTACTTGGGCCAGATCGTGGAGATCGGCCCGCGCGCTGCGGTGTTTGAGGACCCGCGGCACCCTTACACGAAGAAACTCATGGCGGCGGTTCCCATCGCCGATCCGCGCCAGCGCCGCCACGGGCGCGCGCTTGCTACCGACGAAATCCCCTCGCCCATGCGCGATTGGGGCTTCGAGCCGGAACTGGTCGCCATGGAAGAAGTCGCCCCGGGCCATCACGTGCGGCCGCACTGAGTGGTACGCCAAGGGCCGGCACAGGCGTTGCATTGTGGTTAACAACAAGCAACACTATGGGAAAAATTGAGAGGGAGTTTCAATGAAAGTTCGTCCCACCGTAAGACTAGCTGCGGCAGCACTGGTCGCGTCACTGCTCAGTGGCACTGCGTTGGCTGAAACGGTTTTGAAGATCGTTCCGCAGGCCGACCTGAAAAACCTTGATCCTGTCTGGACTACAGCCTCGATCACCCAAAACCACGGCTACATGGTCTATGATGTCCTGTTCGCCATGGACTCAAACCTGCAGCCGCAGCCGCAGATGGTGGCCGACTGGTCAGTCAGCGACGACAACCTGACCTGGACCTTTACGCTCCGCGACGGTCTGACGTTCCACGACGGCTCGCCGGTGGAAGCCAGCGACGTGGTCGCCTCCATTGAGCGGTGGGCGCAAAAGCGTTCCGAAGGCCAGGCGATGATGGAGCGGATGGACGAATTGTCCGCCACCGACGCCAAAACCTTCACCATGAAGCTCAACAAGCCGTTTGGCCCGATGCTTCAAACGCTCGCCGCGCCCACGCTGCCGCTCGTGATCATGCGTGCTGAAGAGGCCGCCACCGATCCGAACGAGCAGGTGAGCGAGATCATCGGCTCCGGCCCGTTCGTGTTCGACGCCGATGCGTGGGTGCCCGGCGACCGCGTGGTCTACCGCAAGTTCGAAGACTACGTGCCGCGCGATGAGCCTTCCGACGGCTTTGCTGGCGGTAAGGTGGTGAACGTCGACACGGTGGAGTGGATCTACATCCCCGACACCAACACCGCGACGCAAGCGCTCCAGTCCGGCCAAGTGGACGTTTACGAGATCCCGCCGATGGACCTTGTGCCTGTCCTCCAGGCCGATCCAGACATCACGGTGAAGGTGCTCGATACGCTCGGCAAGATGGGTCACATCCGGCCGAACCACCTTTATCCGCCGTTCAACGATCCGCGTGCACGCCAAGCGCTGAAGCTGCTCGTCGACCAGCCTGAGTTCCTGGCCGCGCAGGTCGGTAACCCGGACTTCGAGACCGTCTGCTTCTCTGTCTTCATGTGCAACTCGGCGTTTGAGACCGATGCTTACTCCGAGCCGTACTCCAAGCCCAACCCCGAGCGGGCGAAGGAGCTTCTGGCTGAAGCCGGTTACGACTTCGACAACCCGCAGCCGCTCGTCGTCATGCTGCCGACCGACCAGCAGATCATCTACAACAACATCCTCGTGATGGTGGGTAAGCTGCAGGAAATCGGGGTCAACGTTGATGCGCAGTCCATGGACTGGTCGACGCTGACGAGCCGCCGCGCACGCACCGACGACCCGGTGGAAAGCCCCAATGTCGGCTGGCACATCTTCCCGACCTGGTGGACCGGCGTGAACATGGCCAGCCCAATCACCAACCAGCCGCTGGTGACCACTGGCGACCCGGTGTCGGCTTGGTTCGGTTGGCCCAAGGATGAGGAAATCGAGAACCTGCGGACGCAGTTCCTCGATGCCGGTACGGAAGAAGAGCAGAAGGCTGTCATCGACGCCCTTCAGAAGCGCTTCTACGAGTTCATTCCGTACATCAACACCGGCCAGTTCCTGACCCCGGTGGCGTGGCGCTCATCGGTGACGGACGTGCCGGAAGCGCTCCTTTTCGTGCCGTGGAACCTGAAGAAAGAGAGCTAAGCCTCGGCTTGATATCTGAGTAAAAGACCGGCCGCGCTTCCTTAAGGAGCGCGGCCTTTTTTGTTTCAGTTGGAGGAGTTCGCCATGACCCGTGACGATCTGAGAGGCCGCGCACAGACGGTCAAAGGCCTAGTGGATCCAAGCTCGATTGGCCCCACCCTGATGCACGAGCACCTGATCTGGGACATCCGCCCGCCGGCACTGGCGAAGTTAGAGGATCAAGGCCCGGAGATTGAGCTCTCCAACACCTGGCACATGAACTACGGGCGCGCGTTCGTGCCCAACAACTTGCAAAACCGCTCCACAGACCTCGCCATCGACGAGGTCCAACGCATGGTCGATGCAGGCGGTGCAGCAATAGTTGAACTTTCCATCGGTGGGCTGAAGCCCGATCCCGATGCGCTCGTCGCGATTTCTGAGGCGACCGGTGCGCAGATTGTCATGGGCTGCGGCCACTATGTGGAGGAGTACCAAGACCCCGCGAACCATGGGCGCAGCGTCGACAGCTTTGCCGAAGAGATGGTCGCCCAAGTATTTGAAGGCGCCTGGGGCACCAATGTCCGCGCCGGAATGATCGGCGAGATCGGCTGCCAAACGCCATGGACGACGCTGGAGCGCACCGTGATGGCCGGCGCGATCATCGCGCAGCAAGAAACTGGCGCCGCGGTCAACGTCCATCCGGGCCGAGAAGCCGATCAGCCGCAGGAGGTTCTGGACTTCGTCAAGGCAAACGGCGGCATCCCAGAGCGCACGATCATCAGCCACATCGACCGGACGATTTTCGACCACGACCGCCTGTTCCGTTTGGCTGACACAGGTTGCATCATCGAGTTCGACTTGTTTGGCCAGGAGACGAGCTATTACCGGCTCAATCTTGGCATCGACATGCCCAATGACGCGGGTCGATTGAGGCTAATCCGTGCGCTCATCGATCGCGGTCACCTGTCTCAGGTGGTCATCAGCCACGACATTTGCTTTCGCACCCGCCTCCAAAACTTTGGCGGCCACGGTTTCAGCCACATTTTCCTGAATGTGATCCCGCTGATGCGCAACCGCGGTTTCTCCGAAGCCGAGATCAAGGCGATTATGGTCGATAACCCGCGCAGTTTGTTGACGTTTCACTAGGCAAATCTAAACACCGGCTGCGCGGCGTCTGACGGCCTGGTTACGGATCAGCGCTAGCACAAGCTCAAGCGCGCCGATGGCGGTCAGTGTCAGGATGAGCGCTTGTGTGCCGAACGCGACGGTGATTGCGCCGCCGAGGAGCGGAAAGCCAAAGATCCCGACGAAGTAGGACATGACAAACCAGGTCAGAGCGGCGTCTTTCAGCGCAGGATCGCCGGCATCGTTGACCGCCTGCGCTTGGATGAGCGGATAGACGAGCCCGTAGCCAATCCCAAAGAGCGCCGCCGACACGACCTGGGCGACAAGGCCAAAACTGCCCGCGCTTGCGCCGAGTAAAACCGCAAGCCCGGCCGTCATGATAACCAGCAGCGCCGGCACCGCGCGCCGGGGTGGAATGCGGCTCACAGGCGCAGCAAAAAACCACCGCGCGATCACGACCGTGACCGAGTACACGGCAAAATAGGTCGCCGCGGACAGGCCGGTGCCTTCGACCACAGCGTGCTGGAAGGTCATCACACCGCCAAAGGCCGCCGCGCCCAAGGCCACCATCATGATGGGAAATCGCGATGGGCCGGCGAGCAATGGGCCGAGCGCCGATGTCCAGGCGACGCCTGATGTCGAGGCCGCTACAGCGGACAACGGCTGCGCGATCGAGGCAAAGCGAAACTGAAAATACCCGGCGAGCAGGCAGCAGGCGGCGACCGATGCGAACACCATCCCAGTGCTCACCCCGCTCACGCTGAGGGCGAGTTCTGCGAGAAACGGACTGATCCCGATGCCCGCCATCTGAAAGGCTGCGAAGCGGATGAACCAGTAGGCGCGGTCGTCATCAGTGACTCGCTGCGAGAGCGCCATGGGAGCAGCGAGGTAAAACGCGCCCCAGCCCAAGCCGACCGCAAAGCCGCCAATCATGCTGAGAACGCTCGCCTCCTGGGAGAAGGCTAGCAACAGGAAGCCGAGGGCAATTGAAAGCGCGCCAAGGCCGCTGCACCGGGCAGCCTCGATGCGGCCAATGTTCCAGCCCACCAGCGGCACCCCCACAAAGGTGCCGAACATTGCGGCCATCAAAACGGTGCCGGTATCGATTTCCGTGCCGCCGAACTGACCGAAGTGGCGGTCGAGCAGGAAGGTGGCGCCATACCCCGTTGCGGTGAGGAGAGCGCCCAAGAAGAGCGCCATCACGCCCGGAACGTCTCGCCGCTCCGCTTCCACCGATGTCTGAGTCACGCTTAGTCTTACTCCGCGGCGCGAGGACAGAAGCCACATCGCGCAAGCGGTGCGTGCGGCGGCGCAGACTATGGGGGCGATGACGAAGCCACTGCAACGCCACTCCGCGCGGGGCGGATGCGCAGATCGCGCTGGTGGCTTGACGTTACGCCTGTGATGCGGGCGATTTGGGCAACGCTTAGTGGGGGAACACGCGATGCAGGTTTTGACTGACTTGGCCGAGCGGCCTGTGGCGAAACCCACTGACGATCCGGTCTCAGCGCTAAAAGACGCCATCATGCGCACCGTTGGCACACCCGCGGTGGTGGTCGATCTTGCGGTGGTCGATGCCAACGTCGCCCGCCTCCAAGCGGCCTGTGACGCGGCCAACATCGCCAACCGCCCACACATGAAGACCCACAAATCCAAGGCGTTTGCGCGCGCTCAGATTGCTGCCGGCGCCATCGGGCTCGCGTGCCAAAAGTTGGGCGAAGCCGAAGCCATGCTGGATGCTGGCGTGACCGACCTGATGGTCTGCACCAACATTTTGGGTGCCGCGCGCTGCGGTCGCCTCACTGCCGTGCTGGCACGGCCGGATGCAAGCGGCCTCAAGCTCGCCGCCGACAGCGCCGCGACGCTCGCCGCCTATGCGCAGGCGGGTCGCGACGCGGGACGGCCAGTGCGCGTGATGGTGGAGTGCGATACGGGGCGTAGCAGGGCCGGTGTTGTGACACCGACCGAAGCTGCCACCCTCGCCAAAATCGCCGCGAACGATCCGAGCCTCAGCTTCGCGGGCCTCATGATGTACCCGTCCGGCGCAGATTGGGAACGCGACCAAGCCTTCCTCGACGACACCCTAGCGCTTCTCGCAGACGCCGGGCTCACGGCGGAGATCATCTCCACCGGCGGCACCCCCAACCTTAGCGCGCTCGGCAAGCTGAAAGGCACCACGGAACACCGCTCAGGAACATCGATATTCAACGACCGCATGATGGTCGCTGCCGGTGCGGCCAGCGAGGCGGACTGCGCCCTGATCGTGTACAGCGCGGTCGTGAGCCGTGCCGAAGCCGACCGAGGTATCTTGGATGCGGGCTCCAAAACGCTGACCAGCGACAGGGGCGGCCTCACCGGGCACGGCCTCATTCTGGAGTACCGCGATGCGGTGATCACGCACTTCTCCGAAGAGCACGGCCAGATGGATCTATCCGCGTGCGCCGACCGCCCTGAGGTGGGGGAGGTCGTGCGGGTCGTCCCCAACCATGTCTGTGTGGTGGTGAACATGGTTGATCAGCTGGTCGCGGTGCGTGATGGCGCGATCGTCGGCGTCATCCCCGTGGATGCCCGCGGCGCGTTGGTCTAGGTCACGCCCCCATAACTCGCCTGACCTAGCGCCTGTCTCAGGCGTAGTCGACGGGCAATTCCAGCGTGTCGCGCATCGTTTCCATGGAAATCATGGAGGTGACTTCGCTGATGTCGACGATGGCGGTCAGCCGTTTATAGACCGCGTCGTAAGCGTCGATGCTCGGCACCAT
>ERZ1740058.725-NODE-725-length-21813-cov-7.073352_pt1 | contig 21813 bp, 18 predicted proteins | sample MGYA00581745_ERZ1740058 | MGnify/ENA primary metagenome ERZ1740058 (study PRJEB43018, sample SAMN04849742) | marine metagenome | isolation source: floating plastic debris | place: Pacific Ocean | collected 2008-08-30 | study: EMG produced TPA metagenomics assembly... | reverse complement strand
GGCAGCTATCCTACCCTGACGACTCGCATGTCGATTCCAAAGGGAGCACTGCCAGCAGTCGTAAGCTTAGGAATCGACAAGCGAGTCGTCAGGGTAGGATAGCTGCCTATTTCGTTTCGAATGGTTACGCCATCAGCCACCTGAATCGCATCTGTACTCGATAAGTTTATATTACCTGTTCCTCTGATAATCACATTACCATCAATTTCGCCTGTCCCCGTATTACTAAGACCAAAGTTCATGGTAGCAGTGCTTTGGTTGTCGATTGAAAGGTTCGTTGCAAGCGACCACGTTATACCATCACCAATCAAATTAAATATATTTTTATTGATGATATTATCAAGAAAAGTAAAAGAAGAAGCATTTGTCGCAGTGGTAATAAATTCTCCTGTGGTCTCTACCGTTACTTCTTCATTAAAGGTGGTGTTTCCTCCAGAAACATTGTCTATTAGTACACCTTCTATAGTGGTTCTTCCATTGATATCAAGGTCTTGATCAGCCAATTGTAATGTTGCTCCATTTGCTATAATAAGTTCACTACAACTTGTTGCTGCGCCAAGCCTCACGGTATTACCTGTGCAGATGGTTACGTTGTCCATAGCACTTGGAAAGCCGACGCCTGGTGTGCCACCACAAGTAGTACTCCAGACATTAGGGTTATTCCAGTCACCTGAACTGACTGCAAAGTAGTCGGTAGGGGCGGGTTGGTAAGAGTACACTTCAAAAAAGCCTGCATTTTGCCCCACAGCAAAGTCTACATAGCCATCTTGATCGAAGTCTGCAATAGCAAACGCACTGTAAGAATTAGAGGGGTTAGCTCCTAGTATTACTACAGGTTCATTAAACCCTGTTCCGTTGTTAATATAGATAAGCAGATCGCCTGTAGCAGCATCGAGCGCAATAATATCGTGTTGCCCATCGCCATTAAAATCGCTCACAACAGGATATCGGGGTTCTACGGAATTGCCTGCTATTACAGTAGCATTAATGAATCCTGTACCATTATTAGTGGCAAAGCCTATACCTGTATCGTTTAAGGAAGAAAATGTTACATCTAAAGAGGCGTCTGCGTTAAATAACCCCAAGGCAAGAGGCCCCGCACTCACAGTACCCGTATTGACATCCGCAGGACCAGTAAAAGAACCTGCTCCATCTCCGTAAAATACACCTACTTGATTGTTACCATCACTACTTATTAAGTCCACGTTACCATCTTTATTGACATCAGCCGCTACCAAAGAGGTAGAGACGGTAGTAGCAATGAAAGAATCAGGTACAGGATCAGTAGTGAGTATGTCAAGATAGATTTGAATGTTACCTCCTAGGTTATTACTGGCCACATCCAAGTCACCATCATTATCGAAGTCAGCAATGGCTACTTGTGTTGTTCCTGAGCCAACAGCACGTACAATTGGGGTAATAGGAAATACTTCAGGAAACTCACCCGTGCCAGTCGTATTAAGATGAACACTGATCTCATCTGGATCAGAAACTGCTATATCTACGTTGCCATCCCCATCAAAATCACCCGTCTTAATATAATTTATAGGAGAAATAGCAGCAGTAATGGTAGTAAGTAAACTAAAGCCACCTGCTTGGTCATTAATGTAAATGACTATATTGTCTAGGTTACTAACGCCATCGGCAGCAGCAATATCCATCCAGCCGTCTCCATCAAAATCACCTGCTGCTACAGCGCTTGGCATAAAGCTAGGGGGCGTAATAAGATTGGGTGTGTAAGAAGAGGGAGTGATGGTGACAGGGGTATTTGTGGTCGTGAGAAGTGGCCTATCACTTGCCTTTAGAGAAGAGGTTTGCAAATTATTTTCTAGGTTGACGACCGTGATGGGCGCTACGGTATTCATCCCTCTAGGAAGTTCAATGGTAATTTGGGTATTACTGCTACCTGTGACTGTAGCACGCATACTACCTACAAACACCGCGTTATTGGCGGGTGTATTACTAAAAGACGTTCCATCAATGTCAATGGCTGTAGCGCTATTGACGATCGCTTGTGAAGGGGTAATATTGGTAATGGTAGGTGCCTGGGCATAAAGCTCCCCTGCCATAAAACATAAAAGTATAAGTAATCCTAGACTGGGAATGGACTTTATTGTTGCATACTGAAGCATCGGTTCAATTATTATTTCAGTTATATGCTAGATATAGCTTGGTGCAAAGCTAGCAATAATCGTTCTCAAAACAAAGGAGCGACCTCACTTTGCATATTCCTTTATACGTATTTGCGAAGTTCGGTAACAAGGCTTAATTTTATTCCACATAATTTTTTTTCTATGACGCAATTTTCTACCTCTTCAGGTAAGCTTATTATTTTTTCTGCTCCTTCTGGCGCAGGGAAAACTACCATTGTAAAGCACTTGATCAATCAGTTTCCCGATCAACTCGGTTTTTCTATTTCTGCTTGTACGCGTGACAAACGCGGTAGGAGAGAAGTACACGGAAGAGACTACTACTTTATGTCGAAAGAGGAATTTGAGCAAAAAATACAAGAAGAAGCTTTTGTAGAGTGGGAGCAAGTCTACCTGGGGGCGTATTACGGTACGCTCAAGTCTGAGATTCGTAGAATATGGGAGGAAGGAAAAGCGGTACTGTTCGATGTAGATGTACAGGGAGGACTAAAGTTAAAGGAGTACTTCAAGGAAGCTGCCTTAGCCGTTTTCGTAAAGGTGACTTCGGTAGAGGTATTAAAAGAACGATTACGCGAAAGAAATACCGAGTCGGATGCCAAGATTGAAACCCGTTTGGCCAAGGCCATTTACGAGATGTCTTTTGAGGAGCGTTTTGACCATATTCTTTTAAACGACACTCTCACACAAACCTTGCAAGAAGCGGAGCAACTGACGCAAGAGTTCCTCAAAAAGGACAGTAAGCAAAATACCTTGTTCAACCTTTAGTTACCCCATGAAAGTAGGTTTATTTTTTGGGTCTTTTAACCCTATTCACATTGGTCATCTCATTATCGCTGATACACTTGCTGCCAACAGCGATTTAGCAGAAGTGTGGTTGGTGATCTCTCCGCACAACCCCTTCAAAAAAAGGAGTACATTGCTCCATGCCTTTGACCGTTACGATATGGTGGATAAGGCGACCTACGACAACCACCGCCTACGCCCTTGCGACATTGAATTTCATATGCCGCAACCAAGCTATACTATCGATACCCTTACTTATCTACAAGAAAAGCACCCCAAAAAGGAATTTGTATTGCTCATGGGTAGTGATAATCTCGTTAACTTCGGTAACTGGAAAAACTATGAGCAGATTTTACACTATTATAGTATCTATGTATACCCTAGGCCTAACATAAAAGAGACCCCCTTTCATACGCATCCAAAGGTAAAGATGGTAGAAGCGCCCTTGCTCGATATTTCTGCTACTTATATTCGTAATTGTGTAAAAGAAGGAAAAAGTATTCGCTACCTGGTAGACGAAGCAGTAGAAGAGCTGATTCGACGGAAAAAGTTCTACCTGTAAGCATCTGTTCAGCTTTACATCATTACCGCTAAAATAGGGCTTAGGGACATTTTACCAGAAGATTTATCACCTAAATCTTCCTATTTATACGAAAATAAACTACCTTTGCAATCCCATTTCATAACAACTTGATTATGAATGGGTTTATGTTCAACTAAATGTCAATCCTGATCGCTCTACGGATTGATGTATAAAGAGCTTTTTTCACATTCATATTATGACAGACCAAAACACAGATTTTAATTGGGAAGAGTTTGAAGACGGCAAAGGATTTGGTAGTTCTTACTCGCAAGACGAAAAAGAAAAACTGGAAGCCTTGTACGACCAAACCCTCAATGAGATTGTAGAACACGAGGTAGTGAAGGGAACCGTGGTGACGGTAACAGATCGTGAAGTAGTAGTAAATATTGGCTTTAAATCAGATGGACTTGTATCGCTTTCTGAGTTTAAAGATATACCAGACCTAAAGTCTGGCGATGAAGTAGAAGTTTATATAGAAAAACAAGAAGACCCTAACGGGCAGATTATCCTCTCGCGCAAGAAAGCGAAAATCCTTACCGCTTGGGATAAAATCCAGCACGCTTTAGACTACGACGAAGTGATAGAAGGTTTTGTAAAGCGTAGAACAAAAGGAGGTTTGATCGTAGATATTTATGGTATAGAATCTTTCTTGCCAGGCTCACAAATTGATGTAAAACCTATCCGCGACTTCGATGTATTTGTAGGGAAGAAGATGGAAGTAAAGGTAGTGAAAATCAACTATTCGAATGACAACGTAGTCGTATCCCACAAAGTACTTATCGAGAAAGACCTCGAAGAGCAGCGTCAGCAGATTCTCAACAACCTAGAGAAAGGACAAGTACTAGAAGGCGTAGTGAAGAACATCACCAACTTCGGTGTATTCATTGACTTAGGTGGGGTAGATGGTCTTCTACACATTACCGATATTTCTTGGGGTAGAGTAAACCACCCAGAAGAAATCTTAAAACTAGACGAAAAAGTAAATATTGTAGTACTCGACTTCGACGAAGACAAGAAGCGTATTTCGTTAGGTATGAAGCAACTGACGCCTCATCCTTGGGAAGCCCTTAGCGAAGAAGTACAAGTGGGCTCTAAGGTGAAAGGTAGAATTGTGAACGTGGCCGATTATGGTGCTTTCTTGGAGATTATGTCGGGTGTAGAAGGATTGATTCACGTATCAGAGATGTCTTGGTCGCAGCACTTACGCAATCCACAAGATTTCATCAACGTAGGAGACGAACTTGAAGCAGTGGTACTTACATTAGATAGAGACGATCGTAAAATGTCGTTGGGTATCAAGCAACTTACTGAAGACCCTTGGACAAAACCTGATATGACTACCAAGTATGCGGTAGGCACTACACACAAAGGGATTGTTCGTAATATGACCAATTTCGGCTTGTTCTTAGAGCTAGAAGAAGGTATCGACGGACTGGTACACGTTTCTGACCTCTCTTGGACGAAAAAAATCAAGCATCCTTCTGAATTTATCAAGATTGGCGATGAGCTAGAGGTAAAAGTATTGGAGCTAGATGTAGACAATCGTCGTTTGGCCTTAGGTCATAAGCAACTAGAGGAGAACCCTTGGGATACCTTTGAAACGGTATTTACCGAAGGTTCTGTACACAAATGTACGATCCTTAACAAAAACGATAAAGGAGCTATATTAGAATTGCCCTATGGTATAGAAGGTTTCTGCACCAATCGCAATCTAGTGAAAGAAGATGGCAGTATGCCGGAGGTAAACGAATCACTTGATTTTAGAGTGACGGAGTTTATAAAGTCTGAAAAGAAAATCACCTTGTCGCACGTAGCTACTTACACTGAGGTGGACACAAAAGCAGAAGAGCCTAAGAAGAAACCTCGTAAGAAAAAGAACGAAGAGATGGCTAGTGATGCAGAGAAATCTACCCTAGGTGATATTGAAGCCCTTTCTAATTTGAAAGAGCAAATGGAGAAAGACAACGAGTAATTATTCGTTAATACATATAAACCAGATGAAAAAGTGCTGCTGTGCAGCGCTTTTTTCATTTTTCGCTTTGATATAAGCAGAACAATTACTAATATTGCCCTCCCTGTAAAAAAGGTCCTGTGGCCGAGTGGTTAGGCAGAGCTCTGCAAAAGCTCGTACAGCGGTTCGAATCCGCTCGGGACCTCTTAATTACCCTCCAAAGCTTGTATTTGTAAACCAAGCGCAAATCCATCTAATATTTGGTGTAATAATAAACTATCCTAGTTCAGGAATAGTACTTATCTTCTATACTGACTACAAACTAACCCACCTGCCACGTATCGCCACTGTTTAGTAAGGCTTGCATATCTTGATAAGACTTTCGGTCTTTGGCGGCTGTTATACTTTCCTCAAGCCTATCGGAGTAGGTAGGGCTATCTACACAGTAAAATACGCCTAGTGGCATCACGTCTTCTAGTTGTGCTAGCATAAAAGCAATCCCTTGGTCTTGCTCGTTGTGCACAAGTGGCACCTTGTTGGAAATCCCTTTTTCATAAACCTCTAATGTACCTCCTTGAAGGGCAAGAAAGTAGGTTGCTTCTTCTCCAAAAGTCAAGGGAGTGCCGTGTTCCAGCTTGATCGTTTTTTGATCACGGTTGCTTTTGTCCAAAAAATGATCAAAAGCCTTGTCATTAAAAATAACACAGTTCTGCATAATTTCCACGATCGAAGTACCCCGGTGTTCATTAGCGCGTTGTATAATAGCTTCTAGGTGTTTGGGATCGTTGGCCGCGGCACGTGCAAAAAAAGTAGCGCCTGCCCCAATCGCCAGCTTGGCAGCAGAAAGTGGCTGTTCAATCGTTCCTGTAGGGCTGGTTTGGGTTGTACTTCCTAGTTTGGAGGTAGGCGAGTACTGTCCTTTGGTGAGGCCATAAATTTCATTGTTAAATAGCAAGAAGTTAAAATCCATATTTCTACGTATACAATGGATGAAATGATTGCCTCCGATGGCCAGCCCATCTCCATCTCCCGTGATCACCCAGACACTTAGGGAAGGATTATGAACGGTAAGTCCTGAGGCAATGGCGGCAGCGCGCCCGTGAATACCGTGCATTCCATATGTATCGACGTAATAGGGAAACCTAGAGGAGCACCCGATACCAGAAATAAAAGCAATTTCTTCTTTGCGCTTACCAGAAGCAGCCAGTACTTTTTTTACGGCATTGAGAATGGCGTAGTCACCACATCCGGGACACCAGCGTACGAGCTGGTCTGAGGCAAAATCTGAGGATTTTAATGTTTTATTAGTATTAGACATATTCTTGAAGTGCTGTTTTGAAACGTGTTATAAGTTCGGCTACGGTAAAAGGTTGCCCTTTAATTTTATGAAAACCTATGGCTTTACAGTGAAAAGTGGCGTTAATCAGATGAAGCAACTGACCATTGTTTAATTCTGGGATAAGTATTTTATCAAATTTTTTTAATACGGCTGCTAGATTCTTCTGAAACGGATGGATGTATCGTAAATGTGCGTGACTAATGGATAAACCCTCTTTTTGCAAGGCTTTTACAGCGGTATGCACTGCGCCGTAGGTGCCTCCCCAAGAAACAATGAGCAACTGACCTTCTTCCTTTCCTTCTACTTGAAGAAGAGGTATCTTATCTGTCGCTAGTGCCACTTTTTTGGCACGGGTCTCTACCATACGTTGGTGGTTTTCAGGATCGTGACTTACCTCTCCAGTGATATAATCTTTTTCTAGCCCACCTATTCTATGTTGCAAGGCCGGCGTGCCTACAGGTATCCACGCTCTAGTAAGGTCTTCATTACGTGTAAAAGCAGTAATACCTTCCTTTTGTATGTCGGTAAGCCGTGTTGTAATCTCATTATATTGTTGCTTCAAATCAGGAATACGCCAAGGCTCCGATCCATTGGCAATATAACCATCGCTTAGTAAAACTACGGGCGTCATACAGGCTAGAGAAAGCCGCGCCGCCTCAAAAGCCATTTCGAAGGCATCACTAGGGCGTGATACAGCTAGTACGATTAAAGGTGACTCGCCATTCCTACCGTACAGCACTTGTAGTAAATCGGCTTGCTCTGTCTTGGTTGGTAAGCCAGTCGAAGGACCTGCTCGCTGTACATCGACTACGACCAAGGGTAACTCCAGCATCACGGCGAGGTTGAGCGCCTCAGACTTTAGGGCTAGGCCAGGGCCTGAGGTAGTGGTAACAGCCAGTGCGCCTCCAAACGAAGCGCCGATGGCAGCGCAAATAGCTGCAATTTCATCTTCTGCCTGAAAGGTCTTGACATTAAAAGCTTTATGCTTCGCGAGTTCTTGTAAAATATTTGAAGCAGGTGTAATAGGGTAGGAACCTAAAAAGAGTTGAAGCCCTGCTGCTTGGGCTGCCTGCATCAATCCCCAAGCTACGCCTGTATTGCCGTTGATCTGCCTATAAGTCCCTTTAGGGAGCTTTGCGGGTGCTATCTCGTAAACTACAATGCTTGCCTCTCGGGTTTCGGCAAAGTGATAGCCCGCTTGCAGTGCTGTTATGTTGGCTTCTGCTAGGGCAGGTTCGTCCTTAAATTGTTTTTTGATCCAGTTGATAGTAGTATCCCGCTTACGCGAAAAGATAAAATAACACATCCCCAAGGCGTAGAAATTCTTGCAACCACGTTTGAGCTTAGGGGCTAAGGCAATATGTTCCAAAGCTTTTTCTGTTTGAGAGGCGATTTGGGCATGAATAATTTTGTAGTTTTTAAGTTCTCTGAGGTCATCTAAGTGTTTTTCTTCGTATCCCGCTTTTGCAAGAGCGGAAGTTGTAAAACTATCGTCATTTAGGATGATAGTACCTCCTTTCTTAAGTATAGGTAGCTTGGCTTTTAAAGCGGCTGGGTTCATAGCGACCAGGACATCGGGTTGGTCCCCAGGGGTAAATATTTCGATGGCGCCTATACGCACTTGAAAACCCGAAACGCCCACTACGGTTCCAGAAGGGGCTCTTATTTCTGAAGGATAGTCTGGAAAGGTGGCAATATCGTTGCCCATTTGAGCAGACGTATTGGAAAATTGTGTTCCTGTAAGCTGCATTCCATCTCCGGAGTCGCCAGAAAATAATATGGTAACGTATTCTAGTGCTGTCATGGTGGTCAAGGATTTATGTAATGGTTTCTTTTATGAATGCTTGCATTACCAAATATGCGATAAGAGATTGCCTACTACCTCTATAATAATGAGTAGCATGCTGCCTATAAAGAAACAAAGGAGTATAAAGTCTTTATGCTTTTGCATGGCTTATGATTTTGTTGGATGAATGACTTTCTTTTTTGTCAGAGGCAGTTTAAGGCTGGTTATGGAGGTCTTTACTTGTTTGTATACAAATCTGGCGTAGTGCTCTATGACGGGGATAGGGCATAAGTAGTTACACCACGGTCGTTTGATAAACAAAGCAAAAACAAGTACAAGCGATAAGAAAAATAGCTCGAAGTTACTTCCTAGTAAATTGAAAATAGTACCATATACTTCATAAGAACTCATACCCGGATTACGATACACCAGCGCCAACATAATAGCGAGTAGTACAACAATACGCCTCGTCCAGTTAAAGAGTCGGTTGTACTTTCGTGAAACCATCGTTTTGGCACCTCCTACTGCGCCAACACATTCTTGGACTGCGCCAAAAGGGCAAACGTATTTGCAGTAAGTATTTTTACCAGTAGTTAAAAAGATAAGTACAATACCAAAAATGAGTAGATACCAATACAATTGATTATACACATCTGGCCAGTACCCCATTAAGAGTTTATTGACGTCAACCAGCGTAAGCGGATGATTAAAGGTAAAACCAATAAAAGCAGCCCCTAGTATCCATAAAACCCACTTCATCGTATTTTGATGTTGCTTAGGAATTTTGTACACACCGATGGTTGCGATAAGTAACAAGGCAACAAGGCTTATCTCTGGAAGCCCAATCTTGATCTTTCTGGGCGTAACGTAGGGGGTTATATCCTTACCAATCCATTCTTTTGCGGCTTTTAAAGTGGCTTCTTTAGTAGCTTCGGTGAGGGCATTGGTAGTATAGGTAGCTCCAGAAATGGCGTCAACGTCTTGGCCTAATCTCAACGGATCTTTATAGTTTTTTCCACGTAGCCCTTCTAAGAAATTACTTTCTATAACGCGATTGTACCAAGAAGGCGTTTCTCGATGTTCTACTACAGCGAGATTTTGGATCGTTCCAGCAGTATCTACGGCTACCGCCACTTTAAGTGGACCACCAAAGCCATTAAAGGTTCCTGTAGTGGTATAGCCTACAAGCGTACCGGTGGCATCCTTTACCTGTGTACTTTCATACCCCAGCGCTTCCATCTTTACGGTTGGCGGCCATAGGGCTTTTTTAAATTGGCTGAGGTCTACGCGAGTTCTTTTAAAGCCTATTACGCCACAGACAATTAGTAAGGTCAACGTAAGCCAAGCAAGCCAATTGTCTAGCGCTTTTTTCTTTTGTCTTTTATGCTTCTTGGGTGCTGTCCTTTTTTCTGTACCATCCATGGCTAAGGGGCGTTTTTAATGAGTTGAAAAAAGAACGAATTACATCCTGATAGGCAAAGGCGATGAGGAGAAGCCCAAGTGATAGCAAGCTGATATTGAAAGGGATAAGAAACGTTTTGAGCGACTGTAGAAAAGCTGGTAAAAACTGATTCAAAAAGGCCAAAACAAACGAAGGCATTTCACCTGCTAACCCTTCTACAAAGTTGTAGACCGTTCCAGCAACATCTCCTATGGTACCCCAAGTGACGATCAACCCTACTGCTCCCATCGTAAGCAACAGCCAACCATTCGTTTTTAGTCTTTGAGGGAGTTTCCAATTGGCAAGCCCAAAAGCTACTACGAACAAGAGAAGCGGAAAAAGCCAACTCATTTTAAGTAAAACGAGTACAGTAGCAAGGGTGGATTTTTGCGCTTTCATGGCTGCTGGCGGCGTCTTTTCTTTCAACTGATCAGCCAAGGCGATTTTATCAGGCGCTTTAGCTGCGGCAATTTGCTTTTGCAATGCTCGCGCACCATGAATGATCGCTTGCTGTTTGAGCGAGTCGGGGGGCGTTCCTAGGTATTCCTTGAGGTTGTCTGAGAACTCACCCTTGTTAAATTTAGCAATGGTAGTATCAGGCATAGGCATCAATTCAAAGTTTTGATACATCCAACCCATTAAAAATACTGCTTGTCGGTTCATACGTGTCAGCAGAGGACTCACTTCAAGGCTCCACTCGGGATAGGGCTGGTCGTTGTTAAACCACTTTGATACTGCCGTGGCTCCATCCTCTAGTAAGACGAGGCGTTCTTTCTCGGGCAAGGTCTTATCTAAAAGTACAATTATTTGCTCGTTTGACACGCCAGAGATCATAGATTGCATCAGGCGCTCTTCTAAGGTTTTAGGATAAGCTCCGTAGAGGGTTTCGTAGGCGAGTGTCTCTTTGAAAAATACAGGCAATGCCTCATCTGAAAGTATTTGTTGATTGACAAGGGCGATGGCATTTTCTTGATTCCCTATCAGTGAGGCAATTCTGGTTGAAGTCAAGCTTACAGGTAATAAAAGTGCCCCTAAAACAACCAGTAACCCTACTAGCACTTGTAGCCCAATGTTGCCAGAAGAAGTATCTACGGGTGTCGTTTTTTCTACGATGCGATTATAGGCGAGTAACGTAAAGATAAGCCCTGCGCCTGAGAATATAGCCACACCCATATAACCAGCAAAAGGTTCTCCTTCGGCAAAGCTGGTCACAGCCCAAGCTAACCCAAAAGGGATCAGCACTAAGGCACAAATGCCAAATACCCAAGCGCGCCTAGCAATGTGGTTTTGTTTTGCAAAGCGTACGAAGTAGGCGATGGCAAATACGGCTACTGAGCAGACGACAATTAATAAAAAGGTTTCCATTTATTTTATGCTTTTAAGTCTAAAAATTGAATTTTTACCAACCTTACTATGGAAGTCCATAGCGTATGGGTTTAGTCGTCTGCTTGGTTCCAGAAAGTGGTTACATTCTCTTCGTTGATTTTACCATAGCCAAAGGCATCGTCTAGTTGTCTTGCTATATCACGACCTACTGGCACACTCACTACGGCCTCTGAGAGGTGATGTACCCAGTTTTCCTTTTTATTGTAAGGGCATACCGCTACACAAATGCCGCAACCAGCCCCTTGGCGTTCCCAATGCTGAAAACATCTTTCATTATTTTGATACCACTTTTTAACACCTGGATGGCTGGAGATAGAATCAGTATCAGGCTCAACGGTAGGCTCTGTTTCCATGCTGATAGCATTAGAAGGGCAATCTACCGCACACTTTTTACATTTTTTACAAAACTCTTGTACGCCAAAAGTGACAGGTTTGTCTGTGGCGATTTCTAGATTGGTATAAATTTTAGAAAGCCTCAAACGAGAGCCATATTTACTGTTGATTAACAAACCCATACGGCTTATTTCTCCTAAACCTGCCTGAATAGCAATAGGAATACTCAAACCAATGTCGTTCCCTGAGGGAATACACGGGTATCCTAGTTCATTAAGAAAGGCCGCTACTTTAAAGCCTACCTCAGCCATGCTGGCATATTCCTTTTGTACAGTAGCCTCATTTAATAAGCCAGGGCATTTTAAAGCTTCATAGTCCATTTCGTGCCCTAGAACGATGATTGATTTTACTTCGAAAGGGAAAGTGGCCTCTTCGTGAGTAGCCTTTCCATTTTCGGGATCCATCAAAGCCTCCCTGCCGTTGTAAAACTTGCTGTAGGTCCAGCGCTCATCATACGGGGCTATGCCCACTACGCTTGCGCCGAAAAAGAGCGAAGCGCGTTTGATGATTCTGGCGGCTTCTTCTTTAGAAGCAAAAATATGCTTGTCCTTATTGACGTCTGTTTTAGTGTGGCGCTCCCAGTTGTTCATAGGACCTGCGTTGGTTATTCCTATTGGACGGGCACCTACTGCAACATCCACACCCTTGCCTGCTGCCTTCGCCAATGCTTCGTCTATACGACTCCAACCTGGCTTACCAAGCAGTGGATTGGGTAACATACCGCCCTTTTTAGTGAGCATAGACATCATCACCATCTTAATCTCTTTGTCCCACATACCACGATTGAAGACGGTATTTTTTTGATCCATCCGCTGGTAGTTGGGGTCTATTTCGTAGATATCGTCTATGCTATTGTACTCTTTGGTAAAGAGAGATAACCGCTTCTTTCTTTTGGTGGGTGTGTCGTTCTCTTCAGAAGAGGACGTATCACAACTTGAGGTGAGCCAGGGTAAACTAGCTATTACGGCAGTACCCGTTGATACTTTTTTTAAAAATGATCTTCTGGAATTGTTTGATGACTGGTTTTTACTTTCCATAATACGTGCTGATATTTTGTGGTTGGTTGTTAATAAATTACATAGGAGTTGAGTGACATCACTCAAAAGTGCTTGTTCTCTGAAAAAAATAAAGACAAATGCTACTGAAAACGTGGCTTGAAGCCGTATTTTTGTAACGATGCGTTGAGAGGAAGAACGATAATAAACCAGTTGTTTTTTGACCTTTTAATAAAGTCTAGAAATAAAAAAGCGCCTACATTTTTAAGTTTTGTTTGTGTAATTACTTGCTGGTTTTTGCCTCTGCTCTTTACGCTATTTCTGCTGGTTTGTTACTTTCTTCAGCGGTGATCTCCTACAGTTTGCCGTATAGCTCTCTCTAAAAATATCTCTTTCGCGGCATTGTGTAGTCCATTTCTGTTATGTTACGAATCTTCGTTTGATTCTTCTTATAACTATACATTCACAAATGTATGTATACTGATCAATCCAAAAAATGATAAAAGTCATCTTTCCTATTTTTCTATTATTACTTTATAAAAGTAATGATATTCGGCGAGAAATAATAAGAAGTTTCCTGTAGGTTGATAAGTGGAAATAGATTAAAAGTGGCGCACAGATAAGAAAAACCGCCACTTAATACAAATGAAGTGGCGGTAAAAAGTAAGATTCTATGAGGTGAAATCTACTCTCGTATTATCTACTCGCAGTTGTACGTGTTGACAAATACAGCCTCGATGGTAAAGTCGCTATCTGTATCCTCGTATTTTTCTGTACGTTTGGTAGGGAAGCCTTCGTCGTTGTACTCATAAGTATAAGTACTTGTACCATCTAGCTTGTTTTCACCTCCACCATTAAAGTAAGATTTTTCTTCAAGGACGTTATTCACACTGATCGCAAAAATTAGCCTGAAATTATCTGGTAAGGTTGTATACTTATTCTTTTTGTCATCATATCTCACATACTCTTTTTCTACTGCTTCATAAGGAGGGAAATCAGTATTTCCAAATCTTTTTGTAATATTTCCGTTTTCATCGTACTCATAGCGCTCGTATTCTCCAGATCCAAAGTCTACTTTTGTTATTCTTCCTGCCTCATTTAAGGTGTAAGTGGTCGATGTCTCACCCTCTTCATTCTTTACAAGGATGGTTGCCTCACTTTCGTAGACAATCGTAGAGGATTCAACAGGTGTTGGATTGTCTCCTTCATATTGCATCTCTTTTACGAGTCTGTTCTGTTCATCATATTCGTAGGTAGAATAACTTATGGCAGCAGCGCCTCTTTCATCAAGTTCCCACTTTACTACATTTCCGCTCTCATCGTAGGTAAAGGTTTGTGTGATTTTCTTATTTTCTCCTTCGGTTTCTTCTATAACTGTCATCCTACATCTATTTTGTAAAGGATCTGTGTCTACATCACCTACATCTGCTAGAGGATCGGGATCTACCGTTGCTTCTTCATTGTCGTTGTTACAGGCAGTAAAAAATAGAAAGGACAAGATAACTAATGTAAAATATTTTCTCATTATAAGTTTATTTGATGAATAATAGTTTTCGAGGCACAAATATAGTAAAATACCTAAAGTGTTGAGCGGGGTAGTAAGATATTTTAAAAAGATTCATAAAACATCTTTTTCATAGGTCGTGTATCTGCATTATCCTTTCGGTAACTTCCTTGATCACGTCTTTTACAGCGTAGGTGTAGAAACCCGTACCATTGAAGCAATTACACTCAATTATTTTAAATTGATTTGAAACCTCTGCTACATCCATCACAAAAATATCGTGTGGAGAAAATACGTTAGCACATTCTTCCACAAAATCAATCATTTCTCTGGGGCAATCTTCACTAGAAACATCCAGCACGCCCTGCCAAGCATAGCGTGTACTGCTGACTACCTTTCCGTTGATAATGAAGTTTCTCCATTCTCTTGCAATCGACTTTTGCGCTGCAACGAATATAAGTGTTTCAGTATTTAAGGCTGGATTGCCTAAGCCTTTGATTCTTTCGTACCAAGCGCTTATCTCTTCGCTTGCCATCGTCTTCCCAGCAAAGCTCTTATCATCTTCGTTGGGTCTGATAAACCAAGTTTCTTTTTGGTGAATCATTTGCGCTACAAACTCTTTGAATGGCAATATTTTACCGTCGTGGTTCATAATCTTATCGCCCCAAGCTTGTAGATAAGTAGCTGTATTAAAGAGCGCTGGATCGTAGAATACGCCATTTCTAAACTGTTGGTGAGCATAAGCATTGAGCATCAGGGTGGTAGAGCCGTAAAAAATATTGATGGTTGAAGGGGTAAAGGAAGGAAGTTCCGAAGAGAAAGGAATTACTTTTACTTCTTCAAAGTCGATTTGGAGGGTAGCGAAAGCTTCCCTAAAGGCTTGTAGTAGTACAGGTTTGATTAAATTACTTTGAATGATCCACTTGAGCATAACTATTTTCGTCTTTGAATGAGGCGATTAATATAGCTCTTTTATTATCTTTTCTCTTTACTGTAGAGCCTATACTATCTAAATACCTTACGAGAGATTTTGGGAAAATTGTCTAGGGGTATGGTACGCCTGTCCATTCTTGTTCTTCTGCTCCTTTGGTACTTTTGTATTGTAATTATTTTTTAAAGCTAACCCAATGACTACTCATGAAGAAATCATCTCAAAAGCTACCAACCCTCTTAGTGATGGTTTTAGTACTCTCTTTTATTCACTTATCAATTGTAAATGCAAACCCTAAAAATATGACAACCAACTCAAAAGAACGCATCGGACTACTCGTTATTCTTAAGGCGCAAGCTGGAAAAGAAGAAGCGGTAAAAAAGTTTTTGTTAAGCGGACTAGATTTAGTAGAAAATGAGCCAGAGACCCTATCTTGGTATGCTTTCCAAATAGATGAGCGCACGTTTGGTATCTTTGATACTTTTGAAAATGAAGCTGGTCGCCAAGCACACCTCTCTGGAGAAGTAGCCAAGGCATTGTTAGCAAATGCAGATGATTTACTGCAAGACTTCGATGTTCATACGACCATCCAGCCGGTCGATTTGCTCGCTAATAAGAAGCAGGAGGGAAAGGAAAAGCTTGGCTTGTTGGTAATGATGCAAGCGCAACAGGGTAAGTCCAAAGCGGTAGAAAGTTTCTTAAATGCAGGTAAAACCTTGGTAGAAGATGAACCCAAAACGATTTCTTGGTACGCTATTGCGTTGGGTAATGATACTTACGCTATTTTCGATACGTTTGCTGATGAATCAGGACGAGAAGCACACCTCAATGGAGAAGTAGCCAAAGCCTTGGGCGAACAAGCCCCAGCAATATTAAAGGACTTTACGCCTTCAGCGATTCAGAAAATTAACCTACTGGCAGTCAAATAAGCGTATTAGCCATAATACTTGTAGGAAATACCTCTGAAGTTGATTTTGCGCAGCCTGAGTATACGTTTGGAGCAAACTAAATGAAACTTTACCAAGCTGTACAGTGATCTTACAGCTTGGTATTTACGTTATTCAATAAAATATAAATGGATAAAGCGCATACACATACACTCATTGACCAACACACCGGTGAGGTAGCTTTCAAGATTTTCAAGTTCAACGACTTGAACCACTTCGGTCATATACAACGTAAAAACTGTTACAGTCTGCTTCTACTCCAAACAGGCGAAGCAATGCTGAAAGTAGATATCACCGAATACCTCATTGGCCCTGCCACCCTGATTTGTTGCTCGCCTTACCAGCCCCATATGCTGACCTCAGTGAAGCCTAGTAGTGGGTGCGTCCTTTACTTTCATCCTGATTTTTTTTGTACTTATAAACACCAGAACGAGATTGCTACAGAAGGTGTTTTGTTTCATAACTCTTATCAGGCACCCTTTTTTCATTTAACACAGACACAAAACCTCTTGGATATTCTTGCTCGGATGGCACAGGAACTCACCGAAGATCATCTTGCCCAACACGAGGTGCTGGTAGCTTATCTTAAAATATTTCTCATTGAGGCCGTAAGACAAAAGCAAAAATATGATCAAACAACACGACTTAAATCGGTGAATGACCAGCCTGAAATGATCCAGAACTTAGTCAATGCCATTGAGCATCATTTCTGTGAGAAGCATTCTCCCTTGGCGTATGCGGATATGCTGTGTACGACTCCGAAAACACTGGGGAGAATAGTAAAAAAGTATTTTAATAAGACTTTAACCGACCTTATCACTAACCGAATTATCATTGAGGCGAAACGAGAGCTTTACCTTACCGCTAAATCCGTGAAACAAATCAGTTTTTCGTTGGGCTACCAAGATGCTTTTTATTTCAGTCGCCTGTTTAAGAAAAGGGTAGGGGTATCGCCTGAGGTGTATCGTAAAACGGTAGGATTTGCAAAACTACAAAAGGGGCAATAAATTTTTGACATAAAGCGTAAACGGAAGGAAAACCTAAACATTTGTTATCGTTTTTGGGCTGTAAGTATCCTAAATTACAAGAAAAATAAGCATATGGAATTTTTTGAGGTGCTTAAAATGCGTAACCCGGTACTTTTCTGGTTTGGTTTTGCCAATCTATTAGCAGTGCTCGTATTGGTAGGGTTGGGCTTTACAAAGCAAGTAGAATACGCTGGTACAAACGCTTGGTGGAAACCCACTAAGTTTGCATTGGCTACGGTGATTTTATCTTGGTCATTGGGTTGGTATACAGGCTATTTATCTAAAAGTATAGATATAAGCATAACCAATTGGATCATTGTCATTACCCTCGGCTTTGAGGTATTGTATATTGCTTGGCAAGCGGGGAGAGGGCAGGCTTCGCACTACAATGTTACTACGCCTTTTTATGCAGCTATGTTTTCTCTAATGGCTTTGGCAGCGAGTATCGCTACCTTGGCAGTAGCTTATATAAGTATCAAGTTCTTTACCGAAAGCTTTCCCAACCTGCCAGATTACTATCTTTGGGCCATTCGTAGCGGTATGCTCTTATTTGTTGTTTTCTCTTTTGAGGGCTTTGCGATGGGTACTCGGATGGCGCATACCGTAGGAGGAATAGATGGTGGCAAAGGCTTACCCTTTCTGAATTGGAGCAGAACGCTCGGTGATTTGCGCATAGCCCACTTCATTGGAATGCACGCCTTACAAGTGTTACCTTTGCTCGCTTGGTATGTACTCAAGGATATCAAATGGACATTTGTATTGGCAGCGCTCTATACTATACTGGCTATTTATGTATTGCTACAAGCCTTACAAGCGAAGCCCTTCCTTAGGTTTATACAATAGAATAGCCGTTGGTGATTATTTCTTTTTCATTACCTCAGTCAGTTGATAATGATTCATCTCTGCGATGTCGTCAAAGTAAGGCTTAATGTGTCCTAGAAAAGTTGGAAAGTCTGCTGATTTCCTAAAGCCGTTGAGGTGCTCTTCGGTGGATGTCCACTCTATTCTTAAAATAAAGCTTTCGGGATTTTCTTCGCAGTGCGTGAGCTCGTAACCCAAGCAATATTCTGAATCGTCAAGCTGTACTGAGGCTTGTTTATAGGCTTCTACAAAGCCTTGTTGTTTGTCTTGGCTGATTGTGTAACGGATGTATTCTACTACCATCGTTTTAATGTTTATGTATTAAATGATGATTATTCTTGTAAAGTAAAAGAAATAAAAAGTCAGTAAATCATAAGTGTTTCAAGGTATGCTGTTTACTAAGGAAATACTAGTCTACGTTCAGGTTTTTCAAGTCTCCATTAGGCGTAACAAGGAGGTATTCTTTCCCTGCTGACTGGCGACTTACATCTTTCACTACGCGCAACTTTACCTCATATAACACCTGAATGACAGGTTCCAGAATAGTAGGATTAATAACAAAGTCGAACTCTTTGTCTACAACAGGTTGATAGTACAAAGTGGTGTTCTTATCAGCAGTATTGACATTGGCTGCTTTCTTTAAGTTTAAAGAAGAACTATTGTAAGCATTGTAAGAGCGGTACATCTCGACAGGCAATACTACTTTGTAGCCATCTACCAATTGCTTTCTGACTGTATCTAGTCGGACACTTAAGAGCGTCTCGTGGTTTTTTAGTTTTTCTTGTAAAAGTGTCTTTGCTTTGTTCATTAAGGTTTTTTTGGTCGCTTCGAGTTCATTGGAGAAGTAATCTACTCTTACCAAATCGTAGATTTCACTATTAGCTAGTGTAGCGATGATGGTCTTTAGAAGCGCAGGATCAGTATACTGGATATGAATGTTCTTTTTGAGCTCAAAGCCTGTGGGCACTTCATTATAGGTCTTTTTGCTAAATACTTTTTTCTCCACTTCATAGTCATACATCGGGACAAAGGAAATCATATCGACGTAAGTGGCTACACCCGTTTTCGTTTGAATGGGAGTGAGGGCTTCATTGATTCTTTCATCAATAAGGCGGGTGGCTTCTTCTGCAGACTTCCCCACTTGATTCACACTAAAGATCGCTACATACGTATCAGCCTTGAGATTAGCCAAGCCTTTCACACTCACAGAGAGGTAGGTATTGGCAGGGAAGGGGACATCAATATTACGATCAGTGTATTGTACAGATGATTGATAATTAACATTGCCTGACACTTGCGCTAGCAACGGATGAATGAGTAAACATACAAATAATACAGTGACAAGCGATTTCATAGTGTTTTTAATTTTAACGATTTCTAAAGATCTACATAAAGTAATTTATGCTGAGAGCACTCCTCATAAATGTAATGATGATATTAGTGAATTTACCAACAACTTCCAATAGCTTGTCCACCACAGTTTTGAAAGATTACGTAGTAAGCTGCCAAGACACTAATAGAAAACTACAAATCTACCCTACAAAAGCCGCTATCTGTTCTACAGCGTTTATGCACTCTGGCTGCGACCATTGTGCGGCACTATTCTTCGTCTGGATTAAGAGAGGTCTATGAGATACAACATCGAAAAAGGAACCTTCTAGTTTGTCTTGCGCAATATTTTTAGTAATGAGATCGCTTTGCTGTGCCGTAAAGTCTCCTGGATCGAGATGTAGCTTATCCAATGATTCGAGAATGCGAGCGCTACATAACGGTTTATCCTGTAAAAGGAGCGCTTCGACGGTTTCCCAAAACATATTTTTCGTAGCGGCCCATTCGACAGCCCTAGCTGCTTCAAGAGAGATATCGTAAGGTTGCTGAAGTGGTAAGTGCTTTACCACATGTACACATTGCGGATAGTGCATTAGGTAGTGTTCAATACCATAATAGTACTCTTGGCATTTATCCTCTTGAAAGTCGATAAATTGTATGATTCTAATTCTTCCGGGTGGATTCCCTCTAATTTGTCTAATGGTCAGCTCCAAAGGCTTTTGTTTTTAATTGTACCAACATCTAATATAGGCTTTTTTTAAGAAAACACTGCTTGGATAATATGGTATAAATGGAATATTATAGATGAACGACTTTTTCTAACAAAAGCTTTCTGAAGGCAGAAGGTGTAAAGCCCGATTGCTTTTTAAATACTCTTGCAAAGTGTCCAGGATCGCTAAAACCCACTTCAAAGCCTATCTGTATCACTTTCTGATCGGTAGAGAGCAGTAACGCCTTCGCTCTGTTCATTTTTAGGCGTGAAATAAATTGATAAGGAGTTTCTCCCGTACTTTGTTTAAACAACCGCGCAAAGTAATAAACACTCATACCAACAAGGTCGGCTAGCTCAGTAATAGCAATAGGTTGTGACATATGCGTTTGTATGTACTGTTCTATCTTCTTGAGTCTAAAACCAGAAATACTCCCTTGGTAGAAGGCTTCTTTTTGTAGTTTAAACGCTCTATAACATCGCATTAAGTAACTCATTAATGAAATAGCCATATGATGCACATGACTTATCTCTGCAGAACCGTTCTTTCTCAACTCTTCTACCAAGTGCAGAGAGATCGTACAACTCAGTGCATCAGAAAGGCTACCAAGCTCTTGGAAAACGATTGCTTGGTTGTCGGTACAGGTGTATTCTCCACAGCACCCATTTTCAGTACCTAGCATGAGTGGTTGTGCGCGCTTCTCTGAGGTTTCGCAGTTAAATTGAAAAAAGAAATACTTGCTGTCGTCAGATGTGATATCAAAATAGGCGACGGCTAGCACAACTGGATTACAGGCAAAAGGTACATCTCTTATTTTTTTGTGAATGTTCTTTATGGATAGTATTTTATCTTGTGTGTCCATTATAGGCGCTATTGATTTGGCCTATAAAAGACAATTGTAGTACCGAGCGATACAAATTTATATGATTGTGGTCGTAAGTGTCTGATTTTTAATTAATTGAAATATAAGAAGATAAGTATTATCTTTAACGTACTGGTTTTGAAATTTACGAATATTCGTAAATTTACGAATTAGCTTTCCCGAATAATCGAAAAAAATGCCCGCACCCACACCAAAGGAATTACAAAAAGAACTCACTTTCAAGACGGCTTTACTAAAAGTATCCAAGGCGGTATCAGAAACTCATAATAGGCAACAGCTCTTTAAAAGCGTTTTTGAAGCTATTAAAATAGTTTTTCCGTATGACCATGCCAGATTATTTTTGATAGACCAAGAGGCTGATATTTTTTGGGAGATTTTAGATGAAGAATCGTTAGGCCCTTGGTCTTACAAGGGTCATCATCCTTCTAGCTTTGTCTATACCAAGCAACCTGATTTGTTTGAGGTAGCAACACAGTCAACTCATATGTCTAATCCACAGTGGAAAGCAGTTAAAAACGAGGGCTTTCAACAGTTGATTGCAGCACCGCTGAGGCACAATAACAAACAATTTGGATTGATTTGTTTTCTGAGCAAGCAAAAAGACTTTTTTACCAAAAGTGATTTCTCGCTCTTTCAAGCCATTACTGACCAGATAGCCATTGCCGTCAACAATGTGCTTATACAGGAACAACTTTTAGAAGAAAAGCAGTTCAAAGAAACGCTGTTAAGTATTAGTGAGGCCATCGCCAGTATACAGAACAGACAAAAACTGTTCAAAGTAATTTTTGAGCGTATTAAACCCATCTTTCCTTT
>ERZ1740058.724-NODE-724-length-21819-cov-6.995497_pt1 | contig 21819 bp, 14 predicted proteins | sample MGYA00581745_ERZ1740058 | MGnify/ENA primary metagenome ERZ1740058 (study PRJEB43018, sample SAMN04849742) | marine metagenome | isolation source: floating plastic debris | place: Pacific Ocean | collected 2008-08-30 | study: EMG produced TPA metagenomics assembly... | reverse complement strand
CGTAGTTGATGAGGTATTACTTCCCCCTACTGAAAGCCTGGTAGATATTGTTGTCGGAAACGAGAACTTCTCAATTCTAGAAGCCGCATTGATTCAAGCTGACTTAGTGGGTGCATTTACCGATGAAGTGAGCTGGACCGTATTTGCTCCCACCAATGATGCTTTCGTTGCTCTTTTGGGTGAACTCGGTTTCGCGAGCCTCGATGATATTCCGAATGAAATTCTCAGTGATGTACTACTATATCACGTGTTGGGTCAGCGGGTTTATTCTACTGATCTTGAAAATGGATTAGAGGCAACAGCATTGAATGATGAGACATTTAGTTTTGATCTATCCGGCGCACCACTCATTATTGATGCAAACGGTCGGGAAATTGAGCTAGATACCGATGCACTGAATATTCAGGCTACCAACGGTGTAATCCACGTAGTTAAGCGAGTACTGCTTCCGCCATTACCGAGCATGTAACAGTACTAGAATAGAGAATTGAGAGAGGCCCGTAGCTATAAGGTAAAAATTAACCTTAAGCCACGGGCCACTTTGTTAGCCAGACGTAGCTAAAACGAATCTAGAAACTACAAGTTATCTAGCTTACTGATCCCACCAGAACCGATCTTGAAGATTGGGGGTAGATGTTGGGATATTCGTCGGATTCAGCAGTCGCTCCTCCTGCGGATAAGGAAGCCGACGAGGAATTTCGCCATTGGTATTAAAAGCGTTAACTCCGTTGGGTACAATTTCCAAGTCTGGATAGCCGGTACGACGGTAGTCGTTCCAGGGAATCAGGCTTTGAGAGTACATAGCGATATACTTTTCGTTGATCAGCACTTCTAGCTTATCAGAGGCGGCTGCCCAGTTTGCATCTAGTTCGGCTTGGTAAGCGGCCGGAACCGGTGAGCCAGTGATCTTAATGAAAGAGGCTGCTACGGCTTCGTCAAGCGCTGCTTTAGCCGCAGCTTCATCAGACGCAGCTTTTTGGAGATGTGATTCAGCTTCAATAAACTTCACTTCTACGTAGCTCATCAGCACTACCGGAGAATTGATACTGGTGTAATAGCCGCTAAACTCAAATTCTGTCTCACCATCTACAAAGAATGGCTTACGCGTATCGTTTTCCGAAAAGGTATTTACGAAGTAATCATCCATCCGCATGTTACCTGAGCGGCTTTGGGTAAACTGATACTGAGGATTAGGTTCGTTGGCTGAAGACCCAAACAGCATTTCGTAATCTTCTAAATTAGACGAAATGGCAGAAGGTAGTAGGGCTAGCGCAGCTTCGTAGGCAGCCGGATCGCGTTTTCCTTGCTGAAAAGTGTAGCGAAGCTTCAGTGAATTAGCCGCCTTAATCCACAAATCGAGGTCGCCCCCGTAAATCAGGTCATCGGCTCCGGGGCTTCCGCCCGCACTTTCATCGGCACTTAGTTTAGCAATTGCATCGTCTAGTAATTGAGGAATAGTATTAGTGTACAACTCCTGTTGCTCGTCATAATTAGGAGTGAAGTTTCCCTCGTCGCCTTCAAAAGCGGTAGAATAAGGAACACTGCCAAAAGCATCGGCAAAGTTTCCAATACCGGTGGCCATGAGCACTTCAGCAACTCCCAGGTAGTGGGGCGCATTTTGCGCTTCAGCTTGTTTAATCACTGAGTTAACCGTATTCAGCGAGTTGTGATACATTCGCTGCCACATACCGTCGGTATCCGCTTCCCGAATAAGGTATCGCCAGTTATCTTCTTGCTGAGCGTTAATACCCCGAAATTGCTGGGTAAGCAGACCGCTGAAGCGAACGATTTCGCCACCGACTACCCAGGAAACCGCAGTTTCACCGGATGGAAGCAAAGCTGCCATAGAAACATCAGTTGGTAAAGCGGGGTCAACATTTATGTCTCCAAACTCGCAGGCACTAACAAATACTGTTAGCGTTATTATCAGCGAGCAGATTCTTATTAAATATTTTTTCATGTCTAGATTATGTTTTGAAGTAGGATGAATTAAAACGTCAGACCAACACTGACTCCGTAGCTCTTGGTATTGGGGTTATTAAAGTAGTCGTAACCCTGCACATTGCTAGAAGCCCCAGTTAGGTTTGTTTCGGGATCAATTCCGGTATAATCGGTGATAAGGAACAGATTACGGGCAATGAAGCCAACGCTGACCCCCCGGAATGGACTACTATCCAGCCACTGCGAAGGAAGATCATAATTTAAACTAAGATCGCGCAGGCGAATCCAGGAACCATCTTCAATAGTTAACTCAGTAAGGTTAACAAAGCCGTAGTTCATGTAGAAGTTAGTACCTCCGTCGGTACCGCCTTTTACTACTTCCATTGTGTTTACCTGTTCAGTAGGCACTACGGTTCCGTCGTCTTGAACTTGCCCTAAAACACCATCAAAAACTACGGTTTCATTTCTATCCAGCGTTTCAGCACCTACCCCAAAGTTGTTTAATACTCCTTTGGTACCATTGTATACATCCCCTCCTCGGCGAATGTCCAGTAAGAATGATAGTCGGAATCCTTTGTAGGAGAATGTGTTGCGGAACCCAAGCAGAAAATCGGGATTAGGATCACCTACGATACCCTCATTCGGATCTTCAAATGGAATACCGTCATCGGGGTTAATTACTACGCGACCCTGATCGTCTCTGAGGAAACGGGTTCCGTAAAAGATTCCGTAAGGTTCACCTTCCGCAATGCGTTGCGTTCCAAAGGGGTCGATAGTGATAAACGGAATGCCTTCGGCTAGCTTCTCTACTTGGTTTCTGATTCGAGTAAAGTTTAGTGTTGCGTCGTAATTGAAAGCTCCACTGCTGATGATGTTGGCGGTTAAAGCAGCTTCTATACCTGAGTTGCGCAACTCAGCTGAATTGACTGCCCGCTGTTGCCAACCACTAGCACTGGGAATATCAATGTTCAGAATAGCATCGGTAGTGGTTGCATCAAAGTAGGTTACATCTAAGCCAACTCGACCGTTAAAGAACTGCAAATCGGCCCCTACCTCAAAAGTTGTGGTGGTTTCTGCTTTTAGTTGATCGTTACCGAGTAAGAAGTTCGGATTAAAGGCATTGATTCCTAAAGCTGGAAAGATAACTCCCTGAGGGTTAGTCCAACCATCGCGCACCCGCGATTGGGAAAAACCATTGTTGGTAACGGCAAAGGGTGCATCGTTACCCACCTGTCCCCACGATGCTCTTAGCTTACCGTAGGAGAATACAGGGTTATCGATGTTGAAGGTGTTGGTAAAATCCCAGCCAATACTTGCTGCCGGATAAAAGAAAGAATTATTGGCTTCCGGTAGGGTAGAAGACCAGTCATTACGCGCACTGAGGTTTAGGAAAAGCTCTTCAGCTATATTTAGCGTAAGTGTACCGAACACTCCGTACAATTTACGACGGGTTACTCCTTCGGAGACGTTTACGGCGGTAGCACTGGCAATATTGAAAAATCCGGGAGAAGCTAAACCTTGTCCGTCAATCCGGTTAATGGACACATCTTTGCTAAAGTAATTATGACCTACAGTAAAGTTTAGTCCGATACTTTCGCTTACATCTTTTTTAATGGTCATTAAGAAGTCAGAGTTGATATCCTTGCTATTAATAGTTTGGTTAATTGCCTGACCCACTTGGACACTGGATGAATTTATATCATTACGGAATAGGCGTTCGTCGCTGTAGGTATCCACCCCAATACGATAGGTGAAGTTTAACCAGGGAAAGGCATCGTACGATAGTTGGCTGTATCCAATAATTCGGTTTACATCATCGGTGGTAAAGTTCTTGTTTACCGTGAAGTAGGGATTATCGTAGATACTTCCTCCGCGATAGGAACGCTGGGAACCATCCTCAAACAGGTAGCCGGCACCATTATCAAAGTTGGGCGAGGTACGAAGTAGACCGAGCATTACGCCGGAAGTGTTAGAACCATTCTGGACCCGCTTACCACCGGAGTTAATGTAGTTAGCCGAGAACGTAACGTTGAAATTTTCAAATATCTCGCTGGAGGTAGCGGCCCTGAAAGTGGTACGATCGAAGAAACTATTGGGCATTACCCCGGTCTGATCCAGGCGACCTACCGAAAAGAAATAGTTGGTCGCTGCCGTACCGCCGGAGATACTTACGTTATGCGTAGCATTATTACCAGTTTGAAAGAAATCTTCAGCATTATTATACGCTCGAGCCACTCGGTTAGTCGCTTGAGGATCACTCGCTGGAACGATTCGTCCAAAGGGGTCCCAAACGGTCTGTTCATCGGTATATCGCAGATCGGCGATCCGAGGGCCCCAACTTCTACTAGTAGTAAATCCATCCATGGCTGGTTCAAATACGGGTACTCCATTTTCTACTCCCCCTTGAGCGAAAGTAGTTTGCAAGTCTGGTAGTTTATTGACCTGATCGATGGTGTAGCCAAAATCATAAGAAATCTTAGGTCGGGTATTTCGTTCCCCTTTCTTGGTGGTGATAACTACCGCGCCATTGGCCGCGCGAATACCGTATAGTACCGTAGCTGCCGGACCTTTAAGTACAGTCAATGATTCAATATCTTCCGGATTAATGTCAATAGCCCGATTAGAGTTAGTTACCCCACCAGAACCTAAGTTCGAGACTGCATCTTCGGGTGAGTCAGCGGTGTTGTAGGTGGAATTATCAATCGGAACCCCATCAATAACGAAGAGTGGGCCGTTACTGCCCTGCACCGATTTATTTCCTCTAATCCGAATCTGGGCTGCTGCACCGGGTGTCCCGGCCGAACTGGTTACCTGTACACCGGCTACTTTTCCGCTTAAGGCGCTCACAAAATTGGTTTCCCGGGCCTGGACAATTTCCTCGGCATCCACATTCTGAATTGAATAGCCCAACTCTCGTTTATTGGCCTCGATACCGGCGGCAGTAACCACTACTTCCGACAACTGACGGGTGTCGGATTCCATAGCGATATCAATAGTTGAGCGTCCGTTCACCGGAACAGTTTCTTGAGCAAAACCAATAAAACTGAATACTAAGATTGGGTTGTCGCTAGTCACCGTGACCCTGTATTCACCATTTAGGTCGGTGATGGTACCATTGGTGGTGCCCCCCTCCAATACATTTACCCCTGGTAAGGGTGTTTGATCATCGACCGAAGTCACCTGACCGGTGACGGTGGTCTGGGCGTAGCTTGCTGTAGCTAAGAAGTAGAGCACCCAACTGAAATAAATAAGTAAATTCTTTCTCATAGGAATAGGTTTTTGGTTAAAAGAAATGATGAAAATTAAGCTGGAAGACCATCGAGAAAATCCGGATGGCGAATGTTAAATTTTCAAATTCTTAAAGGTAGGAGAGATCGATCAGCAAGGTAATCCCCTGATCTTAGGGATTTTAGGGTTTGCTAATCACCAACGAAAATTCGGCGATTCATCGGTATAAACTGAGTATTCACTGAAGGATATGAGGGAACCAAGTTTGTTATATTGTATGGTCTAGGTATAATAATAAAAACCATCCCCCGAATTAAGGGATGAGAGAAAATGAATACAATCGCTTGTTTCTACTGTCTAAATCAAAAATTGGAACTACTTAATTCCAATTTTTGGGCACATTTCCTTCAATATGCAGTTAGCACAACGAGGGTAGCTTCCGCGGCAAACATGCTTTCCAAAGGGCACCAACAGCCGGTTGATCTCTACCCAGTATTCTTTGGGAAGTTTTTCTTCTAAAGCTTCCATCGTTTTCTCGGGAGTTTTGGTTGATACGTAGCCCCAGCGGTTAGTCACCCGGTGTACGTGGATGTCTACTCCAATCCGGGCTTGGCCGGTAGCAATTCCTAGTGCCAGATTGGCGCATTTGGGGCCAACCCCTTTGAACGAAGTTAAAGTTGCAAAATCGGCCGGTAAATCACCGTTGAACTCATTTTCAATCCGTTCGGCAATGGCTTTAATCTGATAGGATTTTCCTTCATGATAGGTAGAGTCGGAAATCAGTTCGTTTATTTCTTCAGGTGAAAGTTTAGCCATAGCGGCTGAAGTACGCGCTTTGGCAAATAATCTGATAGAAGTAGGTACTGTTACTTCGTCGTAAGTACGGATCGAGATGATACAGGCAATCAATTGCTCAAACAAGGAGGTGAAGCCCTGATCGTAAAGATCAAACAGGGCGGCTTTGGGTAAGTCTTTTGCCACTGCCTGCAATCGCTTCACCGCGGCATGAATATCAAATTCCGTAGACATATTCTTAGAAGAAGACATCCGTCGCTTTGTTTAAAACCACTTTCAGAAAAACGCTTAATCTTACCAAGATTTCAAATTTCCTTATATTTTGTCACTACAAACACCTAACTGATTCCTATGAGTAATCGCTTATTTTTTCTAGCCGTATTCTTGCTGTCACTTTTTTGCCAACCACTACTAGCGCAGTGGTTGCCGAACCATGATTTTCTTACCGAGAAATATGACCAACTTCATGCTTCCCCTACGCAGGAGAAATTTAGAAAAATAGCCCCTATGCCCACTGGGGTGGTCTACATCCAGCATCCAGGCGAGGGCGAAGAAGAAATTCGCTGGCACTTTCGCACCATGAAAGAACTGGGCTATAACTCCCTAAAGGGAATATACCCGATTAGTGGCTGGACGGTAGAGCAAATCCAGCTACTGGCGTTAGAAGAGGGAATCATTCCTTGGTGGTATGGGCAAGGTGGCTGGGAAGAGATTACCGATGAGTTGCTGAACAAGTTAAAGATTGATACCGATCTGCCCATTGCTGAAATTCGGGAGCACCCCAAGATGGTGGAGCACCAGCATAATCTGCTGAAAGACCGGGTAGAGCGCACCATTATTTATCTGGAAGAAACTGGTGAAAAACGTGCCTTGCAAAGTAGCTTCCGAGCGCATGATCCTACCATTGGTGCTCGCGGATTGGATTTGACCGAAGAAGGCAAAAAACTGTTCATAAAGTGGGCCGAAGAGCAATACGAGACTGTTGAACAGCTTAACGAAGCTTACAATGTTCATCATGCCAATCTGAAACCCGCTGGAGGCACCGTTTTTCAGTCTTGGGACGATTTTGCCGAGCGCTGGGAGCAGTCCAACCATCGCGAACTACGGATTAAGCGAGACATTCTGCGCTTTAAAGCCGATCACGCCCTGAACAATATTCAAGAGGTGACTAAAAAGTATCAGGAGTTTTATCCCCATGCACCGTTTAGGGCCGGGGGGGAGCTAGGTCTATTCCTACCCCAATCATGGTATGGAGTGGACCTAGAGGGTATTGCTGAGGTGATGAAGGACGGCGGAACTCTTTACCCTTCAATGCACTTTTCTTGGCACTACGGCCAAGTCGATAACGAGCTGGTTCGCCCCTTCTATATGCAAGCTTCATTTATGGCCGATCTGTTTAAAGGGGGGTGGTCAGCGGCTTGGGAGAGCACTGGCGGACCTCAACAGTTTGATGGCGAAAAGACTAGTGACGAAAAAGGCTTTTACGTAGACGAAGGCACTATTACCCAGTTTTATCTTACCCAGCTAGCTTCGGGCTTCCGGGGATTTGGTATCTGGTGCTGGAGCATCCGTAGTGCCGGAAAAGAAGGAGGGGAATACAGTTTGTTAGATAGGAATAATCAGGTAACGCCCCGCGCCCGGAAACTAGGACAGATCGGAAAGGCGCTTAACCGATACCGTGATGAGCTGTGGCAAGCTCGCAAAGAACCGTTGGTAGGCGTGCTGTACAACTGGGATAACGAAGGCATTTGGGCTGCCATGTCGGTCCGTCAGCGAGATGCTTTCCGCATGCAACCCATTGAAGCCCGAGTGGGAGTGAGCCGAACGCTAATTAATGCTAATGTTCCTTTTGAGTACATAACGGCTAGCGATCTGCGGAACGGTTTATCTCCTCGTTATCCAATTATTTACCTACCAGCCCATTTGGCTATTAATCGTGATTTGCTGGATGTTCTGTATGAATACGTTCAGCAGGGTGGGCGTCTGGTGATGGATATGCCTTCGGGCTGGTACGATGCCTACTCCAAGGTGATGCCCAGTGGTAAAGATTCTAAGCTAGAGCAGATTTTTGGAGTGACGTTAGACGATTATCAGTTTTCCGGCTTTAACCGCAGTTTTAAACTAGACAGCCTGGATATTTACGGTTCTTTTGTGCATATGACCCCGACCACTGCTCAGGTATTAAGCCGCTTCGACCATGGTAAACCGGCTATTACCGAAAATCAAGTAGGAGAGGGTACGGCGGTGATTATCGGCTATGATGCTTCGCTAATGACTTTCAAACCGGGAAATATCCTGGCAGAGGAGATGCTGCTTGATTATACTTTAGGCAGCTATACCTCTCCTTACGCTTGCGATGATGCTATTGTCTATCGCCTGACTGCTCCCATTGCCGACCACTACGTATTGGTAAACGATGGCCCTGAAATCCAAGTGCGACTGGACACTAAAGACTTTGTGTATCAATCCGTAGAAGATGCTATCACTGGAGAATCATTAGAGTTAGGCGCTACTATCAAATTACCCGCGCATAATGCCCGTTGGCTGAGATTAGTGAAATGAGTCGAAATATTTAATCTGATATAAGGTCAAGCACAAAGTCTACTGTCATGAAACACCTAAAAAACTTTTTTGAGAATATGGACAATGGTCCAGATAATATATTTACAGGACTCCGTGCCCTTGACAGACTCATATTTGGACTACAAAGAGGATGTTTGTATACTATCGCTGGTAGGCCTTCCATGGGAAAGACTTTCCTTTCATTGAATATTGCTCTAAACGCCTCATCAATGTTTGGCGTACCCACAGCATTCTTTTCTTACGAAATGACATACGAGCAAATAATAATGAGATTAGCTTCTAGAGAAAGTGGGATAGAGCTCGATCGCCTCTTACAAAAAAATCTCAGGGACTATGAGCGAGAACAACTTGTAAATAGAACTAGACATTTAAAAGAGGTCCCACTATTAATACATTCAATTTCAAATATGGATATTAACGAGTTGACTTCTGCGTGTAAGGAATTAAAGAACAATCGCTCTGTAGAACTATTCATAATAGACGATATTCAGAGAGTGACTATAAACGAAGCAAATAGGAAATATGCAGTCAATCGTGAGCAAGAAGTATCTAACAATGTTAGACGGTTAAAATCACTATCTATGGAACTAGATACTCCGATTTTAATCATTTCGCAATTAAACAGGCAGGTTGAGTTACGAGGAGGGGATAAGAGGCCGCAGTTGATTGATCCTAGAGACTCGGGTGCAATAGAAAACGATTCTGACGTTGTAATCTTCATTTATAGACCAGAATATTACGGACTAACAGAAGACGAAGAGGGGCTATCAACCCGTGGTTTAGCAGAACTTATTGTTGCTAAAAATCGGAATGGAGTTCCTGGTAGTGTGAGAGTCAGGTTTGCAGCGGAGTATTCAAGATTTTCGGATTTAGATACTGAAGGTGATTCCTTGTGAAATCTCGAGTTGTTAGATAAATAAGCGGTTCCGGTAAAGGATTATAGCTGAGAAAGTCCCTTATTTTTGTGGCAGGAACTATATACTAACGTAAAGGTCATGAGTACGAAACTGACTCTTACTATTAACAAGGAGACAATAACCAAAGCAAAAAAATATGCGAAGGCAAATAATCAAAGCTTATCCGATATTGTTGAAAGTTATCTGAATTTTCTGACTAAGGAAGACATAGAAGGCAGTAAGGAAGAACTCCAGCCAGTGGTAAAATCCCTAAAAGGCTCGTTTAAAATGCCTAAGAAAGAGATGAATTATCAAGAAGAGTTGCGTAACCGCCGAGAGGAAAAATACCTGTAGCCAAGTGACTTAATGATATTGATGGTCTCTCAAATTGTTGATATATTGAAAGTAGCAGAATGTAGTCTCTGCTATTCGCCCCCTATTAGTGGGTAACAGAGACAGGTTGCATCTATCATTTAGTTGGATGCCATTTTTCTTTCTTGATTGCAAAGAATATCAACCTTGATCACAAACGAAACCATAGAAAGTTTTTTGTATTGTGAGTACAAATCCCATTTAAAATATAATGGGCAAACGGGAAATAAACATCCTTACGAACAGATGTTCATAAATCGGAAAAAAGAGCTTAAAAATAACTTTGCTAGTGAATTATCTTCCCATAAAAGAATAGAAGTTAAAGCCCTCGTTGATTTTGATTTTCAGGCGATTTCAGAAAAAGTATATATAGTTTCAAGCCTCATAAAAGAGTCCGTCTTCCGTATTAATTTCGATTTTATCGAACTGAACAAAAAACTGGGGGAAACTATTATTACTCCTATTTTCCTAATAGGTAAAGAAAAAGTAAATAGAAAAGATAAATTAGTCGCCTGTATATTCGCTTCCGTTTTATCCTCCCATTTAGAGTTTGAAATCAATTCATGTAAACTAGTATATGGAAGTGATCTGAAAAGTACAAAATGTAAAACCACCACCTACAAGGAAGAAACGGATAAACTTCTTTCAAGAATTAAAAAACTTGTGAATGAAAGCACTCCTCCTGCATTCTATTACAAAAAATACTGTAAGACTTGCGAATTCCTTGAAAGGTGTGAGCATGAATTAAAAAACAAAGGGTGTTTGAGTTTGCTTGGGGGGATAAAAGCCAATGACATAAAGCGCTTTAATAACAAGGGCATTTTTACCATTGAACAACTGTCTTTTACTTTTCGACCGCGAAGAAAACGGAAAAGGCCACAGGACTATGTGCGTCCTCACTCTTTCGAATTACAGGCTTTAGCATTGCGTGATAATAAGGTACTTATACATGAAACCCCCAAATTACCTTATAAAGAAAAAGTACAGATTTATTTTGATTTTGAAGGACTTTCAGAACAAGGTTTTTATTACCTGATAGGAGTATTGATAAAAACAGAAAAAACAGAGCAATCTTTTAGTTTTTGGGCTGATCATGAAGAAGATGAAATTAAAATTTTTGAGCAGTTTTTAGATAAGATTTCGAAGTATTCCAGTGCTGCTTATTTCCATTATGGAAGTTATGAAATAACAGCGCTTAAAAAGATGGAAAATCGTTTAGATGAATCTTACAAAGAGATTTTGCTAAGGCTAATGACTCAGAGTTTTGATGTATTCAAGGTAGTTTCTTCCTATGCTTATTTTCCCGTTTATCAGAACTCGTTAAAAAATATTGCTACCTTCTTAAACTTTAGCTGGCAAACTCTAAACGCTGATGGTTTACAAAGTGTCGTATGGCGCAAGGAGTGGGTAAAAAGCGAAAGCCCTGCCATAAAGGAAAAGCTCATTAATTATAATCGCGATGATTGTTATGCCTTACAGAAGATCGCAGAGTTTATCAGAAAGTGGTTAGAACTGAAAGATGCCCAGAATACGAGCATTGAAGGAGTAAATATCGAGAGAAAAGAAGATTTTAGACTCGGCAGAAAGTATACAACTCCGATTGTACTTAATGAAATTAAATATTTAAAGAAGGCATCCTATTTCGATTATCAACGGGAGCACGTTTTTGCACGAGATAGTCTTATTTTGAGAAAAAGTATAAAGAACAAGAAAAGTAAAAAAAGAAATAACTTTAAAGTAAATTCTACAGTCACAATTCATGCCTCGAGTTGTCCAAAATGTGGTGGAAGAACATTGCAAAAAAATAGAGCAATAAGTAAGCAATTAATAGATTTAAAATTTTTCCCATCAGGGGTAAAAAGAAATGTTGTAGAATATCATTCTGGCCAATATAAATGTTCTAATTGTCTTTTTGCTTTCATTCCTGCAACATACATCAATCTGAAGAAAGGAACTGGAAAATATGGTCATGATTTCAAAGTATGGGTGATATACTATTATTTTGAGGAGGGACTAAGTTTCCCTCAGATTAATAAAAATGTCTTCGATATATTTAAAATTAGGTCATCTTCAAACCATATTCCAAGATTTAAAGATTATTTTGCTACCTTTTATTCAGCAACATTTGATGAAATAAAGTCCAAGATTATTAACAGTAATGTTCTTTATGTAGATGAAACACCGGTAACTCTTAAAAAGACAAGTGGCTACATTTGGGTTTTTACCACCTCAGAGGAGGTTATCTCAATTTACAAACCTACTAGAGAAGGTGTTTTTTTGAAGGAATTTTTAGAGGGTTTTTCTGGTGTTTTAGTAACTGATTTTTACTCAGCCTATGACAGCTTGCCTTGCAGGCAACAAAAATGTTTAATACATATTATTAGGGATTTTAATGATGACATGGTTAAACACCCATTCAATGAAGAATATAAAGCACTTGCCAAACAGTTTACATTTCTGTTGCAGCGTGTTGTGAAAACTGTAGATAGATTCGGACTTAAGAAATATCACCTTAAAAAGCATGGAAAGGCGGTAAATAGATTTTTCAATAATGTCCAAAAAGCGAAGTATCAAACAGAAATATCACTTAAATACCAAAAGAGATTACTTCATAACAAAGAAACCCTCTTTGAATTTATCAATCATGATAATGTAGCGTGGAATAATACTAATGCTGAACATGCTATCAAATTACTTTCATTGCACTACAATAAAAACATCACATCCTATGGTGCTTCAAAGCTCCCAGACTATCTTAAAATAATGAGTGTTTATCAAACTTGTAAATTCCAGAATATCAACTTTTTGAAATTTATGCTTTCAAAAGAAAAAAGTATAGATGGATACCTGAAAAAATATACTCATAGTGGTAATAAGCGTAGAGTAAGGGAAACTTAATCTTTCCGCGTTGAGAGCAGTTTTTACTCGACGTTTTTCAATCTTGCATCAATGGGTAATTCCGTAGATTCTACCACTTCTACCTTACCAAAATCTTTGTAGAGTGGGTTGAGAATATAGTTGTATTCAATCCCAATAATAGTAGAGGGTACTTTGATCGCAAAAAAATCTCTATTCGCTGCTTGCTTGGTGAATACTTCAGTGGTCTCAGATGAGTAGGGATATTGATTCCATTTCTTAGGCAGGATTTTGATCGTTTCTATTTCAAATTCATCGGGTATTTCAATCTTGGCAATAAGAATGCTTTTGGGCAATGATGCTTTATTGGCCGAATGCACGTAGTACTCTAACAAAGCCAGCGAAGCATTTTCCGAGCAATACACCGCTCTGGTTCCCACCTTGTTCCATCGGCCACCCACTTTCTCGGCTCCAATACCGGATAGTGTGCTGTCCTTATATTTTAAGTTAGCGACTCGGTATACGTACATTAACTGTACACATTGTATTGAATGCGGGTAATTTCGTTTCCGACCATCTCAAAACCAAAGCTACTATCCAGTAACTCAAACGGCCTCTTGTTCCCCAGAGCGGGGGAAGGGGTCATCAGCCAGGTTTTAAAATCTTCTTTAGAATCAAAAACTTCGTATCCGAGACCGTAGAGTCTGGCTAATTCATATATCCTTTCGGAAGTCTCTTTATCGTAGACCTCTTTTTTTTGCATGCTACTTATAGACGATGGTAAAATAAATTCAAGCTCTTTTTCAGTTGTGCCTAAGCTGCTTAGCAATTGCTTCCACTCACTTTTCTTTACCCCACTTCGGATACGGTTGATCAGTTGGAGCTGATAACCTGGCGCATCTTTGGCATGTTTAACCACCCAGGTCGGCGAAAACTTTGCTATGCTTCCTTTCTTCGTCGGTTTTCTTGTAACTTTCGTTCTCAAACTTTTATTAGTTTTCTTACTTACAGCCCTAGTACTTATAGTTGTATATTTACTATTATACAAACGTAAATTTACAATTGCTATTTTAAAAATCAATCAATTTGAAAGCCTACCTACTCACCAAACACGGTTCCGCCTCATCACTAAAAATAAAAGATATTCCCGAACCACTACCTAAAGCTGGTGAGGTGCGGGTGAAGGTAAAGCGGGTTGGTATCAACTACGCGGAGATTTTATCCCGGCGAGGACAGTACCGCTGGGCACCCAAGCTGCCTTACGTTCTAGGGATGGAAGCTTACGGTGAGATTGATGCGGTGGGCGAGGGAGTTGATCGGCAAATTGGTGAGAAAGTTATCGCTGGCGGCCAGTTCGGCAGCTACGCCGAGAAGATGGTTGTGAAAGATTATATGGCGTTACCCTCCTTAGATCAGTTTTCTCCCGAAGAAAACGCCGCGTTTATCGTCAACTATATGACTGCCTGGGTCGGGTTGATGAAACTGGCTCGTTTGCAATCATCAGATTCCGTGTTAGTGAATGCGGCGGCGGGAGGAGTAGGAACCGCGGCAGTTCAACTTGCCAAGGCAATGGGCTGTAAAGTATTCGGTACTGCCAGTCAGCCCGAAAAGTTACAGTTACTGAAAGAGTTAGGCGTAGATCATCCTATCAATTACCGAGAATTAGATTTTGCTTCGGTGGTTCGGGAGGCTCAGTCGGGTGGGGGAGTAGATGTGGTGTTAGAACTGGTAGGTGGTGAAACATTTCGTAAAAGTCGCGATCTGCTCAATCCGTTCGGTAAGATCATCATTGCTGGTATGGCCGGACTCAAGTGGAGCAAACGCAATCCACTTACCTGGCCCACGTTGCTAAAAAATATTCCGCAAGCTAAAATCTTGCAAATGGCCCAGCGCTCTACCGGCCTACTCGCTACTCACATTGGCTATTTGATTGAACATCAGCAAGTAGTAGAAAAAGAGTGGCAAACCCTAACCAAGTTTGTGAAAGATCACAATATCAAACCGGTGGTATCTCAAGTGTTTCCCTTCGCAGAATTACCTCAAGCCCATGAATATATTGAATCAAGGCAAAGCTACGGGAAAGTGGTGATTTCTCTCGATTAGTGGAGAAACGCGTATTACTACTTACTCACGCTTTGTTACTCGTTGCGTAGAGATTCTACCGGATTCATGGTGGCTGCTCGGGCACTTTGAAGGCCAACCGTAAGTAAGGTAAATGTGATGGTAATGATTCCAGCAATACCTACCATCCACCACGTTAAATGAATACGGTACGCAAAATCTGCCAACCAGTCGGCTGTTAGATAATAGGCAATAGGAACGCTGAAAATGAGGCCAACTCCGGCTAGAAGTAAAAATTCTCGCGACAATAAAAATAGAAGGTGAGGAACGCTGGCGCCTAGTACTTTTCTGATGCCAATCTCCTTGAATCTTCTCACCGAAGAGAAGGCCGAAAGACCGATAAGGCCGAAGCAGGCAATAGTGATGGAGATAAGCGTGAATACCCTAATCAATTTTGCGAAGCGGATTTCATTGTCGTACATATCACCCATCTGCTCATCCTGAAAGTAAAAGTCAAAGTTTTTGTCAGGAAATACACCTTGCCAGGCAGTTTCTAACTGGGTAATAGCTTCTTGAAGATGAGCGGTTTGGTACCTAATACTCAAAAGCGAGTAATTTCTACTTCCGTAAACTAACGCTACTGGTTTGATCTCTTCGTGCAGTGAAAGTGTATGAAAATCCTTGACTACACCGATAATGGTGGATTCCGCTCCATTAAGTTTAATTCTTTTTCCAAGGGCCTCCTCTGGGCTAGCAAAGGCCAGTCGCTCAATCAGGGTTTCATTCACCACGTAACCCCGTACAGTATCCTGGTCAAGGGCTGTAATAGAAGTTTTTCCTGCTAATACATCAAGATTCATGGCATCTACAAAGTCATTATCAACCATGATGTACTCTACGTTGAACCGTTCTTCTTCCTGGATTCCGGCATCCACTGAGGTAAGCCCGGTTGTACTGTTATTACCTGACATAGGAGCACTGGACGACAAGCTGGCTAATTCAACAAAGGGAAACTGCTGAATACTATTCTTCAAGGATTCTACTTTTTCACTTGGTTCGTTGCCGTGAATGTCTACAACAAGAAGTGACTCTTGGTCAAAACCCAGATCTGTATTCTGGAAAAGTTCAAGCTGACTAGCAATGATAATAGCCCCAATAGCGAGAGCTTGGGAGGCTGTCAGTTGAAAAGTGATTAGCACTCGACGTAGCGATAAACCTTTGAAAGAGTTTGCTGCCTTTCGGACGCGAATTACATCAAGCGGCCGAAATTTAGATAACACCAGAGCCGGATACACCCCGATGGCCACAGTAATGAAGAGTAGTAAGCTCGCCAGAAACGTCAGCAGATCAGGAGTGAACGTAAATTCGTTTCCGATATTTAGATTGGTCAGTTCGCTAAAGTACGTAAAGGAAAGTTGAGCGAGCAGGATACCAAAACCTAGAGCGAATATGGCGAGGAGTAGCGATTCGGTCATGAACTGAGCAATGATATGCTTCTTCGAGCTGCCTAATATCTTCCGCATCCCCACTTCCTTAGCTCGGGTAATAGCTTTAGCAGTTGCGAGGTTAACGAAGTTAATACACGCTACTACAATCATAAACAAACCAATCAGTCCGAGCGTCCACAGGTAAGTAGTGCTGGTAGTGTAGTTGTCCGCGCCAAACCGCCCATCAAAGTGAATAGCAGATAGTGGTTGCAGAGCCATAGACACAAAATCTTCCCCCCAAGCAGTTTCCATATACTTGGCATTAAACCGATCTAACGCAGGTTGTAAGCTTTCGGCGGCCATTTTCGGAGGAAGCTGAACAAAAGTGGTTGTGCTATGAACACCGCCAAACGATTCGCTGGCAACTCGATCAAATGTAGCGTAGGACACCAACTGTTCAAAAGGATAGTTAGTGTTAGGTGGTGGATCTTGAATCACCGCCCTTACTTCTACGTTGGTGCCATTGCTGAGGGTAGTTGTTTTCCCTATAGCTTCTTCTGCGCCTCCGAATACTTTCTCGGCAAGAGATTGGGTAAGCACCGTTTGATCAACCTCGTTTAGTGTAGCAGTGGGATCACCAATAATCCACTGTGAAGCATCATTATAGTAATCAAACAACTGAATAAAGGCGGGGGCACAGAAAAGAATATCAGACTCAAACAGCTGATCTTCAATAGAAATAGCGTGGTTTTGAGACGTGTGGATGGAAACAACCCGCTCAAACCCCGGAAAATCATTCCGGAGAGCTTCCGCCATCGGGTCGGGAGTATTCCCTACGTACATGGTGAATGTAGGGTAGTAGTAGTTGTTGGTTACTCTATAAATTTGCTTACTGTTTTGATGGTGCGTATCAAAGCTAAACTCGTAGCGCACAGTCAGGAAAATGATAACCGAACAGAGAATACCCAGAGTGAGTCCTATAACATTCAATAGACTACTTCCCCACTGGTGGCGAAGGTTTCTCCGGGTAGTATTTAGGGTGCTAGCAAATAACGACATACAACAGCTGGTAAAAAAATAAGAAGACCTAGCAGAGGTAACCAACCGTTATGCCAAACTATTAATTAGTTGATTATGAATAGATTGAAATGAGTTACTTGCGTTTTCATGTTAGATACTGTACAAAAATGAACAGTTGTTGCCCGAGAATGAACAGGTTAGTATTTCACTTCAAATTAAATACACCAAAGTAGACTTTTACGGAGGGTACAGAGCGCGAGTCTCATCTAAACATATAATCTATCTTATCTGTCAGAAGTAAACCGTTGCTCCAGATCATTCAGCTTTCTTTCTAATAAGGCAACCCGCTCTTCCAGAAATAGCGGCGGCTTGAGTACAGTGCTGAAAAAACCCATTACTTTCCACAATTCTAAAATATCTTCCTGACGAATTTGTAGTGTCTCGTAATTGGGATTATCCGCCCGGAAATAAAGTTGCTCGTCGGCGTGGTCGTAGCGGCGCACAAAAATTTCTTCTTCGGCTACAATCACGTAAACGCCGTCTTTGACCAGTTTCTTCTTATCGGCCAATGAGATGGGCGAGCAAGATAGAATATCCCCTTTCAACAGCCCTTTCCGATTCACTTCCATCGCATCGTGCTGTACCTCAAACGCCCGTGACTTGTAGTGCTGCGTATCGGGTAGGCGTACGTAGGGTAGCCGGTTGATGTAATCTTTGTTCTGATAGTTGACGATATACTCCACGTAGCTGCCCCGCTTTACCAAAGGAGTATCTTCCTTGCTTAAATCCCGATCACTATCCCGAATTTCTTCCGTTGGTTTTTTATCACTGGTAATGTCAAACTCCCGAAATTCAGCCACCGAGAGGGCTTTAGTAAGCAGGGTATCAATAGAGATGCTAAAATAGTTAGCAATGTTGATTATAGTTTCTAAGCGAGGCTCGGCCCTTCCTTCTTCGTAAGCACCAATACTAGCACGCGAAATATCGAATATGTCAGCAAAATCAGCTTGACTGATGTGTTTAATGGTTCTAATCGTCTTGATATTCTTTCCAATAACGGACATAGGAAAATATTTTATCTAATTTTATTAGTAATGCTAACTTTTTTAGTAAAGGTTCGTATATACTATTAACTGCCTTGATTCCGGACAAGGTAGTATTAAATTAAATCATCTTAATGATGACGATGTAGGTTTATTCAAAAAATTAGCACGCGACTAACTGCTAGCATTCGTTTCTTTGCAGACGGTTGGGTTTTGACAAATCGTCGTTTAACCCACACCAATGAAATGAAAAAAATGCATCATGGTAGAAGTGTGCCTGAATTCACCGAATTCCTAATCTTATTAGCAACCATTTAATCTAAATCACCATGAGCATTTTCACCCGAATTTTTAAAATTGGACAAGCTGAAGCCCACGCGGCTATCAGCAAACTAGAAGATCCTATTAAAGTAACCGAGCAAGGCATCCGTGATCTGCGAGTAGACCTGGATAAAGCATTACAATCGCTAGCTGAAGTGAAAGCCCAACAGATACGTTCCAGTAAAGAGCTAACGGCTTATCAGCAACGAGCCTCCGAATATGAACAGAAAGCAGTGCTGCTGCTAAAAAGAGCCGAATCTGGTGATCTGGAAATGAGCGAAGCTGATCGTTTGGCTACCGAAGCACTCCGTCGCAAGGAGCATGCTGAAAAAGACGCTGCACTACACCAGCGGGAAACTCGTCGCTACGATGCTTCCGTAGAGCAACTGGAAAATACGGTAGATACGCTAAAAGCGAATATTACTACCTGGGAGAACGAATTGCGTACGCTGAAGTCGCGCATGAAGGTAAGCCAGGCTACTAAAACCATTAACAAGCAGTTGGCGGGTATTGATTCTAGCAGTACGGTTTCCATGCTCGAGCGAATGAAAGCTAAAGTGGAAGAAGAGGAGGCATTGGCCGAATCCTACGGAGAAATCGCTAACCAGCCTACCACAGTTGACGCTGAGATTGAACGAGCGTTAGATAGCGGAAGTAAACCCGCTGCTGACGAACGCTTACTTGAACTGAAAAAACGTTTGGGGCTTCCAGAAGCTTCAGAAGCTGAATCTTCCGATGGAAATAGCCAAGAAACTGATTAAATTATAGTACTAAAACTCTCATTCCGATGAAAGAACTGTTCACCGCCGCAGCGTCGGCACCCAATCTGATTCCCACCTTATTATTGGTCTTTGTAATGATTTACTGGCTGGTGGTACTGGTCGGAGCCGTTGATATTGACTCGCTCGATGTAGACGTCGATCTAGATACAGATGTGGATGTAGATGTCGATGCTGATGTGGACAGTGATATTTCGGGGGGTGGGTTAAACGGTGTGCTTGCCTTTTTCAATCTGGGTCAAGTGCCGCTGATGGTTTTCCTCACTTTCTGGATTCTTCCGGTTTGGGTACTAACCGTTTTGGGAAATTACTACTTGGGTAATTCTTCGTTTCTGATTGGATTGCTAGTACTGCTACCATCACTTATTGCCGGACTGTTCATTGCCAAAGTGCTAACCAATCCGTTGGCTAAGATCTTTGGTAAGCTCAACCAGGAAGCTAACGAGACTGTAATCGGAAAAGTCTGCACCATTACCTCTCAGGCCTCACACCAACGGGTGGGGCAGGCCCGAGTACCCACTTCAGGAGCACCACTGTTGCTCAATGTAAAAACCTACGAAGGTGTTTCCCTCGAGCGGGGCGATACCGCGATGGTGATTGAGCAGCAAGAAGGACGAAACATTTATTTTATTGAACCTTATATCGACTAAAACTCTACTTCATGGAACAATCTATGTTATTCTTTGTCGGCATCACCATTATCGTATTTCTCTTTGCGATTGGAGTTGCCATCATTAAAATGTATCGCAAAGCCTCTCAGGGACAAGCCTTGATTGTCACCGGTGGGGCGGGCGGAGCAAAAGTGTCATTTTCTGGTCTGCTGGTTATTCCGGTGCTGCATCGGCTGGAAGCAATGGACATCACGGTCAAAACCATTATGATCTCCCGAACGGGTAAGGATGGTTTGATCTGTAATGACAATCTGCGGGCTGATATTCAGGTTACCTTCTTCGTTCGGGTAAACAAAACCAAAGAAGACGTAATTCATGTCGCTCAATCTATTGGTTGCGACCGAGCCTCTGACCCCAAGCAATTGGAGCTACTGTTTGATGCTAAGTTCTCCGAAGCATTGAAAACGGTAGGTAAGCACTTCGAATTTGTGGAGCTGTACAACTCTCGGGCCAATTTCAAGGATAAAATTCTAGAAGAAATCGGTACCGATCTTAACGGCTATATCCTAGATGACTGCGCTATTGACTATCTGGAGCAAACGCCCATAGAGTATTTGAATGCCGATAATATTCTGGATTCAGAAGGTATTAAGAAGATTATTGATCTTACCTCTCAACAAAAGATTGAATCTAACCTGATTGAAAATGAGAAAAAGAAAACGATCAAAAAGCAGGATGTAGAAGCCGAAGAAACCATTCTACAACTGGATAAGCAACTAACCGAACAGCGTGAGCGTCAGGAAAGTGAAGTCACGAATATTAAGTATCGAGAAGCCGCCGAGCGGGAGAAAGTCCGGCAGGAAGAGCGCAAGCGTTCGGAGGAAGCCCGTATTCTGACCGAAGAAGAAGTTGGAGTAGCCGAGCAAAATAAAGACCGCCAGATTCTGGTCGCCCAACGAAACAAGGAACGCACTGATGCTATTGAGCTGGAGCGTGTAGAACAAGCCAAAGCCCTAGAAGCCACTGAGCGGGAGCGCGTCGTGGAACTGGCTAGAATCGAGAAAGAAAAATCGCTAGAAGAAGAGCGAAAGAACATTCAGGAAGTGATTCGGGAGCGGGTGATGGTAGAAAAATCTACGGTGGAAGAAGAAGAGAAGATTAAAGATACGAAAGCCAAAGCCGAGGCTGACCGAAATAAAGAAGTTGCTTTAATTAATGCTGAAAAAGAAGCGCAGGAGTCACTAGTAAAAGAAATCAAAGCGGCCGAAGCTGCTAAGGAAGCCTCCGAACACCGTGCCAAGCAACTCATGATTGATGCCCAAGCTGAAGAAAACTCGGCTGAGCATAAAGCCCAAGCCATGAAAACAATGGCAGAAGCTGAAGCGGCCCAAAACGCAGCTATCGGATTATCCGAAGCTCAGGTGATGGAAGCTAAAGCTGCTGCCCGCGAGAAAGAAGGAGAAGCCGAAGCCGGAGTCATTGAAGCTCAAGCCGAAGCTGATGCTAAAGGGATCAGTCTACGCGCTGAAGCTCAGTCGGAAGCTGATGAGAAACTCGGAATGGTTGCCGCTCAGATTAGCCTCGAGCAAGGAAAAGCCGATGCCGAAGTGATTGAAACCAAAGCCGCTGCCGAAGAAAAGCAAGGCATGGCGGAAGCTCGTGTAATGCAGGAGAAATACAAGGCGGAAGCCGAAGGTATTCGCGAGAAAGCTAACGCCATGCAGGTACTGGATGGTCCGGGTAAAGATCACGAAGAATTTAAGCTTCGTCTGGAGACCGAGAAGGCACTGGAGTTGGCTAAGATTGATATTCAGAAGGATATTGCCGAAGCTCAGGCTCAGGTGATTGCCGAGGCACTGAAAGCCTCTAACATTGAGATCATTGGT
>ERZ1740058.723-NODE-723-length-21829-cov-5.722329_pt1 | contig 21829 bp, 15 predicted proteins | sample MGYA00581745_ERZ1740058 | MGnify/ENA primary metagenome ERZ1740058 (study PRJEB43018, sample SAMN04849742) | marine metagenome | isolation source: floating plastic debris | place: Pacific Ocean | collected 2008-08-30 | study: EMG produced TPA metagenomics assembly... | reverse complement strand
GGGGGCGGGTGTTGTCTGGCGTGGGGGGGCCCGCGGTGGCCTGTTCGTCCTCCGGGGGGTCGCCCTCCCCGTCGGCGGCGGCGGTGCTTCCGGTAGTTGGTAGAAGATGGGTAGAATTATGCATGCGGTTAGTTGATGGAAGCCAGCTTCCAGGCCTCTAGCGACAGCAGTGTGGCCGTTCCTCCCAGAGAAGTTAGGGCCAGATGCTTTCCTTTCACATTTTCTTCCCTTAGCTGCCGAGAAACACAGTATTTTCCTCCGTTTACAAATACTTCCACAATTTTCTTGTCAATAAATATCTGAAGTTCAAGGGAGTCTTCCGGTGCCCATTCTTCTATAGGAACTTTTACCCCATCAATATTGAGTACATCTCCGCTCCATACGATGGCCAAACCGCCCTTTCCTTCCTGATCGGCCAGGACATTCATTCCGCAAAAGGCAGCATTGTACAAATTAAACTTAACTAGTATTTCCAATTGATCGCCCTCTAGATCTTTAATTATATCAATGGCGGTGGTGGGGCCCGACACCGGCAATTCTTTAGGCGTTATGGTAAAATGCTCTTCCCGCAATTCCTTCATTGATGCAACCGGGGTTTGAATAATACGACCATCGCTAAGGCTCAATTTACGGGGAATAGCAAAACAGCCATTCCATAGTTGGTTATTGTTTTTTAGTGGCTCATTCATGTAGTACGGCAGCCACTCTCGGTCCCAGCCTGGAAGCCATGACATCAGGTATAAATTCCCTTCGTCATCGGAGATAGTTTCCTGAGCGTAGTAATGTCCGCTGTAATCGATAACCCCTTCCGAGGTTATGTCAAACGTAAGGTTATCCAGGTCAAAGTCTCCTAGAAAATAGTTTACCCGGTCTACCGGAGCATCGGTTGAGGCCATGAAGAGCCACTTATCACCAATACGCTTAAATTCAGGTACTTCAAGATTTCGGTATTTATGCTTGAGCACGCTGAAGAAAATACCCTGGTACTCCCATTCGCTTAAGTCGGGGTTGGTGGCTTCAAATAGGGGCACCGGCACGTAATTCTCATCAAAAAGGTCAGCGCAGGCAATCATAAAGGTTCGGCCCTCATGACTGAACACATTGGGTTCACGCCAGAAATTGTCAAAGGGCTGTTGACCGTGGTGATCCAGGGTTAGAATCGGGTTTTCCCCTGGGTGTTCCCATCTCGAGAATTGATCGTTGCTGAATTCGGCCCGCCAGAATTTCATGCCTCCTGCTCCGTTTCCCTGAGAATAGAAAGCCAGCTTTTTTCCATCGTCGTTGATTATGGTTGACCCCGAGCCAATGGCGTCTAGCCCCAGTTCAAATGCCGGAGTTAATTCATTTTCCATATGTTCCCAGTGCAATAGATCCTTGCTTCGGGTGTGAGCCCAGTACCAGGCTCCCGGATGAAAGGCAAAGGGTTGCAGCCCATAAAAAATATGATACCAACCGTCGTGATAGATGCCGCCGTTAGGGTCACCCATGCAGCCCGCCGGTGGGGTTAAATGAAAACCCGGTCGGAAAGCATCCTGCTGATTTTTCTGAGAGCTAACCACGAAAGCACTGTCAATATTTTCAGCAGTAAGCTTCCAGCTTTGCGCCCTTGCCCCAATAGCCCAAGACAGTAAGCATAAAACTAGAGATGAGTACCTAATGGTATTTTTCATTTTTAAATATTGCTAAAAACTTTGCGCCTGTTGGTAACGGCCAGTGCGAGTAACCGGCCCGGCATCGTTTGCTTTTCAAATCATACCAATCTGAGTATTACGTAAAGTATTACAGCTATTCCCACTCTCAAAATCCATCGGATCACTAATGCTCGCCATTTTTTCGCTGTTTGCTTTGTATTTCTTTCTTCTAACAACATTTTGAGTTTTGACCCATTCTGTTGATTCCGCCGAGAATACATTTTTATTTCATCATATTTTTGCTGGTAAAATAGTTCAATAATGGCAATTATTTGATGAAATGATAAACCTGGAATATCGATGTTATTTTCTTCCTCTACACTCATCAAAGACAAATCAAAATTGTCTTTCCCGAAAGTACCAATATATGCTTCAGTACCATCTTCTTGATTGTATAAATTGAATCCAGGTTCTGTGATTTGGTCTATCGTCAGGTGTTTGTTTTCTTCTAGACTATTTTGAAGGCGATTGACCTCCTCATCCCACTTGAATTCTTTGATTATCTGAAGCGAATCATCTTTACCAAGAATGCCCTTTTCATCCCAATTTTCTTGGTTAAAATTATCGTCATGTTCAGTTAGAAAAGGTCTTGTTCTTAAGCTAATCTTCATTCCATTTAAGTGACGCCTAACGATTAATGCAAGTCGTCAGGCCGGGTTTGTTTGATTTTTTCTGCCAAGTATTAGTTTCCTGAATTGGAGCAGCTAACGCTCTAACTCGTAATTGTAATAACTTCATATCTTAGGGACATTTTCCCCGGATGAGGCTCTGCGAATTCCGGCATCTCACGCAGAAGACCCCGGAATTCGCAGAGCCTCATCCGGCAAGGGCTTTTCACTTTTGCCTCCAAGTTAGCTTGTCAGTACATGTAATCGCTAGGCTGGTGGCTGCATGGTGTTAGGTATTGTTTTGATTATTCCGATCATTATCACAAAATAATCCCTACAGATGATGTAAAGAACATCTGATAATGGATGCTTTCTCATATCACTAACGTTCTTTATTCTATCGTTTAAGTCTCTAAAGTTTCTGTTGATCACTGGAGTCACTGAATAATAATCTGATCCAATAATTTCAATATCCTCCACTTTAAAGGAATTGCTCCTGTTGTACCAAAGTCCCGATACATGGTTATCATGAAAATCAATACGCCAAGGTGTTCCATTTTCTCCGGTAAAATTGATTTCACCTTTTTCGGCATCCACAATTTCAATAATCAATCCTAATTGAAGTAGTGTATTCTTCGATTCGCCAAGTTGTATCTTTGACTCATAAGCTGTTGAATTCCACTCAAAATACGTCCTCGTAATCTTACTCATAATAATGCCTAACAATTGTGTAACGGAGACTAGTCTCCGTTATTTCTCCTGTACCTGTGGCAAATTTAGTTGATTCGCTGCGCTAAGCACTGGAAAATAGATAATTATCTTCAACCGCCAAAATCTGCTAATCCAGTGAGTTAATCAACTAACCTTGTTGTGGCTTAAGCGATAGGCGGTTACTATTTTATCGGGTCTGGCAATTAGCCAATGGTTATCGGGCTAGCGTGTTGGTTGAGATTAAATGAATCTACCTCAACGGTTCGGCGATTATGGATTTTTTTCAATAATTGGGTTGGCTTCTTGGCAAAAGCAGCGGTACGGAAGTTTAAGGATTTGAACAAGACTACTCAATCACAGCCCTCAGCCAGTGCTAAGCATTGTGGTAAAAGCAGCCTAAAGACTCTTTCTTTCTTGGCCGGAGATTCTCCGGCTTCTTTTATGCTTTCAGGGGAGATTAGCTGCCGCAGCCTACGCAGTCAATCTGCGAGTCTATCGGCTTGGTGCCGGTCAGCTTCATTTTGAGGTTATGAATCTTATCACGGATCTCCATATCCTTAAACATATCACCCGTAAGCTGGGCGTTCAAAGCTTCAATCTCTTGTTCTAAATCTTGGGCGGTGGGAGTAGATGATTCCATACAGTTAGTTTTTCTTCAGTTCAACGATACGAATATAGAAAAGTTTCGATATCGAGCGGCAGAATTTACATTTTATATCCGCGCTAGTCACTGCTACTGCGTGAGCCCGTAGAGAGACCCACTAGTCCCACCAGACGGAGAAGGTAGGGCACCGCCGCCGTAATTCCCGCCAAAAGGGCCACAAACTGATTGACAATGCTTTCGTGCGCGAACAAAACGAAGAAAATCAAACTCACAACCAATAGCAGAATAACCGTGCTATATACACTCCAGCGACCGTTATTCCTGGCTTCCCGCTCCATTTTCAGGGCCTCAGCGGGCTTGATATTGGCTAAGATAAAGTTGCGGAAGCTCTCGTTCATAATGTGGAATGACTCATCGTAGAAAATCAAGCCTTTCTCCATCAGGGCCATGATCACGGGTTTGTTCTTGGTATTTACAAAACCATCGTCGGCCAAATCGTAGAGGATGTATTTTTCTTCTTTAGAGCAGGTGTTCCAGAGCGAAAAGTAAAAGGGCTGGGCCATGCTCTGTATTTTTAGCAGAACTTCTTCCTTAATATCTTCATCCGTTTGATCGGCTACTGCCTCTAAGGCCGAAGTGAGCTTGATATCTTTGGCCTGCTTACCCCATTTTTCTACCATCGTACCATTCATTCGCTGGAAGTAGGCTTGGTTTACACCCATCTCATGAAAGATGAGTTTTTTCACCGTACTATCGGGCGAAAGCCTCTTTCGGTCTCGCTCGCAAACCATTTTGGAGTAGTACAGCTTAACGAAACTTGATAGAATATCCTTCCAGCGAGAAACGCGAGTCTCCAGTTCTTCAACATCTGAGCTGGTTTGAGCATTTTCAATGATTTCCTCGTATTTCGCCGTAATCTGCATAGGAGTTAGCTTAGAAATGATGGTTACTCGGTTGGCATTCGCCAGCAGGTTTTCCAGCAACACTAGCCTACGCTGGTTGGTAGTCTGATCGTCGATACCGTAGCTAAAGTGCTCTAGCACCACATTTTGCTCTTCTAATTCAAGTACTTTATCTTTCACAGAAGGGAAGGCTGAATCTTCTAGTACTCGGGAGAAATCAATACGGATAAGATTATTGCGTTCTGAACCATATAAATCTTCAGCTCCGGCGAAAGGCATAGAGACAATAAATTTATGGGGAGACTTATTATTATTGCGTTGTTCAGGGTTTTTTCGCTCAAATTCCATCAGGGCATCGTCAATCTGAATAACCTTCTGAAAGCGAAACACCTCTACACCAAACAACCGGAAGAGCGTAAACTTAAGCAACCAGTAGGTAATGAATAGTATCAGCAAGAAACCTAGCAGTAAAGAAACATGCCGCACAGAAGGGTTTCCAAACGAAGCCGACAGAAATGTGGGGGGCTTCGTTCGTAAAATCAACTGCCCGTTGGTATCTGCCTGATCGGCAAAATAAGGATTAGTGCTAAAAGCCAGATGGAGGCTGGTATCGCTCTGAGTGGTGTGCCAGCCTTCGCCTGAGTGAAGAACAAATCCGTTGGTGACGGCTGAAAGATCGGTGACGACCGGACGGAGATCGCGCACCAACGTATCAAATGCAGTTCCGCCAAAAGTTTTTCCAACCTGGGCTAGGGTATCTTCAAAATTTAGCGTGCGGTAGTAGAGTGCGTAAGGTTTAGCTTGTTGGTATCGGCGATATTCCTCGTTAACCGGACTAAATGCTGGGTCATTTACCCGGTAAATTTGTCGTAGACGCTCATCCCGCTTTTCTAATTCCTGGCTTATCTGGTAAAGACTGAATTTGGTCCAGATGCGTTTTTCGTAATCGTAGGTTTTGCTAAACAAAAACCAGATGAACAGGAAACTGCTCAGCACCAGATAAGAAAAAATCATGAGGCAGTAGCCGTGCCGAACCAGTAATTGAGAATGGGCCAGGGGAGCGATTAGTTTTTTCAGTGAGCTAAATTTTGGTCCACTGACCCATACCGAAGTGGCTTTTTTGCTTTTGCTGGATGCTGCCACTAGCAGATGAATATTATTTCCAACTATGTTGGTTATTAGCGCCAGCAGGTACAGGCTAGCCCACAAGTATGTTTGCTGAATGATTTGATCGTTCTGTTCTACCGAATCAGAATTGTTCAGTAAGATTACGGCAGATAACAGAATGCCGAAGATGAGAATGCTAGTGAGGGCGGTATCCCACTTTCTGAAGGATGCTTTAGATTCCACCGTAGTTCTGCGAAAAGCTACGATGGTAACATACACTAGCGATAGGGCTAGCAGACTAATTCGGAGGAGCAGATAGGATGCATCCACTGGAGCCGATACAGTGAGTCTCAGACTGGCGAATAAGATCAGGAGGGATAATAGTACAGAAATGCCCAATACCAGGTAGTAGCGGCGATCTTTCACTTCCTTAAGTAATGCGAAGGTAGTGGCGTAAGAAAGTACAATCGCTATTAGAAAGCTGGCGATCGTTTGAGGAAGATACACCGAGCTTATTTGATTATATACTAGTAGCAAAACACCGTAGATAAGATTTAAAGCAACTACCAACATATAGCGGGTAGCTCGAGTTGCTTTTAGTTTTGACTCATCTTGCTCAGTGGTTGCTTGCTGCCGGTAGGGCCATAGCCACTTAAATGACATCGACATCCGTTTGAGCTTGGAGGTGCGGTGGTAAAGTAAGGTGATAATTAAAAACTGAAGGGCCGAAACTGCTGAAACCAGAATGATTCCTAATGTGCAGAAGGTTAGAATATACTGATACGGGCTTTCCAGATACTCTTTGTCGTAAGTAGTAACAATATACCAGGGCACGTTGGGTAGTGGCATTAAATGAGCCCGGAAGCTCCGGTTGTAATACGTAACGTCGGTGGTTATACTTGATCTGCTGGCTAGGGCAGACATCAGATTTGGAGTGTAATCAACTTCCTGCAACAAATTTTCCTGAAGATTCTTCTGACGGTCGGTATGGTATAAAACCAAGCCATCTTTATTGATAATACTGAAGCTATAACCGGGGGGCAGCACCGGGTCAGTAACTGAATGAAGCACGGTGGAAATGGCTAATACACTGGAGGCCTGATTTCCTTGCGCAAGGATAGTCGTATCATCTTTAAGAGGTAATGAAAATACGCTGACGGGTTCACCGGTAGTCCAGGAAACGATGGATTGTAAATATGATAGTGTATCCTGGCTTACTAAGGGAAATCCCTGACCGTTTTGAATGACTTTGTAGTAGTCCCGACTGGAAAAATCAAATAGTGAATCTTTGTGATAGGCGTAGCTGCTAGTATCCAGCATTGAGTACTCAAACTTCTGCTTGCCTTCGCTATTCAGCCAGTATATGGACCGTAGAAAGGGGTATGGCTTAAAATCGGGTAAATTAGTACCATCCTTCTTCAGTGCTTCGGAAATACTTACGGTTTTACTGGAATCAGGAATCGATAAGGTGGGAAGTTGCTGAGTGAGTTGATAAATACTACCGAGTTCTTTTTCGAAGTCTTGCTGTATGGTTTGCGCCAAGTTGCTTAGCCGACGATCCAGTTTGGGTATATCACTTAAATAATACTTAGCGGTTACCAGAAACAGCAACGTGATAATTGCGCTACAAACAATGAAGGTGGGAGGAGTGAGTAGTGCATCTTGCCGATGTAGTCTCTCGATAGCACTCATGAAAAAGAGCTTCATCAGCGGCATAGAAAATAATAACAGTAGCAGGCCTAAGGAAAGAAAGACCAGATTGAAGAATGCGATGCGCTTTTTTTCGCTATCAAAATGATCCTTAGTAACTAATCCGTAAATAGTCCATCGGGAATTATCAGAGCCACCAGTGGTTATAAAATCGGTACAGAATAAACGATAGTCAATAGAAGCTAACTGAACTTTGGTACCGGCCTCGTATACTCGGGGAGTTTCGTATCGCTCAGGAGTTCTTGATTCCAGGTTATGGCGGGCATAGCGTCCCTCCTGGTCGCTGCCTTTGTTTAGTTCCGTATACAGTTTAGCGGGTACCCGGAGAATTTCTCCGGGAAGGTCCTGATAAATTAAGGTGCTATCCTGGTAAACGATGTAGCCATCAAAGCTATCCAGTATTTTAAGTGGAGAGAAGAAGGTGTTAAAAGGAGTTGATAAGTAATTCCCAAACTGAATCATCCCTTTTTGTTGGCTCTTTTCTTTACTCATCTGGATGTTCTGATTCAGGACATCCTTCAGGCTGGCCAATTCTCTGTCCAAGGAATCAATCGAGCGGTTAATAGTTGATAACCGGTTATTCTGCTCGAGATCAGAACTGTTTCTGTTCTGTTGAAGTGATCTTCGCTGTTCTACCAGTGTCTTTTTCTGATTTTGTAGGGTGTTGGTGGCAGCTACTTTTTCGGCATTAATCTGCTGATCGATATTCTTTCGGTAGACACCGTATTTCTCCTGAAAGTTCTCTCCAACCCGGTCCAATGCTCTTACTCTCTGAGCAATGAGTTTACTTTCTTTCTTGGGTAAAAACGCCAGAAAGTAGTAGCCAAACAGTGCTGTAAGCAGAAACATAGTAGCACTGATGATGTAGGTGCGACGAGATACGGCTGGACGCAGTTTCATAGGAATAGGTTGATAGTTATTAGTTAGTAAGATTAGCCGCTAGGAAGTAACCTATTTGATGACTACAATTAGTCAGGCATCTTACTCAGAAGAACTAGTTAGCTAACTATTTGCCGATGTATCTTTGCAGTTGTTAAGCCTGTGGTATGCTAAGGAGATTGAAATGATCTAGGGAGAAAGCAAAAACCTACCTGAGCTGATAGTCAGGCAATTACCATATGACACTAAAAATAATTTATAAAAAAGGTATGCATGCATACCTTTTTTGGTTTAAATACGTATATTTGTTATGCATAACGAGTATATTATGAATCTTTTTTGTATATTATAATTATATAAAGATAATATATAATAAAAATGGAAACACTAACAAAAAAACAGGCGATCAACGGAGGCGAGTTTTTGGTAAAGGAAACCGAAGCGCAAGATATCTTTACTCCCGAAGAGTTTAGTGAAGAACAGCGGATGATGGCGGATGCCACCCAGGATTTTATTGAGAAGGAGATCTTTCCCCACGTAGAGCGCATGGATAGCATGGAGCCAGGTTTCATGCCGTCTTTGCTAGATAAAGCTGGTGAGTTGGGGCTACTGGGAATTGCCATTCCGGAAGAATACGGTGGACTAGGTATGGATTTTAATACCTCCATGCTCATCGCTGATGTGATTGGTTCAGCCGGCTCGTTTTCTACAGCCTACGGAGCCCATACCGGAATCGGTACGCTGCCTATTCTGTACTACGGCACCGAAGAACAAAAACAAAAGTATCTTCTCAAGTTAGCCTCGGGCGAGTGGAAAGCCTGCTACTGCCTTACTGAACCAGATGCCGGATCAGATGCTAACTCCGGAAAGACTAAAGCGGTACTTTCAGAAGACGGAACCCACTATAAGATCACCGGACAAAAAATGTGGATCTCCAACGCTGGCTTTGCTGACCTGTTTATTGTGTTTGCCCGTATTGAGGACGATAAGTATTTAACCTCCTTCATTGTAGAAAAATCGTTTGGAGGTATTACTATGAACGAAGAGGAGAAGAAGCTAGGTATTAAAGGTTCTTCTACCCGTCAGGTGTTCTTTAACGACACCGAGGTGCCAGTAGAAAATATGCTATCTGATCGGGGAAATGGATTCAAGATTGCCGTTAATATTCTGAACATTGGCCGGATTAAGTTGGGCGCCGGGGTTATCGGTGGTTGCAAGCACGTCATTTCCGATTCAATTAACTACGCAAATGAGCGAAAGCAATTTGGCCAGTCGATCTCCAACTTTGGAGCTATCAAGCAGAAGATTGCCAACATGGCTACCCGAGTGTACGCTACTGAGTCGGCTTCCTACCGTGCTGGTCAGGATATTGATGACCGAATTGCCGCGTTGATCGAGGACGGAATGCCGGAAAGCGAAGCCAAGCTGAAAGGAGTAGAGCAATTTGCTATTGAGTGCGCTATCATGAAAGTGCACGGCTCAGAGGTACTGGATTACTGCGTAGATGAAGGCGTACAGATTTATGGTGGGATGGGCTTCTCAGCCGATGCACCCATGGAGCGAGCTTACCGTGATGCGCGAATTTCCCGTATTTACGAGGGCACCAACGAAATTAACCGGATGTTACTGGTGGGTATGGCCATCAAACGAGCCATGAAAGGAGAGTTGAATCTGATGGGGCCCGCAATGGCGGTGGCCAAGGAACTAACCTCGGTGCCTGACTTTGGTGCCAAAAGCTTCGACGGTGCTTTTGCCAAAGAAAAAGAAGTGCTGAAAAATCTGAAAAAATCGGTACTGATGGTAGCCGGAAAAGCTGCTCAGGACTTTGGAATGAAGCTAGACCATGAGCAGGAGATTTTGATGAACGTAGCCGATATGATGATTGAAATCTACGCCGCTGAATCAACGCTGTTGCGTACCGAAAAGATGATTGATATCAGAGGGGAAGAAGCGGCTCGCCAGCACATCAATATGGCTAAGCTCTATCTCTACGAAGCAGTAGAGAAAATCAACGCTAGCGGAAAAGAAGCCATTATCTCTTTTGCTAAAGGTGATGAGCAGAAAGTAATGCTAATGGGACTGAAGCGATTTACCAAGATGGATCCTTACAATGTGAAGGAGCTACGCCGGGAGATTGCCGATTATCTCATTGAGAAAAACGAATATGCATTTTAGATTTTAGGGTAAATGATTGAGAAAGGCCAATCCGCTTCGGGTTGGCTTTTTTATTGTTAAAGGCAAACGTATCTTTACTGTGCAATTTGCAGTACTTATGAAGGAGGTATTTCTTGACTACCTGACGAATTTTTCAGCGTTTACTCCCGAGCAGAGAGAGCAATTAGCTCACATTTTAATCGAGAAAAATATCCCAAAAAAAACTATTCTGATTGGCGCAGGAACAGTAGCCAATAGCTTTTTTTTGTCATCAAAGGAGCGTTTCGTTCGTACCTGCTTAAAGAAGGGGAGGATTTTACCGACTATTTTTTCTTCGAGAATAGCTTTGCCTCTGACTACGCGTCATTATACGGGCAGAAACCATCTTCACTCTATTTAGAATCTTTGGAAGATTCTCAGGTAGTACAAATTCGCCGAAATGACTTATTGAGCCTAGCCCAACAGGACCAGTTATTTGAAACCTTCGGGAGAGTGCAGGCCGAAATGGCTTTCGTAGAAATAGAAGAACGCATGCGGCTACTACACCACGAATCGCTGGAAGCTCGCTTTCGGTGGATGATACGTAAATTTCCGCAGGTATTTCAGCGAGTACCGCAGTACTACATTGCCTCCTACTTAGGCGTGAAACCCGAAAGCCTTAGTCGTATAAAAAAGACTATCGGCACCTCACACTGAACTTCTTAACATAGGTCAATGACCACCCAGATGGGCTTTCTTACTTTTGTTTCGAACCTTTAAAAACCGAAACACGATGGAAGACATAATTCGCGCTACCCGCCAAGACAAAGACCGGATGGTTGACATTTTATCTCGTGCCTTCAAGCACGACCCTCACGTACAATGGTTCGTTGGCTCAGGAAAAAGCCGTGCCCGACGCCTCAAAACGTTGATGGAATTTGCCTTTGAAAAAGGAATCGCTGATCAGGAAATCTATCTGACAACAGATAAAAACGCTGTTGCTATTTGGCGCAACCCCGTTCAGGCAGGCAAAATGACCGTGCATTTGCTACTGATATACGTCCGCTTCATCTGGGTGATGGGGATAACAAAAATACGGGCTATTATCCAACTGGAACAGGCAATAGTTATTCGCTATCCTAAAAACCAACCTTTTCTTTATCTATGGTTTCTGGGGGTTGCCCCCGAGCACCAAGGTGAAGGATTAAGCTCACAGTTGCTAAAACCTAAATTATCCAGTGCTGATAAAATTCAACATTCAACCTATCTGGAAACCACTAATCCGGTCAATCTGGCAATTTACGCCCGGCGGGGATTTGAGGTATACGACGAAATGGTGTTGGACGCCCAGGCCGGAACCACTATTTACTTCATGCGACGAGCACATCAAATTCCTGTTGTTCTCGCCTGACGAATACCTCAGACTATTTTTTAACCAAAATCTAAACAAGATGAATTATCACATCCGATACCTCGGAGTGGCTTTACTAGCGATTAGCTTAATCACGCTGGGTGTAGGCTTAATCCGTAAACAGTCACCCCAAAAAGTATCATCTTACTAAATCAAAAATCATGACCTCATCAACCAACTATCGTAAAATACGCACTTTTCAGCGTATGTACGCCATTAACATTATTGGGGCGGGTATTCCCGGCTTTCTGATCGTATTTTTTCCGGACTTTGCCGAGCAGCATGTGCTATGGCCCGGGCAAGATCGGGCAGTGATGGCAATTGTGGGAAGTATCTGGCTAGCCATCGGCATTGCTTCTCTTCTCGGAATATACCGCCCGCTACGGTTTCTGGGCATTTTTGTCGTGCAACTGATCTATAAATTAATCTGGCTTACTAGCTCCGCCCTACCCAACATCGTAGCAGGTAACACCAATCCGGCTATGTGGATCATTATTGGAATCTTTGTACTATTGATTATCGAATTTGTTCTAGTCGTCAGAAAAGAAGATTTTCAGGTAGTGATTAGTGAGGCCCAGTGACGACTGATTTTGCTATGATCGTGTGATTGGCTGCTAGCTTAAAAAAAGTGTATCCTTACTCATGAGAGATGATTGTCAGAGTAAAAATTACTTAGGAAAGATTAATTGGTATCATCTTTCGTATCATCGTAGTATTAATTGTTGATACAATGAAACCTACCTTGTTATTTTATTGTCTTAGTCTATTGTTGGTTATCTCTTCTTGTCAAGAGGAAGAAACCCTTATTGATGAATCCCAGACTGAGCAAGCGAAGTTTTATACTAACTTTACTTTAGGCGACTCCACTTACTCAGTTACGAATCTTACGCACGAGATAGGAATGGCTGATGAAAGTTTGATTTGTGCTAGCAATCATCGTAATGGCGAAACTTCAGAAGAGAAATACTTTACAGGATTGCGTCACTTAATTTTATATCCGACTCAAATTGATCACCCAATTTCTTCATTGAGTTTCGGTATAAGCAAAAAAGTATATTTGGACGAATTAAATGCGGAAGACAGTATGAGCTACATCAAGAATATAATCTATTCTGATGATTTTGGTTTTCCAATCATCCCAACTGGATTCTTTACCGAGTACAACCTTGAAGAGAATATTTTTATTGCAGATCGAGACGTAAAAGCAGAGGCTTATCTACAATTCAGAACGAAAGATGACATACTCTATCAATCTACGTCCGTAATTCCTAACGAGCGCCACAGTGATTCGTACTTCGAGATAGATAGCATTATTGAAAGTAGTGAAGTTAAAGACATTGAACACTACTATATTATTCAGGGAAGGTTCAGAGTGGATATGTTCGTAGAGCACTACAGTACAGATTCAGAAATAGTTGAGGGAGAGTTTCGCTGGCCTGTTTGGCATATCTCAGACGATGAGACACAAGGCCTTTGCCAATAACTGAAATGGATTCTTCGCGATAGATCGAAAAGAAAAACCTTCTTTAGGGAAGAAGGTTTTCTTGGCTAAAACAGGTGTATGAATAAACAATTTGTGTTATGTACTTATATATACCACTTGTCGGAAAAAGGTGACCCCCTTTCTGAAAAAAAAATAAAAAATTTTTAAAAGTACCATTTCTCGCGTTTCTAGGCGTTTTTTTTAGTCGTACTCGAGAAAAATTAAATGGTTTTAGTTTCTTTACTCTCATGATAAGAGTTCTTTTTGTGTGTTTGGGCAACATTTGCCGCTCACCCATGGCTGAGTCGATTTTTGATGGATTAGTGGAAAGGGCGGGCCTCGTGGGAAAGATTGAAACTGACTCAGCGGGCACTTCCAACTATCACATTGGCGAACTGCCTGACCCCCGTACGCTTGAAATTGTGGCTAAATACGGCCTAGAAAGCAACAGCCGGGGACGTCAGCTTACCAAAGCTGATTTTGATCAGTTCGATTATATCATCGTCATGGACCAGAGTAATTTTGCCGATAGTAAACGATTGATGACAGCAGATTCTTCTCAGGCAAAACTTTTCCTAATGCGTGATTTTGACGATCAACCTACCGAAAAAGATGTACCTGACCCGTACTGGAGTGGTAAGGATGGATTTGAACAGATTTACCAGATTTTGCTTCGTTCTTGTCAGAATTTCCTCACCTATCTTCAGCAACAGCATCCGGAATTACATCCTTAGTCCTCCGATAGACTTGACTCCGAATAAAGCCCTGGTAGAAAGTGCTACCATGGGTTGACCGCCAACCAAATCGACCAAAAACATCTGCAAAATCGGGAAGAGGTTGAATAGCTATTCCAGCGGTGAGGTGAAAAAAGTAGTACATCAGTGATAATAGGGGCTTCTGCCAAATTCTTTGCCTAGGATGTTCGCTGAGATGAAAATCGCTAAATAACCAAATCGCTTCATCAGTCAGGTGTTTTGAGATACGGTTTACCAAAGTCAATAAATCAGACCCCGAATACATGTCCAAAAGAAAATTGGTAATAGCCACATCGTACTTACTGGAGAAAGGAATCTGCTGTTCGGTGCCGTAGATGAAAGTGATCGATGGTATCGGGGTATTAGGGTGTTGTCGCTGGAAACGTAGGACGGTATTCTGAGCCTTCAGTAGCATATTGGCTGAAGCTTCAATATAGGTGATATGTCGTGAATGGGAAGAGAGGAACAAATCAGGAAGCAACCAGCCCGTGCCGCCGCCCAGAAACAAAACGTTAGAACCATCTGGAATTTGGGATAGATAATACCTCTGCGCTTGCTGGATTCGGCCAAAAAAGGCGAAATAGCTTAGCAAATCATAAACCGAAGCGATTCTATCGTACGAAAAACAGCTCTTCATAGTAATGAGAGATAGAACAGCAGTGGAATAATAAAAATACCATCGCCCACCCAGCGGTAGCGTTCATTCCGACTAAAAAACTGCGGTTGGAATAATATTGCAAATAAAATAGCGGTCATGATCAGAATAATAAATTGAGCATATACCCACTGCGGATTAGGTGGTAGCCATATCATGCTGTTAGCTGAAAGTGATAACACGATAAGAAGGCTAGTTAATGCAATGACTCGGGCTTTCTTCTTTCCGTATTGAGTGGCTAAGGATTGAGCAAAGTCTAGCTCATCGCTATTGTACTCAAACCAGGCAAAAAGAGCCAGATTGGCGAGCGCCAGCCCAGAATACTGCGCAAACAATAAAAATAGCTCGAGCGGATAGTTGGATAATTGGGCTAAGGTAGATAGAAAGATGCCGGTGGTGTACAGTAGGGCGGCAGTCACTTCCTTGGGAAGATACCGTTTGAGTCGGGTAAACTGAAAAATTAGAAAATAGACAGCTACCCCAATCAGAAGCAGAATTCCCGAACGCAAGATAGCTTGAGGTAGATAAAACAGACTGATTACGCCAAGAAGTGACATTAAACCGAAGACTTTGAGCATAGTCTGAAAATGCTGCTGATGAAAGCGATGGCGATCCGTATGCGGGATGTGGTTTATCCGATAAGCATCCCAGAGATGATCGGCGGTGTAGATCAGCCACACCGCTATACCCAAAGTAACAAAAACCGTTACTGAAATTGGGGCACCAACGACGGTGGCAACGAACCAACTGCTAACGCAAGCACCTACTGCTACATCCAGACTTAATATTCTAGCTACCCTAAGCACTTCGGAAAAGTACAACATATTCGCAGATGGCTCAATGTTACCCTTAGCATCTACCAGAAAAAATTCCCAAATGCAGTCAGAAGCGTTCGGGAATTTTTTGCAATCAGGATCAAAAAAAACTCTAGTAATTACGAATCTTTAGGATCTAGCAATTGCTCAATGCGTTTTTGTACGTCCTGAAGGTGGTACCGTGACATGGTATCCTGCTGCTGGGCCAAACCCGATCGTACATCTCTTTGCAGATTAGTGAGAGTAGCTCGAGTAACCGCTTTGATGTCGGATTGATCGTACTGTTCATCTTCTAACTCCATCAGCGATTTCATTTTATCCAGATACGCCCGTTGTAAATTTCGGCGGTACGGATCAATAGCCTGTCCGTTTGAAAGCTCTGTCCAAATACCACTGCGTGTATCGTCGTACAAATCTATCAAGGTATAAGTATCTTGATCGGAAGTAGCCTCAGCTTCAACTAGTCGGTTGAGGCGGTCGGCTTCAAATAACCGATTCAGAGTGGTTTCCTGAAATGAGCGAACGCGCTCCAGGGTACCCACTCCTTCAAAGCGTTGGGTAATATCAGGCATAATGAGCCACTGGGGAGTTTGAAATACCTGCTCATTCAAGAAGTTCACCGCAGCTTCCTGCTTCTCCTTTGGCACCGGATTGAAAACAATTCCTTCTTCATCGTAGGTCTTGCGGTATTCGTATACTCCCCCTACATTGGTGGCTACGTGCCGCATGTAGCGGTTAAGTTGAGTCACTACCTGGCCGTAGAGTTCTTCCAGATTATCGTAGTTTTCGCCGTCCTTGGCTGACCACTCCATCAGTTGGGGGAGAATACGTTTGAGGTTGGCAATACCGTACTCGCTGGCTTTTACCGCATCATCTCCCAAATCTTCGGTCTGGGAGGTAGGGTCCTGCGGATTACCTCGCTGTTGCCCGTAACGGTAAAGTGGGTCATCAGCTCGTTCTTTAATCCAACCGTTTAGTATCAGGCGCTCATCTTCGGCAGTCTCAGCATCCAATAGCGGTTGGTAACCGTAGATAATTGACCAATAGTCGTAGGGGCCAACTAGCGGACGTAAGCCCACGTTACCATCTTCGGGTTGGGCTACGTAGTTAAAGCGGGCGTAGTCCATGATGGATGGAGCTGTTCCCATTTTTTGAGTGAAAGCGGGTGAGCGTAGCGAATCTACCGGATAGGCAACACTAGAACCCATATTGTGAGGTAGCCCCAACGTATGGCCCACCTCATGGGCGGCTACAAAGCGGATCAGTTCGCCCATGACTTCATCTCTGAAGTTTACTCCTCGGGCTTCAGGATTGATAGCTGCTGTTTGGATTAAGAACCAGTTGCGTAGCAGGTTCATCACATTATGGTACCAGAGAATATCACTCTCCAGAATTTCGCCGGTGCGAGGGTCATGTACGTGCGGGCCCTGGGCATTCTGAATATCGGTAGTAATGTAGCGGATAACTGAGTAGCGTACATCTTCCGGACTCCAGTCAGGATCTTCCTCGGGGGTAGGGGGCTCTTTGGCAATAATGGCGTTTTTAAAACCGGCTGCTTCAAAAGCTGGTTGCCAATCTTCTATTCCCTGCTTAATATAGTCTCGCCATTTTCGGGGAGTGGCCGGGTCAACATAGTACACAATGGGCTTGATCGGTTCCACCAGTTCACCCCGTCGGAAGGCGGCGGTATCGCTGGGCTCTAGTCGCCAACGGGTAATGTAACGGCGCTTGGCGGCTCGCTGTTCGTCCAGACTGTAGTCGATTTGTTCAATCGAGAAATAACCTACCCGGGCATCGTAGAGGCGAGGCTTCATTGGATCATCGGGTAGCAATACAAACGACTGATTCATACCAATGGAGAGTGTATTGGTGAGAGCGTTATCGGGAAGTTTGTTGCCGTTGTAGGTGAGTACATGCCGCACCTCCACATTCTGAGGAAAGCTGCGGATACCGGTGATTAGGCTACGCTCCTGATCCAGCCCTTTGATTTTAAAGTTTTCGCGTTGCCGGTCGGTGAGCGCACCAATCATGGCAATGTCTTTAGTAAACAGCGAATTCACGTCAATGACGTAGGCGGTAGTATCGGCATTATAAGCCTTGATGTCAAACGCCATAATCACCGGCTCAAAGTTATTGTTGCGTACCGATTGATAAATAGGTTCCTCAAAGCTGGCTACGCTGTTAAAGGAAACCGAACGCAGAAGAATTTTATCATTCATCTTCTGCCAGCGTAATACCTGCTGAGGACGGCTCTTCATACCGGCTCCGCCAAAATTCAAGCCCTTCACGTGACCGGCAATCCGGCTGACCACCAGTATTTCCTGCTCTAGGAGAGAATCGGGTAGCTCAAAGTAGTAGGTGCCCTGTACTTTATGTACCGAGAATAATCCGGTATCGGTTTCCGCTTTCTCGGTAATTATCTCAGAATAAGGTTTAATTGGGGAGTCACTTTTCTTCTCTGAGGTTTCTTCGGTTTGGTCTTTTTTCTTCTTTCTTCGTTGGGCCTGAGTGTCAGGAACGTAGCCCAAGATGGCAATTATCGTAAGGCTGACTAAGAGCCTGGTTAGATTGTTCATAAATGAGAGTTTTTGATAAATTCAATCTGTTGAAAGAATTTCCAACTAGAAACAGCAAGAATTGTTGAACGTATGAAGCTGATGAAACCCGATATCAAGTATAGCCGCAGCTTTGTTCAAGCAGTAGAGGAGTTACGTTTGCGTCAGGAAGATAGCTTTTTTCGAGCTTTTGGCAGACCCCTAACCGTTGATCAGTATATTAAATTAACCGAAAAGCACGCCCAAAAGAAAGATTTGCCTCAAGGATGGGTACCCTACGCCACTTTCTGGCTAGTAGATGAAGATGAATTTATCGGCGAGCTACATTTCCGCTACGTGCTTACCAACTATTTAAGAAACTACGGCGGCCATATCGGGTATACGATTCGGCCCTCAATGCGGAACAAAGGATACGGAAAGCAGCTACTAGCTCTAGCGCTTCCCAAAATTCAGGAACTGGGCTACAGCAAGGTTTTAGTTACCTGCGATGAGACGAATATTGCTTCAAAGAAAATCATTGAAGCCAATGGCGGCGCCTTTCATCAGGCTAATGCCCAAGGAAAGAATATGCCTCAAAAATTACTCTACTGGATTGATCTGAATACTGACTCCTGACGATCTTTCTTGTAGTTATAGTTTAAAAACTGTAACTGTACGTAAAGAAGATTTGTCGAGAATCACGCTTATACACGAAGTACTGACGAAAGTCTTCGGTGAAGGCTTCACTGCCAAACTGGTAAGTATTGAAAATATCACGAATACTCACACTCACTTGGCTTTTGGTAAATTTGCGCTGAAAACTCAAATCAGCGTAGTAACGGGCATCGTCAAAACCTTGAGCCTCCGCTTCGGGGGCTTCGTAATTACCAACCAATTGCATGTTGATGCTCGCCGGCAAAGCAAAACTGCTAGTGAACTTGGCATTCCAGGCGAAAGCTTCGTTAGTAAAGTCTTCGTCAATATTGGTACCGTCAATTACTGCCCGGAAAAAGGAAACACTACCGTTAATATCCCACCATTCGCTAATCTGGCTGGTGGTTATCAGTTCTAAGCCGTAGGTAGTACCACTGGCCAGGTTGGTGGGCATACGGGTAGAAACTCCGTTTTCGTCTACTTCTACTAACCAATCTACCAAGCCATTCACCCGGCGATAAAACAAATTAGAAGTTAAGTCGGTGCGAGGCAACGTTAGCTTGTGACCTACTTCCAGGGATTGGATAAATTCGGGTTGCAGATTAGGATTACCCATACGGATATTCAGGGTATCGGCAATATCTGGGAAAGGATTTAGTCGCCAGGAGTTAGGCCGGTCAATACGTCGGCTGTAAGTAAATTTAAATGAGTTCTGTTCGTTCAGGGTGTAAATAGCATTAGCACTGGGAAAAAGGTTTAGATAACGCTGATCATTTTCCTCCCCGGTGGTAATAAGTTCGGTATCAATGCGGGTGTATTCCAATCGACTACCGGCAGATAGTTGCCAATCTCCAATTTTCTGGCTATAAATACCGTAAGCAGCGTACACTTGTTCTCCGTATAAAAAACGATTGCTCACGTTAGGGTCATTTTCCCATTCTCCCGAATCCGAGTTCAGATTTTCAAACACAAAATCGTTATCGGCGGACCGTATAATTGATTTCGCGCCTACTTCCAATTTGATGTCATTATCAAACGGGCGGGCGTAGTCTATTTGACCCACAGCTACGTGCCGGGTTCCTTCATCGGTAGCTCGCTGCCGAAGTACGGGGATTTCAGTATTATCCAAAGATGTGGTGACAGTATTCTGCATCTCGTTACCTTCGCGGTACGAGTGACTTACTAATACCCGGAAATCCTGGCCCTTACGATCGTACTTACGTTGGTAGGTCAGGGCGTTATCAATGGTAAAATCTTCGCCAGTCTCCCGGTTATCGCGCACGTTATAAAGTAATTGCTCACCTTCAGCAGTCGTTAAGCGGCTCGTAGTAGATTCTCGATCGTCTTCAGTCTCAACCTCAAGCACTCCCTCATAACTCAGCGTACTATTCGGAAAGTAGTAATCCAGACCGTAGTTAAACGTATGGTTTTCTTCAAAACGATCAACAACCCGCTCCTGTAGTAAGGTTTGAGGATTTTCGCCAAAGGTTTCGCGGATTACGGAACTGTTTGCAATCCCCGGAGAACGGCGGTAGTTGTACCCACCGAAGACATTCGTCTTCTCTCCTTGTCGGTTAATCCGGGCTGATCCGTTCACCCGGTAGCGGTTTCCTAACGTCAGCTCTATCTTACCGTGGGTGCCTTTTTGTACTCCTTTCTTGAGTTGAATATTGATAACCCCACCGGTCCCCTCGGCATCGTACTTAGCGTTAGGGTTGGTAACAATATTGATACTCTTAATAGCACTGGCGGGTAGCTGAGACAAGTCGGTGGCCAAAGCTGAGTTGCGTCCGTTAATTAGGATGTTGGGCGAGTTACTACCCCGGATGGTAATTCCGCCGTCCTGACCTACAATGACGGAAGGGGTGTTTCGTAGCACGTCTAGTACGCTACCCCCTAGGTTAGATAGGTTCTGTTCCGGACGGACAACCATTCCTTCCATGGTAGTCTCTACTGGTTTGGAAACTACTTTGCCTTCCACCACAATTTCCTCTAGTTGCTCTACTGAGGGGGTTATCTCAATTTTACCCAGCGAAATATTGTCACTGGTTTCTAAACCTTGTACCCGATAGGCCTCGTAACCCACAAATTTGATCTCTAACTTATATTTTCCTTTAGGAACGTTATTCAGGGTGAATTTCCCATCGGCGTTAGAAATGTTTCCCTGCTGTACGGATTGCTCTCCCTCGGGGTATAGCGCAACATTGGCGAAGGGAACCGGTTCGCCGGTTTCGCCATCGATGATGTTTCCACTAATTTGATGCTGAGCTTGTACTAGATGGGTTAATACTGAAAAAAAGCCAATGGCTAAAAAGTATTTACAGAAGTACATTTTTTACATTTGTTTAACAATCTATACATTTTCTTCAACAACATAATTTACAATTTCTTGTACGGGAGGATTGTTTGGAATGTTATTGATAATAGACGTAAGGCAGCTTTCTATCGACGAATTAGAATGAATACAAAGGTTTAAAGATCATTCTTATGCTAAGGTAAAGTCGAGCAGAATAGGAAATTGTAATCAACCTTTTCTATATTTATCGGCACAGCAACTTAATTTCTATAACCGTGAATAGTTTCAATATCAATCGCCGTCGCTTTCTTCAAACGGCTTCCGCTTCTTTAGCTCTTTCTACCTTAGGTCCTCAGGGACTGGATATGTTATTTCGGGACAAACCCTGGCGAGTAGGACTAATTGGTACCGGCTGGTACGGGAAAAACGATGTGTTTCGGTTGATTCAGGTAGCTCCGGTAGAGGTAGTATCCGTAGCCGACCCCGACCAGCGACTGCTAGAAGAAGCAGCCAAATTAATCAGTCAGCGACAGAAATCGGGTAATACCCCTCGTACCTATTCCAACTACCGGGAAATGCTAGCCGAAAAGGATTTAGATATTGTGCTGATCGGCTCGCCCGACCACTGGCACGCACTACAGGCCATTGATGCAATGAGGGCTGGCGCCCACGTATATCTACAAAAACCTATTAGTGTGGATGTATTGGAGGGTGAAGCGGTAGTAGCGGCGGCTAAAAAATACAAGAAAGTAGTTCAAATAGGCACCCAGCGCCGAAGCACGCCCCATCTAATTGATGCTAAAAAGCAGGTGGTGGATGAAGGCGTACTGGGTAAGATCTCTCACGTAGAGATGTGCTGCTATTTCCATATGCGGGCTAAC